>Ga0208135_100928_pt1 | contig 13915 bp, 22 predicted proteins | sample AntDeeMetag02WF5_FD_184757 | JGI IMG/M metagenome (GOLD analysis project Ga0208135, IMG submission 184757) | Saline lake microbial communities from Deep Lake, Antarctica - Antarctic Deep Lake Metagenome 02WF5 (SPAdes) (version 2) | ecosystem: Environmental > Aquatic > Non-marine Saline and...
GGTGAGAAAAGGACGGGCCCGTAGGCCCGATTTGATATTGACAGATCCACGTGCGTCCGTCATTTGTTGTGCTGCTCCAGCAGCCACACCACCAGATCGGCATGATCTGGCAGCGTCATCTCGCTGCCGGGATTTTCCGCGCGCCAGCGATTGATAGCGCGTATATACGCACGGCGGCGTACATCGTGTTCGGCCCCTAGACATTCCATCTCATATTGCATCTCGACGACTCGGGCGCGGAGATGGTCAAACGCCTCACCCGCAGCCCTCATGCCGTCGCCGTCGCCTTCGCCTTCGGCGTCATCACGATAGCTTTGCTCCCAGATTAAATCTGATATTTTGTCGTAATCCATATCACTCATGATGCATCCTCCCATTTAACATTGCCGGCCGCGTGTTCGTCGCCGCGCTCGATGTTGCTATCGGCCCAGGCGGCAGCATCGGCCAGCGTTTGTGCGCTGTGCTCAGGACGCCCGCCCAGGGTTTTACGGATCGACCATTTGTTTCCCGGTTCGTCACGGATGATTGCCGCGCCGTCGATGCGCAGATACGCCACGCGCGGGCGGCGTTTGTAGGTTTCGCGCCAGCCGGCGGGCGCGGCACCGGCGTTCATTGCTGGCCCTCGCGTTTGCGCTTGTCGGCGTCGATGCAGCCGTAGCAGCGACTGCTGCCCCGCGGAAACGCGCTGGTGGAGCACTGGTCGCCGCAACCGGCACATCGTCTGGAACGTTTGAACATGGTCACTCTCGTTGAAATAGGGCCGCCTGCCGGAGAGGGGGAGCTCCGGGTAACCGATCGCGCGTGGTTGAGGGGACGCGATACGGCAGCGCCGGGCGGCAGCGACGCTGAGAGGGTGGCCCGGCCACCGGCTACTACCCCGGTGCAACAAAGACGACTTGAAGTGGATCTCCGGGCCATGGATTTACCGCCGCCTGGGTTCGCAGCTGTATGCATTGCCACTGCCGAATGCGCAGACCGGCCCGCCGGACTGGCGCACGGCGGCGTCGGCTTGTGCGGTGTGCTCGGCCGCGAGGCCGATCGCTACGATGGCGAAATAGACGACGAGGGCGATGCACAGGGCGCTGAACAGCCCGCGTACGCCTGCGTACACGCGATCGTAGCGGGTGACCATCGCGGGCGTAGCCGACGGACGGAACAGGGGCTCGGCGTGGTCGCGGATGCGGTCATTCATCGCTGCGTACCTCTTGGGTGAATGTGCCCGACACCGCATCGGCGAGGCCGCGCATTTGTTTCTCAAGTCGCTGCAATGCCTCATGCCGGTCGGCGCCTATAGCGGAGATGCCGGCTGTGCCTGCTGGCCATAGGAAAAGCTCAGCGCTCGTTACAGCTTCGCTTAATCGGATGATCCGTATGCTGGCGTCCGGGTATATCGCCAGAATTTCTGAATTGCTCAAGCCGGCACCTCCGAGCACGCGTCTTCACCAGCGCGCGCCATTTCGATCGCTCGCTCATGCATCGAGTCGTGTAGGGACTGGATCGCCAGGTAGATCGAATCGTCGTGCTCGCGACGGCCCTCAACTGTCACCGGGTCGCCCATGGTTTCGACTAGCTGCATTAGATTGCACAGCGCAATCTGAGCGCCGCCGTCACTCGCCGCGCGGATCATAAGCTCTTGGTAGTTTTCAACCTGCGGCAAAACGCAGCGCAGGGCGTATTCGTCTATTCGCTGGTCGTCGTCTTCCCATGGGTTGTGCTGGTGCTCGTGTGCGCTCATGGCGCGCTTAAGCTGTCTTGTTGTGTGGTTCATTTCGTGCTCCTTATGTCGATGACTGCCGTGCCAATCGGCGCTCATGCTCTATCGCGACTAGCGTCGATCAGCGCTTTTGATTTCTGCTTCGCATCATAGCTATTTCGGTAGCACATGCCCGAATTAAACCTGTTGTAATCAGTCGACGAATCGACCCATTTTGCTTCGGCTGCCCTGGCTTCCCCGTAACTAATATCAGGTACCCAGTAATTTTCGTGTGTTTCCGGCGCCATACGCATCGGCTCCGGAAACGTGTAATCCACCCCGTTTGCTGTGATCGTGCGGGTGGCGGGTTTGATACGTACCGGGCGCTCGAAAATAATAGCCTCAAAAAGATGCACTGGTCCTGTGCACTGGTGCCACTCAGAACACGGGAACGGGAAGTCGTCTTCGTGATCGCCTATATCAAATTTGCGCCACCAGTCCCCGCCCGCATCTATCGCGTCGGCAACAGCCCGAGCCCGGTGCAGCGCGGCGCCGGATAATTCGCCGGCCGGGTCGTCGCCAAGCGTGACAACGGGAGTTGTCAGCGATTCTCGCCAATTACAGATCGTGCATTCACCGCGCCATGGGTACGTTGCATCGTTTTCGTTACTCATTTCGACACCTCTATATCGTAGGTAACCGCCTGCAATCGGTCGATCTTATCGTCTATCTCAGCCACCGCATCACGGGCCTTCCATTGCACGCAGTAGCGCTCAAATCTCAGCTTCTCAATGCAAGCTTCTGTAGGGTCGGGCAGGTTTTCCGGCACGTCTACTGTGACATCTACCGTTCCGTAACACAGCCCATATTCGCTCATGCTCATGGCCGACAGTTGCAGGTGGGTAGGCGAGCTTTCCTCTGCGTGCAGATATAACGTCTGCGTGATCGTCTTCGGAAATTTGTTACTCATAACATTCCCTCCAATTTTGCAATCGCGTTGTACAGGTCGCGGCGCGCCCGCTTGATGTTAGATAGACGGTCACAGCCTGGGTTGTCGTTCGCCGAGTTTTTCAACGAAAATAGCACCAGGTCGTCCTTTCTGTTTTGAGTGCGGTCGGCGATCGACGTGTCTACGATGGGTTCTGCATTCATGACGTCACCCGGCGCGCCGGGCCCAGCGCTAGGCGCTCATGGGCGTAGTCGTAGGGAATGCGTAGCGCTTTCCCGCTTGCGAGCCAACGGTAAGCCGTTTTCGTGTGCTCGATGATTTCGATCTGTTCCATGATTGTCTCCTTGATTAAACGACTGACACGGCTTTGTTCAGGCCGCTTGCGTTCTGCCAGATAAAGCAACTGGTCTCGTTGCGTTCGGTGTGTTCGTACCAGCACATGTTTCCATCGGTGCTAGTGACGCGGCCTAGCGGCTCGACACGCGGCGCTTCGGTGCCGTTGGCAACCTCGCCCCAGTTGGCAATGTGCTCTAGCTGGTCGCCTGTGCGTGGCTTTCTTGTGAGTGTCATTTCGTGCTCCCGTTTTTGCGGGCTATATGTTTGCCCGATGTGTTTACTATATTACATAAATACGGAAAGGTCAACTGCTTTTATTGCGCGGATCAATTAGCTCTATACTGTCAGGCGACCAGCGGCACCGCCGATCGCGGACATATATGGAAATCTCGACATACTCATGCGGGAAAACAACACAGAAATCACTCACCCTTCCCAGGCCATCTGGGCAGATCGCCTCTTGCCCGATGATTGGTTTTTTGCTTTCTCGTTTCATGGTTTTTACCTTCTTTTGCTAGGGCCGTGTGCTTATGTCTAGTTACTATATTATACAAATATATAAAGGTCAACTGCTTTTCTTAGGCTTTTTCCAGCTCGCTCGTATGCCGTGCTCAAGCTGCGCCTGCGCGTCCGCGCAACCCCATGCCACCATGCATTTGTAGCCCTCGGCAATCCGTGCCTCGCCAAACGCGCGCTGCTCTTTGCTTAGCCGTCCGCCGTCCGCGCGCTTGAATTCGATCCAGGTAAAGCGTGCTGGTAAAAACAGATCCCAGACGCCGGCCGTCATGCCTTCCAGTAGCAGCCGGCCGCGCTCCGCCTTGCCGCGGCGGCCGGCGTTCGGTATGCCGATGATCTGATCTGGCTGCGTCTTGCGCCACCACGAAACGAAATCGCGCTGCTCTACGTGCTCAGAACGGCACGCACCCGTCGTACTCGGGGCAGTCGTTTTCTTGCTCGATATAGTCTTGCGGCGGGCTGGCTTCGAATATCTCACAGTGTCCCTCGTCATCCAGATTGAAACAGGTAGCGCAGCACCTAAGCTGGCGCGCGGGTTGCGGCATCTGCCGGGCTTTTGCTTTCAAAATGTAGTTCTGCGACTCGCTCATATTTTCCATCCGGCTTTATCCTGATAAACGTAGGCTGCGGCAAGCCAGGCGCCATTGCCAGCAGATCGTCGGTAGTGCGCGGGCACGTCACGCCCCATGCCGAAAGCTTAGCCGCGGCCATTTGGGTGGCTCGGCCGCCGTGCTCGGGGCACAGCCAGTCCTTGTGCGTCTTCAATCCGCAATGGTACTCCACGCGCACACTGTCCGGTTTGCCGGGCTTCTTGTGGCGCTTGTAATCAACCCCACGCACTGCCACCCATTGCGGCTTGCGCTGGCTGGCCAGTACCGCGCCGTCATAGGCTTCGGCCTCATGGTTGGGCCCGTTGTCCGGGAACTCATAGCCACAGTCAGGGCACGCCTTGGCGGACAGGTGCACCACCGAAAAGCAGGATGGACACGCCTTCGCCGGGGCATCGCCGGGCTTGTCGCCAGGTGTCTTCGGCGCTGTCATGTTGATTTGGTCTATCGGGCCATGGCGCTCCACGTTCCCCCCATAGTCCAGCAGCAGCGCGTTGTCTTTGCCGGGATGCGTGCGCATGATGCGCCCCACTACCTGCACATATTTGGCCACGCTGGCCGTGGCAAACAGCAAGGCGCACAGGTCGCAGATCGGCGCATTAAAGCCGATCGTTAACACGTCGATATTGATCAGGCACCGCAGGCCGCCGGCGCGAAATAGCTCGATGGTGTCGGCACGCTCGCCCTTGGGCGTTTGGCCGGTAATGATGCGCGCGTCGATACCGCGCTCTTGCATCGCCCGCTGAATATGCTCGGCATGCTCGACGCCGGTGGCATACACTAGCCACGCACGGCGGTTGTGGCCGTACTCTATGATTTCGTCACAGGCGGACTCCACCAGGCCGCCGGAGTCCATGGCCTCGAAAACTTCGGCGCTGATAAATTCGCCATACCGCTTGTGCAGGCCGTCAGTGTCGGCCACGTCGGCGCCACGCTTGCTGACGACTTCGCACAGATAGCCCTTGTCAATCAGTGTTTGTACGTCGATGTCATAGGTGATTTTGTCGAATAGCGCGCCCTTGCCTTGGTCAAGCCGGCCACTGTCCAGCCGGTACGGGCTGGCGGTATAGCCGACGAATCGGCACTGCGGGTTCATCAGCTTGAGCGTCTCCACAGTCTTGCCGTACATGGTTTGCGTCTTGCGGGGGAGCAAATGGCACTCATCGATGATGCAAATATCAAACGGCTCCAGCTCATGTATCCGCCGGTGCACCGTCTGGATGCCAGCAAACAACACGTCGGCGTAGCGATCCTTGCGGCCCACACTGGCGCTGTAAAAACCTGTCGGCGCCTCGGGCCACACGCGGCGCAGCTCGGCTTCATTCTGCTCCAGGATCTCGGCGCGGTGCGTCAGTATCAGCACGCGCGCGGCGTAGTCTTGGCATAGCTGGCGCGTGAGTTCGGCGACAAGCAGCGACTTGCCGGCGCCGCAGGGCGCCACGATTAGCGGGTTGCCTTTGTCGGTGCACCAGTAGTCCCAGATGCTGGCGAGTGCGGCGGCTTGGTAATCGCGTAGTTTAATCATGGGTGGCCGCCGGCTCGTGGCTAAGTTCCTGCAACTCCGCACCCATACCCATGCGCAACGCTTCCATATCGTCACTCAGCGGCAACGCGGCGGCGTGCTCTATCTCGCGGGACGTGTAGCTGTGCCGGCCGTATGGGCCGTTGCGGAATGTGGCGCCTGGCCGGCCGCCGGCAGTGGTGGTGGCTTGGTACTCCACAAAATCATCCCCCGCATCGACGGCCTTGCCAATCCCTACCAGCCCCGGCCGGTACAGGTGGTCGCCGCACCCCGCGCGCTGCGTGGCTTCGTCTAGCGTCGTGTCATGCTTGGCGCAGTGCCACGTGCCGTCACGCTGTGCTGTGCTGTGCAGGCAGGTGCGGCAGTTGACTTCGGCGTTACCCCCTGTATGGCATAGCGCGTGCATGGGACACATTTTGCACTGATACCACGCCGGATCGTCGCTGATTTTCTGCGTGTCGCTGGCGTCTTCGCTGAATATTATGCGCTCGGCGCGATCCATGTAGCGCTCGGCTGTCTTTTTTATATATGTCGCGCGCTCCATGTATAGATCATCGGTATTTTTATTCACGATCAGGTACAGCGCGCGCTCCATGCCGGACAAGTGCATGCCAATCTGCATCTGTACATAGTGCTGCGGCTTGTCTTTCTCGACGCCTTTTTTCTTGGTGCCCGCGAAAGATTTGTCATTTGCGGTCTTGAATTCCAGGACATGCCAGGCGCTAGATTCCGGGATGCCTTGCGTGCAGCCGTCCAGGCTGATGCCGAAATGGCCGCCGAATGCGGGGAAACTGAATTGCCGCCCGCTTGCCGGGTCAACGTCATACACCTTGGCGCCAGTGGCGCGCAAGTCTGCCACCAGGCGTGGCTCCTCGTGATTGCCATGGTCGAATAGCCGCAGCTTGCGGCCGTCGTGTTCTTCATGGCCAGCCCAGTGGAATTGCAGCCATAAGTAGCGCGTACAGTGGTGACCAATCTGGCTGCCGCCAAGGTGCATGCGGTGGGCCGGCTCACGATTGGCGACGTAGGACTCGTAGATGCGTTGGACGGTTTGGGTGGGTAGGTGTTTTGTTATGTCGGTCATTTGATATACCTGCTTTTTTTAGAAATAGGGCCGCTCTCACCGGCCCTATACCACTCGGCCTACTTTTCCCAGGGCTTCTTGGCAGGCGCGGCCGCGGCCGGGCTGGCAGCAGGCGTACTGGCAGCCGGGGCCGCCAAGCTTCCGTCGGCGGGCTCGTAGCCCTTGATATCGTTGCTGGCCTCGTAGTCACCCTTGGCCGGGCGAATCGCCACTTTTGCGCGTAGCGGCTTGTCGTGCAGGTCGCTGGAGTCCTCCGGCGACATGACGCCGACAGCACGGCAGATGGCGGACAGCGTGCGTTGTGCGATATCGACGGCGGTCTGGTTCGGGTTGTCCAGGTTCAGGCGCTCAAACAGCACGCGGTTATTGTATTCCCCGTCGATAACATCCAGGCGCAGTTGCAGGTATTTGCCTGTACCTGCCTTGGTGTCCTTCATTTCGCTGTCAACGATCATGACGTTGTACCAGCCGGCCGGGATGGGATCGAATCCAGTTTGCGGCTCGACGTCTGCGGCGTTGAATCCTGTGAGGTTGCTCATGGTGTTTTCCTTTGGTTGGTGGTGCGGTGTTTATTCGGTGGTGGGTGCGGTGGCCTGGTAAAACGGCACATGCTCGGCAAACGCGCCCCATTCAAGCGGCACTGTGTCCGGCATGCTGTAGCGGTTTTTGGCAATGACGGCTGGGGTTTCGGATACCTGCAACTGGCGCTTGCCTTTCGTGACGGCCTTGTTCTTGGCCTCTTCGGACTTCTTGACGTGTACCGGCGTGTTGGCAAAGCCGATCACGTCCGCCTGTTCTACCATGAGCGCGAACGCCCGCTTGTGGAGCTTGATCTGATACCGGTCGTATGGGTCAGCGTCCGGCGCGTCATATCGGACAATTGCGCTATGCGCAATCAGGATTGGCGTTATTCCTTTGTGTGAAAGCGCCTTGCAAGCGCTCATAACGTCATTCCAGTAGTCCATGGCTAGAATGTAGCCCTTGCCATAGCCGATTTCCTCATGGTTTTTCACCCCCGCATCGCGGGCAACTTGTGCCCAGATCAGCGGCTCCAATGCTGACAGGCTGTCGATAACAACAGACTGGTACCCGTGGCCGTCATCGAACAGCGACGCCAGCGCGTCGATAACGTCCTGGTAGGTTTCCGCCGGCGGGAAGGCGTCCACGTCCAATGCGCCCAGGCCGTCCTCGGCGCGGATCACAATGGGGTTAGGCGCATGCGCGGCGAAGTAGGTTTTACCCGCGCCTGGCGGGCCGTGCACTACAATAAGCGGTGCGCGGCTGATGGTGTTGCGTTTGATGCTGTCTAGTGAGATAGACATTATTTTGCTCCTTTAATGGGCGCCACAGACACGCCCGGCTTGCCGGGCTTAACCGTCACGGCATCAGCAACGGCCGCATAAACATCCGGTTCGTTGTCCTGCAGGTAGCGAAGGCCGCCGACATCCAGTGTCGGCTGGTAGCTAATCGGCCGCAGCGCTTCGGGGATGCTGTGCTCAATCTCGCGCCACTTGTCGGCGTCGAGCGTGCGGGTCATGCGGCCTGTGACGGTAATCCTGCAATCGCCTGCGGCGTGGCGTCTGGCTCCTTCGTCGCGGACTCCGGTATGCTCGATGATGTCCTGTTCAATAAGTATGCGGGCGTCGCGGGCGGCGTTTTCGTCTGCCTTGGCAGCCTGCCATTTGTGGGCTAGTTGGGTTAGGTTGGTCATTTGTTTTGCTCGGTTGATGTGTTGACTGAGCGTGTAATGTAATGCAGAATGCATGGCATGTCAACAACCCAGAGAGAGAAAACATGATGAACCTTGAGCAAGTAAGAGAAGCGCTAGCAGACCGAAACGCGCGGGAGGTGTCCCGTCGCTGCGGTGTACATGAGGCAACCATACGGCGCATCAAGAACGGCACGGCGCAGAATCCCAGCTTCGGCGTGATGACGATATTGATTGAATACCTAGAAGGGAGCAAGTAATGCATATTGAAATGAAATGGCCCGTTCCCCGCGAACGCGGGGATGAACCGTATCCCGTGCCAGCCGCAATGCCTGCTAGCACCCGTTCCCCGCGAACGCGGGGATGAACCAGGTTGCTCATGGTGTTTTCCTTTGGTTGGTGGTCCGTTCCCCGCGAACGCGGGGATGAACCGAATACGAGGCCATGCAGCAGCGGGGCAGCTTTCCGTTCCCCGCGAACGCGGGGATGAACCGAAATACGCCGATATTGCCATTACGAAATATGGCCGTTCCCCGCGAACGCGGGGATGAACCGCATACCCATTGGATCAAGGCCCGCTAGAAAAGGACGGATTCATCCTATATCACAGCGGACAAGAGGCAGTGACTACATGACACCCCAAGACTACATAACCCACGGCTGGGCGCTCTGCGCCATCCCCGCTAACAGCAAGGCGCCGCGCGGTAGTGGCTGGCAGCAGGCCGGCGCTGCGGCCGCCGAGTGCACCGCCAACATGGGCGTGGTACACGGCCTGTCCGGCACGTGCGCGATCGACATTGATGATATGGCTTGCGCACGTGACGCCCTGGCCGCGGTCGCCGTGGATCTGGACGCGCTACTAGCAGCGCCGGATGCCGTGCAGATCAGCAGCGGGCGCGAGAACCGCGCGAAGCTGCTGTATTCCGCGCCGGCCGACGGGCCGAACAAGCGCCACGCTCTCACGTGGCCAGATACCGGCTGCGTGCTGGAGCTGCGCGCGGGTGCGACGCAGGACGTGTTGCCACCCTCAGTACACCCAGACACTGGCGCGCCTTATGAGTGGATAGGCGACTGGCGCGCACTGCCGGAGCTGCCGGACGCGCTGGCTAAAATCTGGCGGGAGTGGGGCTTAGCGAAGGAAGCCATGCAGGCGGCCTGCCCATGGGCCAAGGCACAGCCGGCGCGTGTGCCGCAAGGCGTGACGGCCAGGACATACAGCCCGCCCGCGGGGGGCGGCGATGTGATTGGCACATTCAACCGTGCCTATTCGCCAGGCGATAGCTTGGTCGCAAACGGCTACCGTGCCGCGGGCACGCGCTGGATGGCGCCTGACAGCAGCACGGGCATTCCAGGCGTTGTTCGGCTGCCTGACAGCGACCGCATATACAGCCACCATGGCAGCGACCCACTCAGCGACGGCTTCAGCCATGACGCGTTTAGTGTGTACTGCCAGGTGGAATGCAACGGCAATGTGTCCGCGGCCGTGGCCACCGCGGCGGATATGCTGGGGCTAGAGACGCCGCCGCTAAGCGCTGAGGATCAGCGTATTGTGGATGGGGTGATGGGGCGTGTGGCGCCTAGCAATGTGATCGACATTAAGGCCAAGGCGCCGAAGGAGCCCGTAAAAGAGACGCCGCCAGATCCAGGCCCCATACCGGTAAACATGCTGAAAACCGCTGAGCAATGGCTGAAAGATCAGGTGCACTCATACAAGCACGATGCAGTGCGACAGGTGGTGCTTTCGTTTGCCGGCGCCACGACAGCACGTCGCTATGTGACCCGGCAAGGCCAGCCTACAACTACTTTTTTCGGTGTCTGCGATAGTAGCGTGGCTGGCATGCGGCCGATGAAGGGCGCAATTTTAGGGCTTACTAAAGCTATCGGCGACCGTCATTCAATGCGTGGCGGCAAGCTATCATCCGATTATCTGGTATATAGGGCGCTGCTCAGGTGTCCGCGCTTGTACTGGATAACGGACGAATACGGCTATGCCGTACAAACCGCGCGCAAGCAGCAGAATGGCGCGCAGGAGTCGGCGCTTGCTGTGTTGCATGATTGCTATACGGGATCGACGCTTTATATCGACCCGGATACGGCAGTAAGTGGCAACAAGGAGCGCCGCTGGGATGAGTGCGATATTTATCACCCGACCGTCACGATGATGTCCCTTCTATCCCATGATCACCTGTCGGCGCTGGCACAGCGCAGCGAGTACGGCCGCGGCACGCTGCAGCAGACGTTGATGGTTATCCCCAGCGAGGATGCAAAACTTAGCGATGGGCATAGGCCCGAGATACCGGCGGCATTGATCGAGCACGCCAAGAGCGTGCGGTCAGTGCCTGGCATTGCGGGTGCTGAACAGACGGCTACCATGCCGCCGCAGATGACGACGGTTAGCGAAGGCGACAACGTGCATGAGATATATGAACACGCACGCGCGCGGATGATTAGGTATATGGATACGCCAGAGCGCCAGGCGTGGCGGGGCATGGTGCATGGCTACATGCAATCCGTGCGGCGCATGGCGTGCAGCCTGGCGGCTTGGGATGAGCCGGAGCGTCCGTGTGTCACTGCCGAAATCGCGGGCTGGTGCGGACTATGGGCCGAGCGGTGCTTGATGCAGATCGTGCCGCGGCTGGAGGTGACGGCGCTGGATCATGATGGGCCTGATGTTTTTCAGCGTGTCCTTGAGGTGCTGTTTACACGCGGCAAGAACATGACTGCAAGAGAAATCGCCAAGACTTGCAGGCCGTTTCAGTCTCTGACGCAAGCCGAACGTGACGAGTTGCTAACCCGCATGGCAGATGACGGCTATGTCATTGCGACAAAGACCAGCCAGTCGATTAAATACATGGCGGCCAAGCAATGAATAAGGCATTGCGTACGGCGGCTGTCGGTGGTATAACTGGACGCATGAGCGAAAACACGTCAAATAACCTATTGAATTGCATGGCTAACGTGCAAAAGGTGCCGACAGGTGCCGACAGGTGCCGACAGGGGGTGTCGGCACCTAATTTTTTAGCAGAATCAGCAGCATACTAAGGGTGCCGACGCCGCCGACACTTATATGTATATAGAGTATATAAGGGTGTCGGCACCCCACCGTCGGCACCTTTGATTAAAGCATTGATGTATAAAAGAAAAAAGGTGCCGACACCCCCTAAAAATGCCGCCGGCACCGTCGGCACCTTAGAAAAATGATTGCCCCAACGCCGTAACTACGGCACAATAAACCAACGGCTGTGGTGGCCCTAAGATATTCAGTGATAAACAAAAGTCTGTCGTTCTTCCCGAGGTGTATCACTGCACCGCCACCACCGGGTAGGACGACAGACTTTTTTTTGGGATTACATATGACACTCACCCCCCAGCAACAAACAGCCGCATCGGCTATTTTACAATGCCTGTCAGGCGAAACAGACCACACCCACACAGTCTTGGCCGGACACGCCGGCACAGGCAAGACCTACACCGTGGGCCACATAGTCCAGGCGCTAGTAGACAAGGGTTATAGCATCCACCTTGCGGCCCACGCACACACGGCAGTCGCACAGCTACGCGCGGCCCTACCTGCCGACACGCGCGCCGCTGTGTGCTGCTCAACCATCTTCAGCGCCCTAGGGTGGCGATTCAGCGCCAAAAGCCAGGCGGCGGTTGAGTCAGGCGCGCACAGGCTGTCTGGCGTGGACGTGGTGGTGGTGGATGAGTCATCCATGGTTGACGACCGCATGTTTGATTCGTTTTTCAGCCTGGCAGCGCGTTGCGGCCTGCGTATGCTTTGGGTAGGAGACCCTGCCCAGTTACCACCTGTCGATCCCGGAAACCATAAGGCCCGCTCGCCAGTATTCGCGCGGGTACAGGATCAGCACCGGCTGAGTGAAGTGGTACGCCAGGCCGAGGGTAGCCCAATCATCCGTGCGTCGATGTACGTGCGCGAGTGTTTGGAGGCCGGCACTAAGCCGGACGTGGGCGAGCTGGCCGAGCGTGCTGGCGACGCTGCCGACGGCAGTAGTGCTGTGTCTATCGCCACGGGTGGCGTGGCCGCCGTCGCGGACTACACGCAAAGCGCTGTGCGTGCCAGGCTAGACGCACGCGCAATCGCGTTCCGCAACAAGACCGTGGACGCCATAGGCCGCATGGTGGCCGCGGCACTACACCCGCAAGGCGCGCATCGGCTAGTGGCTGGCGACCCCGTTACATTCGGCGCGCGGTACGGCGAGAGAGTGCCGACGAATAGCAACGCGCGCGTTGCGGCTGTGAGTGACGGCACTGCAAAGCACGGCGTGGCGGTTCTTGACTGCCTAACCGTAGGGCTGGATCTGGATGGTGGCGAGCGGGTTGATGTGTATACCCCCGCCAAAGCCGACGACCTACGCCGCGTTGTGGGCGCGCTCAAAAGCACGCACGCCCGCGACAAGCGGCTGGAAAAAGCGTGTAGCGATAAAGGCGACACGCATGGCGCTAGCCTGGCGCGTACCGGCTACCAGGATGCGGGGGCGATGATCCAGCAGATACAGGATGAGTATGCGGATCTGCGCTTGCTGTACAGCATGACGGCACACAAGGCTCAGGGCGGCACTTTTGACGTGGCCATAATTGACTGGCGCGACATGCAGTCGTGCTCGTCAATCGAGACGATGTGTCGCCTACTCTATGTAGCTGTCACACGCCCGGCAAAATATCTGGTGATTGTCGCGTGACAGGCTTGCATTGTTCCCCTATTGGTGTATTATAGGAACTAGAGATAAGGACAAAGCAACCGGACAATCTGATGAACATAACCCCGCTACATGCAGTCACCGACACCAACAAGCTCGCGACAATCGCTGACGACATGAAGAAAAACGGATGGACTGGCAACCCAGTATTGATTGACGACGATGAGAGCAACGAGCCCAAGGCATTGACTGGATCGCACCGCATTGCTGCCGCGGCTATTGCCGGGATCGATGTGGAGCATTACAGCCTAGCCGAGACGGACATTGACCTCGGCGCGATTTTTTTCGACTGCAACGACGATGACGACATTCTCGAAGTCATCGAGGCGGGTAGCGACGAAGAGGCTATTCGCATCATGAGCGAAGAGGTTGAGTCCAACTAAAATTTATTCCATCTTATAAAACAACCGGAGACAGAAATGAGCGATCGCGAAGTGCATATCGAACATCCGGCCATGCCCGACGAAAGCCTGTGCGGCTATACCATGGGCCGTGGCTGCCGTGTCGCACAGGAGGGCCAGAGCGTGACATGCGAGGCATGCCGGGCCGTGGTGCGTTTCTGCCGAGCGGTGCGAATTGGCGAATGTCTGGTTGAGACACGGGAGCGCTATCAGCGAGCCAAGCGCCAGAGCGTGACATGCACACCACGCCATACGACCAAAGTCTTATAAATATTGCTCTGAAACGCTTGACTATGGGTAACCCAGATGATATAGTGTACACACACTAAGGAATTCGCCAAGGCAAACGGAGAATATTATGAAATCTGCTGTAATTTACG
>Ga0208135_100934_pt1 | contig 13798 bp, 10 predicted proteins | sample AntDeeMetag02WF5_FD_184757 | JGI IMG/M metagenome (GOLD analysis project Ga0208135, IMG submission 184757) | Saline lake microbial communities from Deep Lake, Antarctica - Antarctic Deep Lake Metagenome 02WF5 (SPAdes) (version 2) | ecosystem: Environmental > Aquatic > Non-marine Saline and...
ACCGTCATCAATCTGTAAAAGCTATATGCTGACCGGCTACTCAGCAACCGCATGACATAAAAGTCGGTCGGTACCGGTCACCACTGGACATAAAACGCTCGTTCAACGTCCTGATGAATAAGGCGGGATTGAGGCAGCAGAATTCGCTGATCGATAATCAGCATGAGTTGCTTATTAATCAAGAGAAACAATTGGAGCAAAGTAAGGATATGCTCGAACTAGAGGAGTTTAAATTAAGAGATAAAGAGGCGCTTAAGAGTAGGGATCTGGATAGTACGTATGTTTATCTAATCCATCATTTTGAAAATCTAGAAAACATGTTTAGCCGGGCACGTGGTGCTTTAGAAGAGAATGACGCAGAATATTTCATAGCAGTTTATGATAAGCATCCGGCTTTTTATTCTGAGTTTTTGCTTGAGAAGGATAGTGAGGTGATTTCATTTTTTAATAAATTTGATGAGCCCCTCGCAAGGCGTTGTATAGGTGCGGTTGTTAATGCAAAAACTCTTTATGAGGTGATAAGTTATAATGTTAAGGTTGCAGGTGATGGCCCAAATAAAGACTCTAAGGTAAGGCAATACATGCAGGATAATCTTAGCTCAGAAAGGAAAAGTCATCTTTTTGAAGTGATTCAATGTGGTTTTTCAGATACTAAATATTTTTTAGGTGAAGCTAATAAAATTAGAGCAGGGTAGTGTTACTAGAGAAGCCCGCCGGGAGGCGGGCTTTTTCCGTTCAGGTACTATCAGCCTCCAGCGCGGCGGCAATAGCGGGTACGATTACTCCAGTTCCCAGTCATCAAGGGCTACTTCAGTACGGCAACTTTTGTCTATCTCGGCACTTGGGTCATTAAGGAAAGCGTCAACCACTGTTGAGCGACACTCTGCGACCGGGTTGTGCCCCAAACCCTGAAGCTCAATTGCCTGGATGTTGGGCATGGTTTTGGAGAGCTTTTCACTCCAGCGGGTGCCACAGCAGGGGTCCATTTGGCCATGTATGGCCAAAGCCGGCGTTTCTGACTCTACAGGATCGCTATGCTCGGGAGGTACATCGCCATCGCCTCCCCACCATGCGCAGAGCCAGATGGGCTCAAAGCCAATAATGGCGGGCTCACGCTGTACTGCTGCCATGGAGTCCTGCGGTGTGGGGCGGTTGGTGCCCATATCATTACAGGCCTGTGCCAGGAAGGCGCCCATGGCATAGCCTGATGCTTCTGTTTCGGATTGATACTGATCAATCAAAAAGAAGTCGTGAAGTGTGGAATAGTTGCCTTCGGGTACTTGGGACACGATCTTGGGCAGTATCGCATAATCTTGTGGCAGCATCAGATACAGCGTATCCAGAAAGGCGGCACCATCAAAATACAGAGTCTTGTCTTTTCCCGATGCTGTACTCACTTCTGTAGTGTAAGGCTTGTCGTCTAATGCACGGCGGGTGCGATCAATGGCCAGGAACCATGCGGGAATCTGTTCGCGGCAGGCTTCGCTATCCTCGACGCACATGGAAAGTACATCGGTAAATTTACCTTTTAGTGTGTAAAATTCATCGAGCGGAGCGCGATTACGCAGAGCGGTATACCAAGGCCAGCCAAGGATGGCGGATTTCACGCTATCCGGATAATAGCGCAGGTAAGAAAGCGCCGTACCGCTCCCTGTTGAAGCACCGTAAATATTGACGGCATCATAGTCGAGCAGATTGCGGATTTCGTTCAGATCGCGTGATGTTGCGCTTTCCGTATATTGAGCAACCTCAATGCCTTCGTCTTCAAGTTTTTGATAGCAGGCTGCGACCTCATCCGTAATATATTTCATTCGTTTCATAGGGTCGAGAGACGCGGTAAGGGCTGGCGTATGGACAATATTATGATACGGCGAAACAGACGCGTAGTCGGAGCATTCCAATACGGGCTTAGCGTGGTTGAAGCCGCGTGGATCAAAGACTACAAGGGCACGATTACCAATGTCCTTACGTAGTTGCTCAAGGTAGTCAGTGCTGCCAAGAATGGAGTGTCCGGGGCCACCCGGGAAAAAGATAACCGGTTTGTTATCGTTGGTATCTTTAGCTGAATTGGCGCTTGTGGATGATTCAGAGGGGATGACTCCCACAGGAAGCTCAATGGTATTGCCGTTGGGGTTGTCCCAGTTTTCTTCACCGTAAAAAGTATAGCAGTTGGCATTCAGGTCTGTAAGCGCTTGCGTAGCGCATGAGGTGCTTTCCAAGCGTGGTATATCGGCGTTATTGGTTTCTGCGTGCGTTGTTGCTGTGCCAAAGGCAGCCAGCAAGCATAGTCCACTAAAGGCTACGCGTCTTGTTAGCGACATGGTGCTCTCCATTATTGGTATTATCATCAAGGAGGGCGGCAAAAGGCTGTGCCGTACAGCCACTATAGTGCTCGGGTAAGGGGTGTCAAGCCCTCGGAAGACCACGGTGCGTGAGGGCTTGGTCGTCCTAGTTTAGTTGTGCCTAAGACATAAGTTTCTGGCAAACCACCCACGCTTTGAGCCATTCTTCCCTAGAAAAGTGCTGCAAGGTTAGGCGTAATTAGGCAGATAGCTCTGTTATTGCTCTCTCCTTTCACGCAGATATTGGTTTGCGGCTCGGCGCCCGGCGTTATCGGTGGATGTTGAGCGTGGCTCAGCCTTGGCAGTTTGTTGCCAAGTAGATGTGTAGCGTTTTGCCAGCGCCAGCGCCAGCGCATTACTGGGCGTCATGTAGTGGTTCAATGATTCCGGACACCAACGTAGGTGGTAATATTACCGCCATAAGCGAGGTGTCTGATGACCAGAAAACGACGTTCTTTTTCTCCCGAGTTCAAGCAGGAAGCTGCCAGTTTGGTGCTTGATCAAGGATACACATTTTCGCAGGCCTGTTCGTCCTTGGGTGTGGGTGAAAGTGCCCTCCGGCGATGGGTTCAGTAGCTAGCTCAGGAGCGTGAAGGGGTAACGCCAAAAGGTAAGGCACTGACCAGAGCAGCGCCGGATACAGGAATTGGAAGTCCGCTGTAAAAGGCTGAAACACTGCAAAGCATATTTGCGTTGACCGGTTGAACTCACCACCGCTCTCTTGATGTCGGACGAGATGAATCGTACGCGCTGATAGACCAGTTGAGTGAGCAGGAGCCTGTTGAAATGGTCTGTAAAGCGTTTGATATCAACCGTTCCAGTTACTACGAGCATCGCCAGCGACGCGGCGTTATCGACGCTGAGCGGTTGGCTCTTAGAGCCAAGGTCAATCGGCTGTTTATCAAAAGCCGGCGTGCTGCGGGCAGCCGCACCATCACCAGCATGCTTAAAGAGGACGGTGTGGCCATCGGACGCTTCAAGGTACGCCGGCTGATGGGCGAGCTGGGACTGATCTGCAAGCAACCTGGCCCACACGCCTATAAGAAAGCCACGGTTGAACGACCCGATATCCCGAATCATCTGGATCGTAAGTTTAGGGTAGAACGGCCGAATCAAGTCTGGTGCGGCGATATCACTTACAGTTGGAGCGGCCAACGTTGGAGCTATTTGGCGGTGGTTCTCGACCTGTTTTCCCGCCGCGTGGTGGGTTGGACAATGTCATCCAGCCCAGACGCAGGCCTGACTGTAAAGGCTCTAGATCACGCTTGGGAACAGCGTGGGCAGCCCTCACGGGTCATGTTTCACTCTGATCAAGGCTGCCAGTATGGCAGTCATAAATTCCGTCAGCGACTTTGGCGATATCGTATGGAGCAGAGCATGAGCCGCAGAGGCAATTGCTGGGATAATTCACCGATGGAAAGGCTGTTCCGGAGCCTCAAAACCGAATGGATACCGACCTTGGGCTATCGAAGTCTACCGGATGCCAAAAAAGACGTCGGGAGCTACCTAATGGACTACTACAACCGACAACGGCCTCATACATTTAACGACGGGGTATTGCCGATGGCGGCTGAAGAAAAACTTAAAACACTGTCCGGAATTAGTTGACCACTACATCAGCCTGCCCAGGTGCCGACGTATGTGGTTTTCGTCCTCGGGCAGCAGCGGGCAACGCTTCCGGATCAAACGCAGCCAGCGCGGGAAATGATCCGCCACGGGCCGGGCCTTGTGCGCCGCTGGGGTCGGCGCATCCGGCGGGGGCGGCGGTAGGTCAGGCCATACCGCTTTGGCCGCTGCCAGCGCTCGCGGGTCGTTCAGAAGCCGGCGGCATTGTGCACGGGCGCCCCGGTCATCTGTGGCCATCTCGAAGGCATCGTCGAGTGCTACGGCAAGCTCAGCAGCAGCTTCCCGGCTCAAGGCCTGCATTGTCCAGCGGGCCACCTGCTCTACGGTACCCAAACGACGACCAGCGGCGGCCAGTCCGACCAGTATCATCTCCATCTCCTGCGGGTTTGCCAGTTGAATTTTTTCAGGAAAAGCGCTAGTTGGCTTACCTACACAACCTACACAAGGTGCTTTTGTAGGTTGTGTAGGGTAAGTATCTAGCGCTTGTGGCGTTTTTTCATGGTCGGCAACCGGGGCCGGCACGGGGTGAACACGGCTTAACCAACGTCCCATTAGGCATCCTCCCCGTTGGGCAGATAGTCGCTATGCCACCAGTATTCGGTCTTGGGGCGCCCACTGGTGGGCGTCTCAATCTCGGTTAGGTAGCCATGATCCACCAGCACCGTTAGGGCTTCACGCACGGCTTCGGCGGTATCCAGCCCCTGCCAGCCCTTTTGCTGAATAAAGCGTGGCTTGATCGGGTTGGGCAACTTATCGCGGCGCTTAACAATCAGCTTGGCACCGTCAATGCCACGGTTAATGGCGGCACTGTATAGGCGTTCAGCATGGCTGCGCAGCAGGTCTGCCCACTCAAGGGCGCGGGCGGCGGCCGTCTCCCCCACTTCGTCTTGGTCGCCATCAATCACGGCGAACAGCAACGCCAGGCTGCCAACGGTCTTTGGCATCTTGAGCAGGTGTTCTGCCAGCACTGGGGGCATATCTTCACCGCGACACTCGCGGTTTATCTCGGTTGCCCACTCGACAAACATGGCCTGGGCATCGGGCGTAAAGCGCCAGCACGGTGGATTGCCTTCATCATCGGTGCCCAGCTCCAGGCTGTGCAATCGGTAGAAGGTTTGCGCGTACTGCTCTTTGGCGGCGGGGTCGGGGGTTCGATCAATCCACTCCCATTGCCGCTTGGCGTCTGGCCACACGGCAAGCTGGAAGCGCTGTATCAGGCCATCGTTGACCGTGCCTTTACTGGCGCCGCGCACAACCGGCGCCAGCTTGCTTGGTTGAATGCCGCCAACGATGTTCAGGGCACAGCGTTCAATGGCCACGGTGCCACGCCCTATGCGGTCATAGGTAAAGCGGCTGTCACCGCTAAATGCCTCCAGGTAAAAGGCGCGGTCGCTGGCATGCTCTTCCTGTTGCATCTTAGCCAGCCAGCCGGCCAGCTCATCGCGCAATATCGTCAGGTGACACTCGCTCTCTCCCATCAATTCGCCCGCTTTCTCAACGGTGGCGTCATTGATCGTTAGGCGCAGCGGCGCAGCGGGTGGCTCCGCGCTCTCCACGCCCTCTAGCACTGCCCGTGCGGCGTCCATATCCCCCCGGTCAGCAAAGCCCCTGGCCTTCTTCTTCGCGCCAGCCTTGGCCATTTCGGATAGTTCAGCCTCGGTTTCATAGCTGGCCTGCGCGCCTTCATGCTGGCGCCGGGCTTCCGCTTCGATAGCGTCAATGGGAAAGCGCATGGATTTCAGCGCCGGGCTTTTCATCGCACTGGGACCACCTATCAGGGCAGCCCAGAGAATCGCGACAATCTCCCAGTCGTCGTGCTGCTTGGGTCGCAAGCGCACCTTATGCCCCATCAGCCCCGCCATCAGGGTCAGGGCCGTGACGGCGCAGTATTCGGGCGGGCATTGCATTCTATGGGCGGTGTCCAGGACATAGGCCCGGATCGAGTCGGGCAGTATCGCCGGATTAAACGACACCACCGGGCTTAAGGTTTCGGGTAGCGGCTTCGGCGGCGGTAGGTGCAAAGCGTCTGCGTGGAGGTCGAGCCATGCTTCTGGCGTGCTGACGTTAGACATTGGCGCCCACCTCCTGTGCTGCGCTGCGCAGGCGCCCAGCGGCCAGCGCCAGCCGTTGCAGGTCATCTCGCGTTAGCGGTTCTCCCCGGTGCGTGGCTTCGGCAGCCAGCAGCGCTATTAGCGCTTCACGCGCCACGGCGGCTAGCACGTCACGCGGTATCCAGCGCTGGCCTGGGGCTACTGGCTTACTCCAGGTGTCACGCTCGCGCTTCGGGAACAGGTCGAACAGCTCAAGGCCAACGGCGGCCACAATGTCGGCAGCGCTGCACCCGCTCCAACACCTCACCAGCAACTTGCCGTCTTCGGCCATGCGGATGTTAAGCGATGGGCTGCGGTCATCATGCGCAGGGCAGCAGGCTTGCCATGAATCGCTACGGGTCTGCTTTACCTTTACCAGTCGTGCAATCAGCTGATGGATGTTAGCGCCTGTATGGGTAGCGTTCATTTTATTAGCTCCCCCTTCACTCGGCTGAATTCCATACGCTGTTGGATCCACTCGTCGATTTCGTGCTCGACCCATGCAACGCTGCGTTTACTGACCTGTACTGGGGGCGGAAAATCCCCAGACTCGATCATCCGATATAGCGTTGAGTTGCTCATAGCGCAGCGTTGTAGAACTGTTTTTTTGCGAATCAAATTGCTCATGCGATCTCCCGTTTATACAGTTTATGAGCTGTGTTATCTGCCCATGCTCTCTATAAGGGGCACATGAATATCTAACTCGTCAGAAACGGCCTGAGTGGAGGCGTTTTTTGGTTTATCTATTTGTTTTTCAAAGTTTTTTATTTTTTCTATTAGAGTGCCATCAATGTTGAAAAAACCACTTTCCATCCAGCGCTCCAGTGTCAGTTCGAGGTCGTCCCGAGCTATCGCTAGTCGCCATGCCCGTGATCTGTCAGCGATATCGAGCTGAGCAAGTTTGTCGGGAGAAGTGTTGCGTAGCTGCTCTGCCTGCTGGTCCTCCAGTTTTTGCTGTTCCAACCGCGCGGCCTCCAAGCGTTGTGCCTCCGCTTTTTTACGAATTGCTTCATTTTCACGGTGCTGTTGGCGACATTGCTGCGAGAATGCTTCTAGCTGCCGGACTTCCTGCGTAGACAAACTACCCACCAGTTCATCGAGGCGTTCTCGAGTACGCCGGTGTGCTCGGCGCTCGGTATCAAGAGCGGACTCCGTCCGGCGTGCAGTGTCCGTCATTTCATCCGCACGGCGGCGCTGAATATCAGCGGTAGAGGCCTGAGCAACCGTTGGCGCGTAATGCTGAATCACGGTATCTGTGAGTCTGGCCGCATGCTCGGAGAGGCTCTCACGACCCCAGAGTCGCCATTGCCGGGCCAAATCGTCGGTAGTCAGCTCGAGGTTCGCGGCTAGTCCGCGAGTAAGTGTCTGATGAAATGATTTCGTAGTGACGTGTGTCGCTGCTGAGTAGCGCAGCCCGCGACAAAGTCCATGACGAGCTCCTACTTCTTGAGCGAAATTCGTCTGTAGCTCGCGAAGTTTTTCTCGACTGCCCATAAAATGGCTGGCGCTAAGTGCTGTACGCGCTGCCACGTCGAAGCTTTTCAAGCCCCGAACCCACTGGCCATTCTCTTTGCCTAAAATGACGTTGCGCGAGCGAGTTGCTGCCGGGTAATCAACGATCGGAACCGCGTAAACCACCAAATGAGGTGTGCGCTCGTCGAGCTGAATATTCACGCCGATGATGTTGTCGGCGCTGTGGTGTGCTTCCAGAAAAGCCAGTGAATCTTCGAAATAGCTTTGCCATTGAACATTTCCGCCTTGCTCGATGAATGCATTGTGTGCCGCAGACACCACGTACTCGATGAGCAGAACAGAGTTGTTTTTCACGTTATCTGCCAGTGCTAATCGCTCTTGTAGAGCTGTGCGTAGCTGTTCAGGGCTCGATATGGGCCGCCAGTCCTGATTGAGATGTGTGCGGTTGGCATCAGCGTGCGCGACCGGAGTGGTGCGCCATGTATGGCCTGCGCTGGCCCCGATTTTGCTCATGCTGTTGAGCTTGATCGCGCGGATAATTGCTGGCTGAGGGGTAGTGCCGGTTTTCATCGTGTGTGCTCCGTCTCATGAAAGTGAGTCAGGGGCGGCGATTTTTGGCGCCCTTAACTATCTATAAGGGGCATAGAGCAAACGAACTCGATGAGAGAGGCCGGACAGGATGGAGCACAGAACGATAGACAAGCTCTCTGAGATGCTTCGTAAGCCGCGGAAGGGCACTGAAGACTCGTAACTCACTACGTCGTTTGTGTTGAGCGGGTGGCCAAAAGGCAGGGGGAGGCCCACCATTTAATCGGCAGAGTGAGGCGGTGTGGTAACTATCATGACAACGCGGTTGCCAAAAGCTTCTTCCAGCTTCTGGAGTGGGAGGGGATAAAACAGCAGGACCATGCGGCACGGGACGTCGCATGGAGAGATGTATTCGATGATCTCGAGGGGTTCTACAACCTAAGGCGCCGTCACGGTGCGAGTAATAACCTGTCACCTGTCGAATACGAGCGGCGCCACTTGTACAGCTTGGATGGTGTTTGGAATACCGGAAGGCGATTCAGCTCAGCGAAAAATTGCATGAAGTGTCGAGAGCTCTGCGCCTTTCCACTGTCAGTCTCCGATCGACTTCAATAGCGCATCTCGAGCATCAAGGTAGAACTGGATGTCCACCTTGGTGGCCATTTCGTCGGAAAGATCAAATAGCAGCTTGCGGCAAGCTACCGGCATTAGAATGGCCGTCGCACCTTTTTCTACGGCAATTTCCACTAGGGTTACTGGGTTATAGACCGGTTCGATGGAGCCGCCCAGGTTAATCTCACCGACCACGATTACTCCGCCACGTAGGCTGCGTTTGAGAAGCGCTGAGCTCAAGGCGATCAGTGCTGCCACACCCACCTTACTGCCGGTTTTAGCCGCATCGAAGGCGCGTAGTTGAACGCTGAATTCGTGTTGCCGGGGTTCTTTATCACCGACGAGCTGACTAGCTCGGGTATAGAGGTTCTGTTCGGCATAGCCGATGCTTTCACGAAATGCGGGCGGCACTGGCTTGTTGAGGATTTTTACGCCCGTACCGGGGCCCTCATTGACTTCGATACGAAACAAACCGGGATGCTCTTCCTGACCGTTGCCGGCCTGGCTCCCTGGGCTGATCGTCCACACTTGGCCGGGCTCCAGCGGGTCACTGCCGATACTGTTATCACTCTGCAGCTCGGGCGTGGCAACGAACTTCTCTACCCCATCTTCGCCCATGGTGTAGCTGAAGTGCGTATTGCGAAATTCTGCAGCGCCGATGCGCTTCTGCTGTTCTTTGACCCGCCGGCGAGCCTCCATGGCAATATGAATAGCCCACTCTATGTCGTCTTCACTTAGCGTGAGATCATCGCCGGGATAGAGCAGCTTCAATAATCCGCTGGCCGTCTTGTTGACCGCGTTGGTATCACGGCCTGACAGTGCCCCACCGAAAAAAATACGTCCCTGCCACTGTGCAACACGGCTTTGGTTGCGCAGTTGGCTCCAGCATTCTGAGAGAAAGTCACTAACGAGGCCGAAGTGATCAGTCAGTAACTCTTTGCTGACCTTGGGCACATCCCAGCCGGGAAGGAAGGCGTGGATACGGTCCATAAAAGCGGTATCGTGACGCATTTCTTCCGGCAGTGGGCCGAACAAGTGGCCAATGCGCTGCTGATGTTCCACATCAACCTCGAAGTTGCCAACCAGTACGATAGAGCCATCGGCGCGAATGCTTTCCTTACCGCGTGAGAACTCGCCGGACTCCATATAGCCCTTCATGATGTTCACGCCATCCTTGTTGTCAAAGGAGATGCCGGATACTTCGTCGAAACAAACAACATCGTATTGACAGACAAGGCCGCGCTGGCCGTTGGCATTGTTAACGAACATCTTGGCGACGGTGGCTTTACCGCCAGAGATCAAGTGTGCGTAGGGTGAAACCTGCTGAAATAGATGGCTCTTGCCGGTACCGCGGGGCCCTAGCTCTACGAGATTATAGTTCCGCTCAACAAAGGGCACCATGCGTAGCAGCAAGGCATCCTTCTGATATTCACTTAGGCTGGCCGGCTCGATACCTATAGAGCGCAAGAGGAGAGCCTTCCACTCCTCGGTTGTAAACGAGCGGCGGGCACGGGTTAGCTCGTCGAGTACGTCGCGCTGGGAGAGCTGAATCTCGCGCAAGGCGCGAATGCCGAAAGGGCGGCCGCCTTTCTCCTGGGCGATGCTCGCGTCATACACCAGTGTTAGCTCGGCGTAGAAACCGCCGGTCAGCATACGTTCGTGCTCGGTCACCAGATCGTCGGGGATGCGTACATCGTTCAGGCGCAAGCTGGGCAAACTCGCCATATAGGCATCATTTTTGGTGTCTAGTCGCGCTTGGACCAGGTCGATGATCTTGATCTCGCCTCTTTCGCGGGCACGAGCTTTGAAGAGCTCTTCCTCACCCGCCTTGATCGTGCGCGATAGTAGCTGTCGCTGCACTACCTCAAGCCCTTCATCAATCTCTTCGGGATCGGTGCTGGCACAGTAGCGACCCAGCAGAAATTCCACGACATAAGTGGGTACCGGAAACTGGCGGGCAAAGGTACGCACCAGATCTTTGCGCACAAGAAAACCATCCAGCAATTCAGCCGTCTTGCGGTCTAGGTCATCAAGCTCCATAGCGTCTCCATTTACTCGTCATTACCGCTTCCCGTCATTATCATCGCCCGTTTTTACCACCAATAGTGGTGGAGCGCTGAGCAACCACCTGCCCCGTATCATTGACGACGACCGCGTAGGCGGTATCGCCTTCCAAGTCGTCATCTTCGACAACGACCGAGGCTTTTCCGCCCGCTTTGAACGGCTTGGGCGATAATGCCAAGCTACTGCTAGAATCGCCAGCATGGCGGCGAAGGTCCAGCGTCAGGGTATCGCTTTCACCTTCCACGGTTAGCGTACAGCGCAGTCCTTTCCAGACCAGGTCGTCGATCAGCACGGCAGCGCTGGTGCCGGTGCTGGCAGTGCCGGTAACAACCAGCTCTGGCGTTACGCACTCTTGCAGACTAAGGCCGCCATGGGTGTATGTCTCACCCGCCTTGAAGCAGTAAATGCTTTCGGCCAGAGCGAAATGCTCCTGCTCATTCCAGTACCAGGGGAAGCGCGCCGCCTCCGTGTGGGTCCCCGGCTTTATCTGTGCACAACGCCCCCATTTGGAGTCTACCAGGCTAGCCGGCAGCTCAGTTTTAGGGAGGTCCCCGGGCAGTAACAGCCAGCCGTGGTCGGTCACCACCCGCACCTGTTGCCAGCCTTGGTCAAGCAGTGCCTGAATACGCTCTGCGACTTCCGCCAGCATATCGTCCACGTGCTGGGCGAGCTTCCAGCCGCGCTCATGGCCAGCATGATCAATATCGCCGAATTCGCACCAGGCCGGCTTTGAAGCATCCAGCGTTTCCTTGTGTAGCTTTTCGACCTGCCGGCGCCCCAGCACTTGCCAGCCTTGGTCACGCAGCAGCTTCTTGAATAAATAAGGCGTGATCGGCGTGAACTGATAGCCATTCGGCTCTTCTTGGATAGCCTCGTTGCCCAGAATCGGGGCGACGGCATACTTACCGGTGCCGGTTACGCTGGGCAAAGCCGCCCAGGTCGTATGCTCCGCGACCTCCAGCCCTCGGTTTGTCAGCCGCCGAGTTAGCCGCTTACCACAATCCAAGCGCAGGCCATCTACAAACAGCACGCACTCGACCGCGCGGGCCTGGGGTGATTTATCACCCCGCTTTAGGCCATCAACGCCCGGCTGCCAGACTTTCTGCAAGTGCCGCGCGGCATCATCGGCCCACCCCAAATAAACGGCGCGAATAGCCGCAAAGATGGCCTCCTGTTGATGCTGTCCTGTGATTTCATCCAGCGCCTTGAGCAGCGCATCATCTGCCTGCCAGCCATCGCGCGCGTAAGCCTTGCGCATATCTTCAGCTTGACCGCCTGCCAAGCTGCGCTGAGTCACACTAGCCAGCTGAGCGAGCGGCGCCATAGCCATGGCCAGCGGGCTTTCGCCAAGCTCAGCCCAGACCCACTCGCGGCGCACGCCATGCTCGCCCTCAAGCGCCTCGAGCTGCTCTCTGGCCTGGTGGGCCGGTAGTTCACCGAGCTTACACAGTGCGAGATACAGCCTGTCTTCTTCCTGCTGATTGAGTTGTGGCCAGACTGCCAGCTCCTCAGGTTCTGGAAAAAGCCCTAGGTCGGGCGGTGTAAGAGAACGCATCTGCTCTATGAGTTGAGGGTAGCGCTGGGGCGCTTCACTAAAGCGTGCCCACACTGTTTTCCAAGTGCCCTGGCGCTGCGTTAGCTTGCCCAGCGCATCCAGCGGGCTATGCCGCTCCGGATCCAGGCCATAATGAGATTCGCACACTTGACAAAAAGCCTGCCACTCATGCTCTGGCCAGCTTTCCTTCATGGCTTCAGGCTGGCCAAGCCACTCCAACACATCACGAACCGGGTCACCGCCGGTTAGCAGCGTATTGAAATCGCTGGCATTCAGGTGGCGCGCCTGCAAGTCATCTACGGCTTCTTTGAGCAGCCGGGGCAGTGTGTTTAGCAGCGCTTTGCGCGTCGCCTGATTATCGGCGATATCCAGGCCAAGCCCACCATTCTGAGACGTAAGATAAGCGCGTGGCGTCCAGTCCTTGGCGTTGGCCTGAGACCACAGCACCCCGCGGTACTGCAGCTCCGCCAGCGGCTTGAGCGCTTCGGGACACTCGCTGACAGCGCGCAGATCCTGTCGGCCCACGCCGGGTAGGTAGAGAATCGGCGGTGTGGCAGGGTCAACCGTGATATTTTCTAGCGTGCCAGCAATGGCACAGCGCAGCCAGATAGCGGGGCCGCGTCGGATATCCGGCGCATAGTCGCCAAGCACCAGCAGCTCGGGAAGCTCAGCCTGAATAAGCGCAATCACCGGCTCCCACAGCCGTTCGCGATCTGGCCACAAGATGCAAGCTGGCGCAGCCTGTACGTCAGGGTTATAGGCAGCGGCACGACGAATAGCCTGTGTCAGATGATCAAGCAGGGTCATGTAAGCAATCCTTGTTGTATGGTTTCTTTGTAAACAAGGGAGTGATCTAAGCAGGAAACTTGCACGGTAGAGCCCACCAAGCAATATCCAGTGGAATACGTTTGCTTAGCTCAAAACCCATACTTTAACCTGCGCTGGTCGAAGGCATCTCTACCGCCTTCAAGAATATCTGCGGAAAGCCTCTGGATCTCGGGAAGATCGATGGCACCTTGGTGGTGTTCCGGGATAGTCGCCTGACCATCTTCGGCTTCGAAGACACCAATCCATTCTGCATCACCGAAAACCGGGATATTGGCGTTGTGTGTGGCAAAAAGGAACTGGCGATCGAGCTTTGCTTTGCGAAGTTCCGCGACGATACGCTCGGCAATAAAGGCATTGTCGAGATTATCTTCGGGCTGGTCGAGAATCAATGGGTCTTGGTTGTCAAGCAACAGCAAATGCAGGATTGCCGTACATTGCTGTCCGGTAGAGAGGCGCTCTAGCGGCTTATACTGCTCTTGAGCATCGTCATGGCCTACATTTAGCTCGATAGTAACGTGATCCGGAAGAGCAAGTTCTTCCAGTTCTAAAAGCTTACTTTCTGGCAGCCTGGCTAAGGCGTCGGCAGCCGTAGCTACTATCCCCCAATCCTGCTCAAGCAAAGAATCCCGTCCCTTTCGAGCGACACTGACTAAATGCACAGGAGAGGCTTCACGCTCTAG
>Ga0208135_100936_pt1 | contig 13780 bp, 11 predicted proteins | sample AntDeeMetag02WF5_FD_184757 | JGI IMG/M metagenome (GOLD analysis project Ga0208135, IMG submission 184757) | Saline lake microbial communities from Deep Lake, Antarctica - Antarctic Deep Lake Metagenome 02WF5 (SPAdes) (version 2) | ecosystem: Environmental > Aquatic > Non-marine Saline and...
CGTTGCCCGATTTTTAGTCATCGATAAGTTTATAAAAAGCCGTTTTTATAAACTAAAATATATAAATGAAAGCAGGTTGGTGCATGCTAGCGTTAGGCCCTTTGGGCGAAACGCCAGCTCACTGGGCGATAAACGCCTTAAACGCCTTAAACGCCTTAAACGCCCGCGGCAGCCTGCACGCTGCGTAACTCGGCATTATATTACAGACGGCCCTGCCATTCATATAAAAGTGCCAGCGCCTGGCGCGGCGAAATGTCATCCATCTGCAGGTTACCTAGCGCTTCGATCACCGGATGGGGGCTTTGGGCAAACAAATCATCCTGCTGTGGTGACGTAACGCCTGGCGTTGCCTCGTCGGAAGCGCCCTGGCTATTCTCTTGATTGTCGCGCTGCTCCAGGGCGGTCAGTTTCTCTCGCGCATGGCGAATTACCTGCGGCGGCACGCCGGCAAGCTGAGCCACCTGTAGCCCGTAGCTCTGGCTTGCCGCCCCGGCCTCGATGCGGTGCATGAACACGATGCGCTCGCCGTGCTCAGTGGCTGTCAGGTGGATGTTGGCCACGCCCTCGCGGTGTTCAGGTAGCGCCGTCATCTCGAAGTAGTGGGTGGCAAATAGCGTCAGCGCTTTGACGTTGGCCAGATGTTCAGCGCTGGCCCAAGCCAGTGACAGGCCGTCGAAGGTGCTGGTGCCGCGGCCAATTTCATCCATCAGCACCAGACTTTGCCCAGTGGCATTGTGCAAAATGTTGGCGGTTTCGGTCATCTCGACCATAAACGTCGAGCGCCCGCCGGCCAGATCATCGGATGAGCCGATACGGGTGAAAATGCGATCGAGCGGGCCGATCTCGGCGGCGTCGGCAGGCACAAAACTGCCGCAATGGGCGAGTAGGGCAATCAGTGCCGTTTGGCGCATGTAGGTCGATTTACCCCCCATGTTAGGGCCGGTGATCACCAGCATATGCTGATCATGTCTGAGCGCGGTGTCGTTGGGCACAAACGGATTGGCGCTGACCTGCTCGACTACCGGGTGACGGCCGGCGTGAATGGCAAGTCCGGTAGACTCGACAAGGGTGGGGCGCACCCAGTCAAGTGCCTCGGCGCGCTCGGCAAAGGTGCACAGTACGTCGAGCTCGGCAAGCGCTTGCGAGGTGGCCTGCAGCGCGCCAAGCTCGGCGTTCAACGTTTCCAGCAGCTGCTCGTAAAGATGTTTTTCGCGCGCCAGCGCCCGGGATCTGGCCGACAACGCCTTGTCCTCGAATTCTTTGAGCTCGGGGATAATAAAGCGCTCGGCGTTTTTCAGCGTCTGGCGGCGAATGTAGTCGGCCGGAGCCTCTCGCGCCTGGGCCCGAGGTAGCTCAATAAAATAGCCGTGAACGCGATTGTAGCCGACTTTCAGGTTAGCAAGGCCGGTGCGCTCGCGCTCGCGAGTTTCGAGCCTGATCAGATATTCGCCGGCGTTTTCGGCCATACCGCGATGCTCGTCGAGATCACTATCAAAGCCGTCGCGGATGACGCCGCCGTCGCGCAGCACCACCGGTGGGTTATCGATAATCGCGCGCTCAAGCGTGTCAGCCATGTCGGGGTAGGGGCGTATGTGAACGCGCAGGGCATCCAGCGCGCTGCCGTGTTCCACGGCGTTAAGGTCGCGCTCAAGCGCGGGCAGCGTGGCGAGCGCGTCGCGTAGCCGAGCCAGATCGCGTGGGCGTGCGCTATAAAGTGCTACACGCGCCAGAATACGCTCCATGTCGCCCACGGCAGCAAGCGTTTCACGCAGCGGCATATAGGCCGCCTCAAGGCCGAGCAGCGTGACGCCGGCCAGGCGTCCGGTGACAACGTCACGCTGGCGCAGCGGGCGGTTCAGCCAGCGTTTCAACAGGCGCGAGCCCATTGCCGTGGTGCAGGTGTCGACCACGCTTGCCAGAGTGTTGTCGGTGCCGCCGCCGAGGTTCTGGTCAATTTCCAGGTTGCGCCGGCTAGCGGCGTCGATGACCACCGCGTCGTCGCGATTTTCTACACCGATGGCGCTGACGTGGGGCAGCGCGGTGCGCTGGGTGTCCCGGGCGTAGTCGATGAGTACGCCGGCGGCCATCAACGCGGCGGTCAGATGCGCGCAGCCAAAGCCGCGCAGGTCGTTGACCTCAAACTGCTGACACAGCGTGCGCGTGGCGCTGTCTAGATCAAACAGCCATTCGCCCTGGCGGCGCAGGCCGCGGTGCTGTGCCAGGCCGTCCGGTAACGCCATGCTCTCGGGAATAATCAACTCCGCCGGCGACAGGCGCGTCAACTCGGCGAGCATTTCGGCTTCGCCTTCGACTTCCAGCACGCTGAAGCGCCCGCTGGAAAGCTCAAGCCAAGCGAGCCCCCAAGTAGTTTGGCGCGGTGAGATAGCGGCCAACAAATTGTCACGGCGGGCGTCAAGCAGCGCCTCGTCGTGCAGCGTGCCGGGAGTCACTATGCGCACCACGCGGCGCTCCATCGGCCCTTTGCTGGCGTTGGGCTCGCCCATCTGCTCGCAAATGGCCACCGATTCGCCGGCGGTGACCAGCCGTGCCAGATAGCCTTCGGCGCTGTGGTAGGGGATGCCGGCCATGGGAATAGTCTGGCCGCCGGACTTTCCGCGCTGGGTCAGGGTGATGTCCAGCAGCGTCGCGGCGCGCTTGGCATCGTCGAAAAAAAGTTCGTAGAAATCCCCCATGCGGTAGAACAGCAGTACCTCGGGGTGGTCGCGTTTGATCTTCAAGTATTGCGCGATCATCGGCGTGTGCGCCGGGGTAGTGGTGGTCATGGGTATCCTGACGTTAAACAAGCCGCCGGCGAGCTAACGGCCAGGCAGCGAAGTGTTGAGCAAAGCGTTGCGTAAAAAAGCGTATGCTGAGTAAAACGGGGTAAATGGTTCTTTGGCCAAGTGAATGTGGGTATTCTACGCTGAACGCCCCCCTAACATGAAGGAGCGAGCATGGAGCCAAGCGTCGAGAGCCTGAAAAATCTGGATTTATCGCTGTTATCCCAGAGGCTGGGTAAACTCTGCCGTCAGCACGGCGTTGAGGTGGCCACCGCCGAATCGTGCACCGGTGGCGGTATTGCCGAGGCTATTACCGCGGCGGCGGGGAGTTCCGCCTACTTTTCCACCGGCTATGTGACCTATTCCAACGCGGCAAAAACCCGGCTGCTCGGCGTGGAAGAGAGTACGCTTGAAGCCCACGGCGCGGTGAGCGAGGCGGTGGTGAAGGCGATGGTGGTTGGCGCCTGCCGGGCAAGCGGCGCGGATATCGGCGTGGCGGTCAGCGGCGTGGCCGGCCCCGACGGCGGCAGCGATGAAAAGCCAGTGGGTACGGTATGGCTTGCCTGGGGCAGCGCAAACGCCCCGCGGGCGGAGTGTCTGCATTTTCCCGGCGATCGCCAAGCGGTACGCGAGCAAGCAGTGCGCCAGGCCATTGCGCGACTGGTGGCCGACCTGGATACCCACAGCGAAACAGCGTAAAAAATCGCGCCGGCATTTTGTTACGCGTGAATTTTTGGCATACTACTGGCTAATTATACAGCCCTATAGAGGATGCATCGAATGGCTCAGGATGAAAATCGTAGCAAGGCGCTTGAAGCGGCACTTGGCCAGATTGACCGCCAGTTTGGCAAGGGCACCGTCATGCGCCTGGGCGATGCGCCCCGCGTCGTCATGCCGTCGGTCTCGACCGGCTCACTGGGGCTGGATATTGCGCTGGGAATCGGCGGGTTGCCGTATGGCCGCGTCGTGGAAATTTTCGGCCCGGAGTCGTCGGGTAAAACCACGATGACGCTGTCGGTCATCGCCGAGGCACAAAAGCAGGGCAAGGTGTGCGCCTTCGTCGACGCCGAGCACGCGCTCGACCCGAGTTACGCCGAAAAACTGGGCGTCAACCTCAACGACCTGCTGATATCCCAGCCGGATACCGGCGAGCAGGCGCTTGAGATCACCGACATGCTGGTGCGCTCCGGCGGTGTTGACGTCATCATCATCGACTCGGTGGCCGCGCTGACCCCACGTGCCGAGATCGAAGGTGAAATGGGCGACACCCACGTGGGTCTGCAGGCGCGTCTAATGTCTCAGGCGCTGCGCAAAATCACCGGCAACATGAAGAATGCCAACTGCATGGTGGTGTTCGTCAACCAGATCCGCATGAAGATTGGCGTGATGTTCGGCAGCCCTGAAACTACCACCGGGGGTAACGCGCTGAAGTTCTACGCCAGCGTGCGGCTAGATATCCGCCGCACCGGCTCGGTGAAATCCGGCGACGAGGTGACCGGCAACGAGACCCGCGTGAAGGTCGTCAAGAACAAGGTGGCGCCGCCGTTCAGGCAGGCCGAGTTCCAGATCCTTTACGGCAAAGGGATTTATCACGCCGGCGAAGTGGTCGATCTGGGCGTGCAGTGCAGCCTGGTTGATAAAGCCGGCGCCTGGTACAGCTACAAGGGCAAGAAAATCGGCCAGGGCAAGGCCAACGCCGCCCAGTACCTGGAAGATAATCTCGAGATAATGCAAGAAATCGAGACGCAGATCCGCGCGCAGCTGCTAGCTCAGCCCGAACCCAAGCAGGAAAAAGAAGCCGAAAAAAGCGGCAAAGGCGGCAAAAAAGGCGCAGCCGATGAAGCAACAACGCCCGAAAGCGACGAGCTCCTCTAAGGATGACGTTCGGCCGTGATAAGCAGACGTCGCCGCGGGAAATGGCGATGGGCTTTCTGGCGCGGCGGGAATATTCCCGCGCCGAGCTGGAAAGCCGCCTGGCACGCAAAGACGTGGCGCCTGAAGAAATCGGGCCCTGTTTGGATAGGCTCGCCGAGCAGGGGTTGCAGTCGGACGCGCGCTTTGCCGAAAGCTTTGTGCGCACTCGCGTGCTGCGCGGCCAAGGTGTGCGGCGGATCCAAAGCGAGCTTTTTCAGCGCGGCGTTGAGCAAAGCGTTCAGCGTCAGGCGCTTGCCGAGGTTGTCGCGCAGGAAAACGTCGACTGGTTTGAACTGGCGCGTGACACCCTGGCGCGGCGCTTCCAAACCCCTGGCGATACCCCCAAAGAGCGCGCCCGCCGCGAGCGCTTTCTGGCCTCCCGAGGCTTTGAGTTCGAGCAGATTCGTTATGCGCTCAGCCACCTCTAGTCCCGCCTTTGCCGACCTTTCCGTTGAAGCGCGGCTTTAGTCAGCGCTCAATTTCGCTATAATGGCGTTTTTGCGACCCCGGCGGGTAGCGGCTAAAGCGCCCTGGGGCATCACGCTTTCTTGTTACGGATACCCTATGAAAAGCGCAGAAATCAGACAGGCCTTTTTAGAATTTTTTGAGCAAAACGGCCATACCGTTGTGCCCACCAGCTCACTTGTGCCGGGTAACGATCCGACGCTGTTGTTCACCAACGCCGGCATGGTGCCGTTCAAGGACGTGTTTCTCGGACGCGACCCGCGCCCTTACGTGCGCGCTACCTCGTCGCAGCGCTGCGTGCGCGCCGGCGGCAAGCACAACGATCTGGATAACGTCGGCTATACCGCGCGCCACCACACGTTCTTTGAAATGCTGGGCAATTTCAGCTTCGGCGACTATTTCAAGCGTGAGGCCATTGGTTTTGCCTGGACGTTTCTGACTGAAACGTTGGGGCTGCCCAAGGACAAGCTCTGGGTCACCGTTCACGTAAGCGATGATGAGGCCGAGCGCATCTGGAAAGACGAGATCGGCGTGGATCCTGCGCGCTTTTCCAAGCTCGATGAAGATAACTTCTGGCAGATGGGCGACACCGGCCCCTGCGGCCCCAGCTCGGAGATTTTCTTCGACCACGGCGCCGATGTATGGGGTGGGCCGCCCGGCAGCGCCGATGAAGACGGCGACCGCTACATCGAAATCTGGAACCTGGTGTTCATGCAGTACGACCGCGACGCCGAAGGCACGCTGCACGCGCTGCCCAAGCCGTCGATTGATACCGGCATGGGGCTTGAGCGGGTCGCCGCGGTGATGCAGGGCGTTCACTCCAACTACGAGATCGACCTGTTTCAGCGCCTGCTCCAGGCCGCCGCCGAGGCCACCGGTCACGCCGATACCCAGGCGCCGTCTTTGCGCGTGATCGCCGACCACATCCGCTCCTGCGCGTTTCTGATCGCTGACGGCGTAATGCCGTCCAACGAAGGCCGTGGCTATGTGCTGCGCCGGATTATTCGCCGCGCCGTGCGCCACGGGCACAAACTGGGCGCCACCGAGCCGTTCTTTCATACGCTGGTGGATGCGCTCGACGCCGAAATGGGCGATGCCTACCCCGAATTGCGCCAGGCGCGCGAACAGATCGCGCGGATTCTGCTGAAAGAAGAGCAGCAGTTCGCCCGCACCCTGGACCACGGCATGGGGCTTTTGGACGCCGCCCTGGCCGAGCTTGACGGCGAGGTGTTGCCCGGCGAAACCGTGTTCAAGCTTTACGACACCTACGGCTTTCCGTTTGACCTGACGGCTGACGTCTGCCGCGAACGCGGCGTCACGCCCGACGAAGCCGGCTTTCAGCGCGAGCTTGAGGCGCAGCGCGAGCGCGCCCGTGCGGCCAGCCAGTTTGGCGCTGACTATACCGCTACCGTTGAGCTTGACGGTAAAACCCTCTTTACCGGCTACGAGCAGCTGGAGGACGACGCCCGGGTGGTGGCTCTGGTCGACGCTGAAGGTAACGATCTGGCCGCGCTTGACGCCGGCCAAAAAGGCATCGTGGTGCTCGACCGCACGCCGTTTTACGGCGAATCCGGTGGTCAGGTCGGTGATAGCGGCTATCTTTACGTCGACGGCGGACGCTTTCAGGTGCTCGATACCCAAAAGCAGGGCGGCCACCATTTGCATCAGGGCGTTATGGTTGAGGGCAGCTTGGCGGTCGGCGCGGACGTGCGGCCTAACGTCGATGCCAGCCTGCGCACCGCCACCGTGCGTAACCACTCGGCCACCCACCTGCTGCACAAGGCGCTGCGGCTGGTGCTCGGCGAACATGTGCAGCAAAAGGGCTCGCTGGTCAATGCCGAACGGCTGCGCTTTGATTTCAGCCACTTTGAGCCAATGACGCAAAGCCAGCTGGCCGAAGTCGAGCGTCTGGTCAACGACCAGGTGCTGGCCAACGCACCGACCCTCACCGAGGAAATGAGCCTTGATCAGGCCAAAGACAAAGGTGCGGCGGCGCTGTTCGAAGCCAAATACACCGACAGCGTGCGCGTGCTAACCATTGGTGCAGACGACTTTTCCATTGAGCTTTGTGGCGGCACCCACGTAGCGCGCAGCGGCGATATTGGCTGCTGCCACATCGTTAGCGAAGCCGGCATCGCCTCCGGCGTGCGCCGTATCGAGGCGATTACCGGTGAAGGCGCGCTGGACTATTTTTATACTCAGGAAGCCTGCGTGAACCGCCTCGGCGAGCGCCTGAAGGCCAAGCCCGAGCAGGTTGAGGCGCGGATAGATTCCCTTATGGAGCGCAACCGCACGCTGGAAAAAGAGCTCGAGCAGGCCAAGGCCAAACTCGCCAGCGCCGCCAGCAGCGAGATGCTGAGCCAGGCGCGCGAGGTGGCGGGCGTGAAGCTTCTGGCCACCCAGCTTGACGGCGTTTCCGGTAAGGAGCTGCGCGGCATGCTCGATCAGCTGAAAAGCAAACTCGATTCCGGCGTGATTGTGCTGGGCGTTGCCGATAAAAGCGCCGGCAAGGTAAGCCTGATCGTCGGGGTGACAAAAGATTTGACCGATCGCGTCAAGGCCGGCGAGCTGGTCAACCATGTGGCCTCTCAGGTCGGCGGCAAAGGCGGTGGCCGCCCGGATATGGCCCAGGCCGGTGGTAGCCAACCCGATGCCCTGCCGGAGGCGCTGGCTAGCGTACCGGCCTGGTTGGAAAGCGCGCTTGGCTGATGTTTCAGGCCGGTGGCGTTAACGCCACCGGCCTTATTTTTGCTCTACGCTTCACTTCACTCTCCCTTCCCGAACGCATAGGAAACCAACGGCATATGGCACTATACGTACAGAAGTTCGGCGGCACCTCGGTGGGCTCTGTCGAGCGCATCAAGGCCGTCGCAGAAAAAGTCAAAGGCTTTCATGAGCAGGGACACCAAGTCGTGGTGGTGGTGTCCGCCATGAGCGGCGAAACCAACCGCCTGACCGATATGGCCGCCTCGCTCAACAGCGATCCTGACCCGCGCGAAATGGATATGCTGCTGTCTACCGGTGAGCAGGTCACGATTTCTCTGCTGGCCATGGCACTTCAGCAGCAGGGTGTGCCGGCAACTTCGCACACTGGTGCTCAGGTGGGGATTCATACCGATAGCGCCCACACCAAGGCACGTATTCAGCGCATTGAGACCGATGATTTAAAAGCCGATCTGGATGCCGGCCAGGTAGTCGTGGTCGCCGGCTTTCAGGGCGTTGATGACGATGGCAACATCACCACGCTTGGCCGCGGCGGCTCGGACACCACGGGCGTGGCGCTGGCGGCTGCACTGGGTGCCGACGAATGCCAGATCTATACCGACGTCGATGGCGTCTACACCACCGACCCGCGTGTGTGTTCGAAGGCCAGCCGGCTTGAGACCATTACCGTTGAGGAGATGCTCGAGCTGGCAAGCCTCGGCTCCAAGGTGCTGCAGACTCGCGCGGTAGAATTTGCCGGTAAGTACAACGTTCCCCTCCGGGTGCTGTCGAGTCTTGAGGACGGCCCCGGCACGCTTATTATTGCAGACTCTGAAAAAGACGAGGATTCCATGGAAGAACCGCTTATTTCCGGTATCGCGTTCAACAAGAACGAAGCCAAGCTGACCCTGCTGAATACGCCCGATGTGCCGGGCGTAGCGTCGCGCATTCTCGGCCCGATTGCCGCTGCCAACATCGAAATCGATATGATCGTGCAGAACGTGGCACCGGCCGGTGACTACACCGACTTCACCTTCACCGTGGCCAAGGCCGACTACAAGACCACCAAGAAGATCATCGAAGAAAGCATCATTCCTGATCTGGGTGGCGGCGAGCTGCGCGGTGACAACAATATCGCCAAGGTGTCGCTAGTGGGTGTGGGTATGCGTTCGCACGCTGGCGTCGCGGCAAAGATGTTCCGTGTGCTCGCAGAAGAGAACGTTAACATCCGTATGGTGTCTACCTCAGAGATCAAGATTTCGGTCGTGATTGATGAGAAGCACATGGAACTGGCCGTCAAGGCGCTGCATAAGGCTTTTGGGCTGGATCAAGCCGATATAGAAGAAGGCTAACAGCCCCCATCGTTATAACCTTCTACGCTTGAGAGGAAGGGTTTGCTATCGTATGACGGCGAGCTTTCACTCAACGGGAGGAGTGGCGGTATAGCGTCAAAACCATTGGTGATGGTGGTGTCATGGCGCATAATGGCCGGCCACCACCATCGGCGGTGGGATCCCGTTGCAATAAACACGTCTGAGAAGGAGATCAGCCATGCTCATCCTGACTCGCCGCGTTGGCGAAACCCTAATGATTGGCGATGACATTACCGTGACGGTTCTCGGTGTGAAGGGCAATCAGGTACGTATTGGCGTAAACGCGCCGAAAGACGTGGCTGTCCATCGCGAAGAGATCTATCAGCGCATTCAGCGCGAACGGGACAGCGAAGGTAGTAGTGAAGGTCCTAGTGAAGGTCCTAGTGAAGGTAATGAAGAGAGCTGATCAGGCGGGTGCCCGTAGTCTGGTACAGGTATAGACAGCGAAAAACGCGGAGGCGTGAAAAAAATCGACACAGGGCTAGACAGACCCCGGGTAAATCGGTAATATTCGCGCCGTGCCGTTAAGGAGAGGTGGCCGAGTGGCTGAAGGCGCTCCCCTGCTAAGGGAGTATAGGGTTTATAGCCCTATCGAGGGTTCGAATCCCTCTCTCTCCGCCAATCGGCATATGCAAGACGGTAAGCGCCCGTAGCTCAGCTGGATAGAGTACCTGACTACGAATCAGGTGGTCGGAGGTTCGAATCCTCCCGGGCGCACCATCTTCAGGCAAGAACGTGATGTTTTTAAACGCGTTTTCGCCAGTCGCTATGTTTCATGGCAATATCGTTTCATAGCAGCATTGCTTTACAGCAACATCGTAACAAGCGCCCGTAGCTCAGCTGGATAGAGTACCTGACTACGAATCAGGTGGTCGGAGGTTCGAATCCTCCCGGGCGCACCAGATTCCAAACCCGTCCTCTCACGAGGGCGGGTTTTCTGTTTGTAGCGAAGTTTCTTTGCTAGGCGAGTGGTGGCTCGCGCCGCTTTTTTTCTGGTGATCGTGTTTTGGCGTCCTCCGCTTTTGCGGCAGGGCGCTTTTTTTATGTCGGCGCGCCGGCCAGAGCCTGGTTTTCGGGCGTGTGCTCCACCAGCGCGCCCAGCAGGTCATCGAGCACGGTCAGCCGTTTGATGCGCTGAAAATGGGCGCCAGCTTCGCCGTTGCCCTGGCGCATCTGAGCCATCCATTGCTTAACCAGCGAGGTGACGACGCGTTCGGGCAACACTTGGCGCTGGCGGTGGGCGTAGTCTTTCAGCACGCTGGCGCGCATTGCCCAGGTGGTGTCAGCCAGGCGTTCACCGGTTTTCTGCCAGTGGCGAATACGCGCTGCAAGCCAGGGGTCAGCCAAGGCGCTACGGCCAAGCATCACGTCTTCGCAGCCGGAAAGCGTACGTGCCTTCCAGTAGTCCTCAAGCGTCCAGATATCGCCGTTAGCCACCACCGGAATGCTGACATGACGACGTATTTTGCCGATCCATTCCCAGTGTGCCGGCGGTCGATAGCCTTCGTTGCGGGTGCGTGCGTGAACGGCTAGCCGGCGGGCGCCGCCGGCTTCAACCGCCTGGCCACAGGCAACGGCCAGGCGGCGGTCGGCGAAACCCAGGCGAATCTTGGCGGTGACGGGAATATGTTGGCCCACGGCGTCAAAGACGGCGCGCGTGGCCTGAAACACGCGCTCGGGGCGGCGCAGCAGCGAAGCACCGCCGTCGTGGCGGTTGACCAGCTTGGCCGGGCAGCCAAAGTTAAGGTCTATGCTTAAAACGCCCAGCTCAAGCGCCTGGCGGGCGTTGGCAGCAAGCGCCCAGGTATCCGAGCCCAAAAGCTGCAGGTGCACCGGTACCCCGGTTGGCGTTGCCACCGCGGGGGCCTTGAGCTCGGGGCAATGCTTGTAAAACACCCGGGGCGGCAGCTTCGCATCCACGACGCGGACAAACTCGGTCACGGTCCAGTCGAAGCCTTGGCGCTGGGTCAAAAGTTCGCGCGTTAGGGCGTCGATGACGCCTTCCATCGGCGCAAGGCCGGTGCGGCCGTATTGTCTATGGGAGGTCACGGGGCGGCGTCCTGGGCGTGCGTGACGGCGGTCATTGTGACGGCGGCTTTCAAGCGGTTTTCGAGCGAGGCGGTGTTCACGGCCTCGTCTCGTGGCCAGGCGATGGTCAGACAAACACCTTGGCCGTCGTAGTCGGCGGCGGTGACGGGGATCTCGTGTTTTGCACACCAGGCGCGCGCCAGTGCTTCCTGGGCGAAGTCGAGCCGCAGGGTGTAGCTGTCGCGTTCGACCACTTCTCGGGTGGGTAGCGTCTCGAGGGCCGTGCTGACCGCCTGGGCGTAGGCGCGTGCGAGCCCACCGGTGCCAAGCTTAGTGCCGCCAAAGTAGCGAATCACCACGCAGCCAATTTCACCCAGGCCGCTGCCGCTCAGCACCTGATACATCGGCCGCCCGGCGGTGCCGCCGGGTTCGCCGTCGTCGGAAAAACCGATGGCCTGCTGTTCGCCGGGCGCGCCGGCAATAAAGGCGGTGCAGTGGTGGCTGGCGGCGGGGTGCGCGGCGCGGGCCGACGCCAGCAGTGCCTCGAAGTCGCTGGGTGTGGGGGCATGGCATAGCCAAGCAATAAACTGGCTTTTCTCGACGTCGATGCTGGCGCTGTGAAAGCTCTCCGGTGCTAGGTGTGGAACGAGATAGCGCATTAATGCTCCGTTGCGTGATGCTCGATGCCCATGACCAGGCTCAGCACCTCAATATCGCGGTTGTGTAAAAACACCGCTGACCAGTCAGTATTATCAAACATTAGATGCAGGCCGTCACGGTTAATGGTTAGCCGCTTGAGCGCCACGGCACGATGGTTGATTTCCGCGCTGGCTGTCTCGTGCGTGCCGTATTGAAAGCGACGGATAATAATGACATCGCCGCTAAACAAGTTGCAATCGCACATGCGGTTATTGCGCACCCTGATCGCGTAGGTGTTGCGGCGCATAATGCACGGGGCGGCGTGACGGATGCGCGGCCCAGAGGAGGCCGGTTGAGCAGAGGTTTGGGCAAGCATCGGGTATCTCCAGCGTCTGGCAGAAAGCGCATGGCAGGCTCGTGATAGCGCTCGTGCTCAGGTGTGCGGTAGGGTATGTTTTTCCATACAGTTATCGTAGAGTTTACCTGTTTTTAAATACAGTTAAAGAGTCTGCCGGGTTTTCTTCCGCTGACGTGGCTTGTGCGCCGCGGTAAATGGCCGGCAATGATGCAACGCCAGCTGCGGCCGTGAGTCGCAGACTGACTGGCGAGAGAGGGGCTTTCCGTGTAGAGTTCGACGCGCAATTATTCTGTCTGGAGAGATCTTTGAGCCTGTGCCTTCAAGCCCGAAAGCTTGCCTGCGAGCGCGATGACCGCCGGCTCTTTGCGGATCTCGATGTTGATTTTAACAGCGGCGAGATCGTGCGCGTGGAAGGCCCCAACGGCTGTGGCAAAACGACGCTGTTGAAGATTCTCTCCGGCCAACTGAGTGACTATGAAGGGGCGCTTTACTGGAACGGCCGGCCCTTGCGCGAGGTGCGTGAATCATTTTTAAGCAATTTGCTGTATCTGGGCCATGCGCCGGGCATTAAGGCAGGGCTTTCACCGCTTGAAAATCTGACCTGGTATCAGGCGCTGAGCGGCGAGCGTGGCGACGAGACAAAGCGCCTTGAGGCGCTTGAAAACGTCGGCCTCACAGGCTTTGAAGACGTGCCCGCCGGGCAGCTTTCTGCCGGCCAGAAACGCCGTGTTGCGCTGGCGCGCCTGGGGCTGACGCCACGCGCGCTGTGGGTGCTCGACGAGCCCTTTACCGCCATTGACCGCGCCGGCGTAGCGGCACTGGAAACAACGCTTCTCGCCCACGCCCGCGCCGGCGGCTGCGTGATCGTTACCACTCACCACGAGCTTGCGGCGTCTCCCCGGTTGCGGCGTCTGCCGCTGGGGCAATAAAGGCTGGGGTAATGAGGAAGAGCATGGGGCAAGAAGGGTTGATGCAGCAGGGCGACACGCCTACGGCAAGCCTTGACGTGCAGGGCGCCCGGGGCGGCGTGGGCGTTGCGCTTGGCGCAACGCTCCGGCGCGATCTGGTGCTGATGCTGCGCCACCGCGGCGAAGTGCTTAATCCGCTGGTGTTTTTTGCGCTGGTTATTACGCTGTTTCCCATCGGTATTTCGCCCGACCCAGCGCTGCTGACGCGTATTGCGCCGGGGCTTTTGTGGGTGGCCGCACTGCTGGCCGCGTTGCTATCGCTGGATAGCCTGTTTCGTAGCGACTTCGATGACGGCAGCCTCGAGCAGCTGCTGCTGGCCCCGCAGCCGCTGGCGGCGCTCTCGCTGGCCAAGGTCGCGGTACACTGGCTGTTGACTGGGCTGCCGCTTGCGCTGATGGCGCCGCTTCTGGGGATCATGCTGTCACTGCCGGCCGGCAGCTACGCCATCCTGTCGCTATCGCTTGCCCTGGGCAGTGCCAGCCTGAGTTTGATCGGGGCGATTGGCGCGGCGTTAACGGTAGGGCTCGCTCGCGGCGGCGTACTGTTATCAT
>Ga0208135_100940_pt1 | contig 13750 bp, 13 predicted proteins | sample AntDeeMetag02WF5_FD_184757 | JGI IMG/M metagenome (GOLD analysis project Ga0208135, IMG submission 184757) | Saline lake microbial communities from Deep Lake, Antarctica - Antarctic Deep Lake Metagenome 02WF5 (SPAdes) (version 2) | ecosystem: Environmental > Aquatic > Non-marine Saline and...
CCGCCGACAGCGACCCCTCACCGCCGAAACTCACCGTCCGTGTCATTTCGAGAATTGACCACGCATCGAAGACGCAAATTCAACCTCTACTGGAGGGGGTAGAGAATTCTCGATGTGATCGACTGAGACTGTGTCGTGAAACTGTCCATCCTCGAAGTTCTCACGTAGGAATCCCGGGGTTCCGGACTCCAGAGACTCGCGCTTGGACAACTCTCCCGGTATGTCGTAGTCGGCGTAGAGGCTATCGAACAGGTCGTATCTGCACGCATCCAGAATGATAAGTGAGTCCCAATCACGTTCGTGTATCGGAGCACTGTTCGATTGCTTGAGTTGCTTGAAATATCGGCCCGCGATGTGCGTTAGGAACCTCTTTCGCCACCAGTGAAGATCGGTTCCGTTCTCACGGGTTTCAGAGGCCGCATATCGGATATTCATCGGAGGTTATCGTACGTCTGTATTAAATGGGCTGCTATTTCTGCCTTTTGATGCACCACAAGAGAGGTTGTGACAAGCGGTGGACTTTTGTGAGAAGTTTCGAACGTTCTGGTGGGTTACTCCACGATTTGCTGAACTCCGACAAACGGAGTCATTCAGAAGGGATTTATCCCCTGTACTCTTGAACTTACGATAGAATGCGCGTACTCGTGACAGGCGGCGCTGGATATATCGGGAACTACATCGTCGAGGAACTGCTCGACGCTGGACACCATGTTCGCGTTCTCGACTCGATGCTCTGGGGAGGCGGCGCTCTAGAGCCGTTCAAGGACGACGAAAACCTCGAAATTCGGGAGGGGGATATCCGACACATCGAGGACCTCTCCTACGCCATGAACGAGCGCGATGCGGTGGTTCACATGGCCGGCATTGTCGGCGACCCGGCCTGTGGCGTTAACGAGCAGGCGACACAGTCGGTGAATGTGGAGGCAACGAAGTCGCTCGTTGAGGTGGCGAAACTTCACGACATAGACCGACTCGTCTTCGCATCGACGTGTAGCGTCTACGGCGCTAGCGAACTGATGGAACTGAACGAGGGATCGTACCTCAACCCTCTCTCGCTGTACGCGGAGTCGAAGATAGACTCTGAGGAGATCATCCTCCAAGAGACCCACGACCAGTTCGCCGAGAACGACATCACGACGACGATACTCCGCCTCGGCACGATATTCGGGTGGTCCCGACGGATGCGCTTCGACCTCGTCGTGAACATCCTCACGGCGAAGGCAGTCCTCGAAGGCGACATTCCGGTCTACGGTGGGGAGCAGTACCGTCCCCTCGTCCACGTCCACGACGCCGCCCGAGCGTTCGCCGCCGTCCTCGGCGCCGAGGCAGAAAAGGTGGACCACCAGATATTCAACGTCGGTGACAACGACCTGAACTATCAAATTAAGAAGGTCGGCCGCATCGTCGAGGAAAATATCGAGGACGCCGAGGTCCGCTTCGTGGAACACAAGGAAGACGAGCGAACCTACCGGGTGAGCTTCGACAAGATCAACCATATCCTCGGCTGGGAGGCCGAGTACGACATCGCCGACGGAGTTCAGGAAATAAAGGAGTGGATGGAGGAGGAAGAAATTACGGACTACTCACAGGATCAGATGCGTAACTCTGAGTATCCGTACATGTGACACATGGCCGTTAAAACATTCACCGAGGATCAACTGGACGAATGGCAAGACTGGTACGAGTCGCTCGAACGTGCCGGCTCATACCATGACCCGCGGTACGTGGCGATGCTGGCCGGGGGATTCGAACAGGAGTCCGAGTCCACCGAGGCGTTCATCTACACGACCGACGACGCGTTCGTCTACTATCCATATATCCGGCGCACATTGTCCGCACTCCCCTTCGAAGCGGACGATGTCGATGTTGGGGAGTATTCCGACATCGTCTCATCATGGTACTACGGTGGGCCGGTCGCGTCGACTGGGGCGGACGAGGAGACCATCGATGGGTTCCTTGAGCAGTTCGCGGACTACTGTCGACAAGAGAACATCGTTTCTGAGTTCGTCCGGTTCGACCCGAACCTCGGGAACCACGCAACATTCGACGCGCTCAATCCCCACTTCAACAGGGAGACTGTTCGCGTGGACCTGACACAGTCACCTGATGCTATCTGGGACGACTTCGAGAAGCGGAACCGGAACGCTATCCGGCAGGCACAGGAGACCGACATCGTCGTTGAGTCGACTACCGACCTCGACGACTATGCGGCGTTCCACGACATATATACGAACGCCATGGAAGCACAGGATGCGTCCAAACACTATCGGTTCCCGCTCTCGTTCTTCGAAGCACTTCTGAATGAGGAGGATTTGGCGACGCTCTCGGTCGCTCGATACGACGGGAAGGTGATAGGGGGATCGTTCGTTGTCCACGACGACGATGTCGCACACGATTACCTCCGTGCGTCAGATCCCGACTACTGGGACCTCAGGGTGAACAACCTGATCTGTTACGAGACACTCATGCAGATGCGAGAGGCCGGGCGTAAGCTGTTCGATTTTCAGGGTGGGCGTCCGGGGGTGTTCAAGTTCAAACGTGGGTTCTCTAAGTCCGGACGCAGGGAGTTCCACATCGCAAAGCAGATTCACCTCGACGACGCTTACGACACGCTCGTGAATGCGGCGGCTGATTCCGGTATCGATACGGAGACGGGGTACTTCCCAGCGTACCGGATCGAACAAAGCAACTGATGGTTCCGCTCGCTAACCCTCAGATAGACCAAGAAACGATCAAGCACGTTAACTGGATCCTCGCTTCCGGCGACCTCTCTACCGGTGAAGTGGTCGAGGAGTTCGAGCAGGCTTTCGGGATGTTTTCAGACAGGGAGCACGCGACGGCGGTTTCCTCTGGGAGTGTCGCCCTTGAGATGACGCTCGAAACCATCTTCGAGCAGGGGAGCCGAATCGCACTTTCCCCATACAACTGCGCTGCGACACTGTATTCCGTCCTCCGGGCGGACCTGCAGCCGACATTCGTCGACGCCGAGCCGGATTCCTGTGGCATCGACCCGAATTCACTATCGGAGATCGGGACTTCCGTCGACGGGGTTCTTGTTACCCACCTGTTCGGCGAACCAAGCCGGGTCGACGACGTGCTCGCTGTCTCGACCGAGCATGACATCACTATCATCGAGGACTTCGCACAGGCACCGGGTGCCGAGGTCAACGGACGGGTAACCGGTTCCATCGGGGCTGTGAGCGTCTGTAGCTTCGGCGCAACGAAGAACCTCACCACAGCCGAGGGTGGCATGATTCTGACGGACGACCCCGCTATAGAGGAGCGGGTCAGTTGTGCCCGTTCGAACACCAATGACGTATCGCCGCCGCCCCGAAGCGTTCGGATGAACGACATCGAGGCCGCTATTGGCCTCGGCCAACTGGGGAGCTACGACGAGACAGTAGACCGAAAGCACCGGATCGCCAAAATATACCGACAGAAAGCCGACACCGGCCGACATCCCGTAACGCGCTCAAGCGCAACGAACGTTTATCATGCCTATCCGATCCGGCATGCCGAAGCTGATCGTCTTGCCAGCCACCTCGAAGCGCACGATATCGGGACATCACGGCTTTACTCGAAACCACTACACAAGTACGAAGAGGCGCCGTCTGTAGACCGCTCATTCCCAGTCGCAAAGGCGCTCTCGGCGGAAATCGTGTTGCTCCCGATTCACGCAGGAATGTCGGAAGCAGATGCCCACGAGGTCGTAGCAGCCCTCGAATCGTTTTGAACCAATAGCTTAAACACTCGGACAGCGTTTCTCACTAACATGAATATCGTCCTCGCTTCGGTCGACTGCGCGCGGCCGGACGCTTTCTCCCATCGATTCTACCAGCGCGAGAAGGAGAACGGGGCCTTCTACGACACCTGTATTGTCCAAGCCCCTTTCACGAGCCCTTCTCACACCTCGATGCTGACCGGGCAGCATCCGTTCAACCACGACGTTCGATGGCTCGTTGACTACGAGACTGAGGCGACGACGCTCCCGGAGATCCTCCGAGGGGAGGGGTTCAATACGGCAGGGTTCACTGGCGGCTATCCGCTGCCGACCGGGAACCTCGACGAAGGGTTCGATACGTGGGAACACCACGCCGAAATCGAGGATCGGATGGAGGGGCGACAGGAATTCGGCCCGGCGAACCTCCTTGTGAACCGTGCGATCAACTGGCTCGACGACCACGAAGGCGAGGACAATTTCGTGTTCCTCCACTTCTTCGACCTCCACTTCACCCTCCGGTCGGAGTTCGGCAACCGCGAACGCCCCGATTTTGACGACCAGCACGTCTACGAAAACGTCGAGCAGTACATCGGTCGACAGCGCGGACGCTACTACGAGGAAGCGGACTTCGTTGCCCGACAGCTAGAACTGCTGTTCGACCTCGCCAACGTCGATGCTGGGGTCCTGACGGCCGATCACGGCTCGAAGATGCCGGGAGAGCACGGCTACCCGTGGGTGTACGACAGCGAAGGGAACCGGGTCGGTTCCCAGTTCCGCGCGGTCGAACTGTACGACGAACTGATCCGGGTTCCCCTGATCTTAATCGGCGAGATGTTCCCGGAGCGAACGGTCCACGAACAGGTGCGGACCATCGATATCGTGCCAACTCTGCTCGACGCCCTCGACATCGAGAGTCCCGACGTCGACGGCCGGAGCCTCCTCAATGGTGACCACCCGGAACTTGCATACTCCGAGACGTACCACGGGCAGCTCACCTCACAGAACAAGCTAACCCACAGGATGAACGAGAACTACGAATTCGGCTGGAACGACATCGACTCGCTCGTCGGTATACGGTCAAACGAGTGGAAACTCGTTTGCACCGCGAACGGGGACATCGAACCACAGGAGCTGTATCACATCGCACAGGACCCTGCGGAGTCGCGGAACCTCTTAGAGGAAGAAGAAGAGATTGCCGTCGACCTGCTCGATCGTCTCGTATCGTGGATCGGCGACGATGACCAGCGCTACGAAACCGCGGATCGGGTCGGTGACGAGACGCGTAGTCATCTCGAGGATCTTGGCTACCTCTGAGATGCGGACTGTTCTACTGATATCGAACGTCACCACCGACGACCCGGGAGGACGTGCAGCCGACCTCTCGACACGAGAGGACCTACTTCGCGACCACGGTTGGGAACAGGTCATAGGACACGTACCGGAGCCCTATGTCAAGACGTTCCTGCCGTCGATACTTCGCTGTTACCGGCGTGGCCGGCGAGTGGGCGCGGACCTCGTCGTTTCGGTAAGCAACCCCTTTCATCTCCAGGTCGTCGGCTTTGTCGTCAGCCGCCTCCTCAGGGTTCCGTGGGTAGTCGAGTTTCGCGACCCGATGGTGACGAACCCCGATCGCGACCCCAACGCCGCGCTGACGAAGGTCGCACGAGCCGTCGAGCACCTCTGTGTCACACGGGCCGAACGGGTCCTTTGGACTGACGGCATCCAAGCTGGAGAGTCATACTACCGCGAGACGTATCCGACTGTCGACCCAGATACCTTCGTCGAACTTCCGTTCAAAGGGTACGAACGTGGAACGTTCGAGCGTGCCGATGCCCGAGAGTATGGCGACTTTACCGTGACGTACGCTGGATCCTTCTACGAGGATTGGATAGAGCCCTACGCGTTCTTGGAGGGCCTCAACGAACACGTCGAGGAGGTCGGTGATGAACTCACAGTCCAGTTCTACGGCGACTGGAAAGACGCCTACACACTTGCTGCCCAGGAGTTGGGCGTAAAACACGTTGTCACGACCTACGAATTCGTTCCCCACGAGGATATCGTGCCGGTTTTGAAGGGATCGAATGTCGCCCTCTACATCGGTGGAACGGATCCGAAAAACAGCGAGAGTGTCCCTTCGAAGCTCTGGGACTACATCGGGGGCCGAACCACGATACTCGCGCTCGTCGACCCCGATTTCCGGGTCGCCGAGATAATCGAACGGAACGGACTGGGCATCGTTGTCGATCCGCGGGACACCGATGCGATAGCGGAAGCCCTTGATGATCTACGTTCGGGAGCGTTCACCTACGACCCGAACCCGGAAGTGTTCAAGCGATTCGCGCGGGAGACGAAAATCGAGGCCATGGCGAAAGTGTTCGACAACATGACGAGAGAAGTGACCCCACGAAACAAGGGTGGCCATACCCGATGACTGGCGGCGAGGCAGGCAGGGAGAGCATCCTACTTTTCGGTATCCAGATGACCGCTCGTATCGTTGGCTTTCTGGGTCTCGTCTACTTCACGAAGGAGATACCCCAGTCAGAACTAGGCGTCTATTTCCTATTCTTCCTCGTGATTCAGATCTCTTCGATGCTCGGAAACATGGGCTTGGGCCAGGCGCTTGTCCGGCGCGTCGGCGAAGGAGAACGTCAATCTGAACTGTTCACGGTAACAGTTGTCGTAATCACCGCAGTCACTCTGGCCGCAACGGCCGCTTTCTACGGCCTTCGAGGTCCACTTGCAGGCTATATCGGTGCTGACGTTCCGGAACTCCTAGCGCTGGGAACGGGAGCGTGGCTCCTCGCTGACCTGCTCATCATGACGCTGCAGGCGGAAGACCGGGTTCTCACTGGCGGCCTGCTCCAGTTGCTTCAAGACGTGATCCGAGTCGGTGTTGGTGCCGTACTCATCGCCGTCGGTCACGGTCCGGTCGGACTGATGTACGGAGTCATCGCGGGGTTCGTCGTGACTGTCGTCGTCGGCTTCCCGCTCTCGGACCTTTCGATCGCGGTACCCGAATGGGCTGACTTCCTGCGAGTATTCAGTATCTCGCGATACACAATGTTCTTCGGCCCGACAAACTTCATCTACTTCTGGCTCGATACGTTACTTATTGGTGTATTCCTCACAAGGGGAGACGTGACCGCATACGAGGTTGCGTGGCAGACGACGCGGGTGCTTGTCATCGCGACTGGAGCGATCAACACGACTATCTTTCCAAAAATATCACGGTGGGCAAGTCGAGGAGAGTACGGGGAGATAGAGCGCGTGATTCCTGGGGCTCTGATTTTCGGGTTGCTCTTTCCCCTCCCCGGTACTGTTGGCATCGTGGTCCTCGGCAAGGAGATTCTCAGCATCATCTACCAGCCGGCGTACGCTGTCGCCGCAGTTCCGATGGCGGTGCTAGCGGGGTATATGATCGTGGAGTCCACGCAGCGGATGAGCAACTCCGTGCTGACCGGAATTGACCGGGCAGATGTCCCGTTCCGGTCGCGGCTCCTCGGGGTGGGTCTCGCGGTGACGCTGAATCTCACGCTGATACCCCATTACGGCCTCGTCGGCGCTGCCGTAGCGACGCTAGTCGCGAAATTCGTCGACACGGCATATCAATGGGTATCTATCACGAGGATACTTGATATCGATTATCCTACCCGGAGTCTGACCTGGCAGGTCGGGAGTGCGGTCGGGATGGGTGTAGCCGTCGCCGGCATCACCGCCTCCCTCAAACCGCTATCCACGGTAACGCTACTCGCCACCATACTCGTCGGTGCCGGCATCTATGGGTGGCTTGTCCTCTTCGATCCAGAGATTAGACAGGTGATCGATCAATTCGTTCCGGTGTCGCTCCCATAGACCCGCACAGGGCTCTCCGGCGTATCGGACTCCCGCCGATGGCGCGCACGCTCGTGTTAACGAGCCGGAGAGGTAGGTCGACGAGTCCGCTGCGGTCACCACTTCCACACACCATACAGGTACCCACCACCAACACACCCAGTAAACACCAGTAACATCACCAACTGCTCCACGGCCGCCGCCGATGGCGACCGCACCAGCCCCTTCACCCGGCCCGGAACAGACTCCGTCACCAACTGCCCCAAGAACTCCCCCTCCTCGCCACCAGACTCAGGAACCAACGTCTCCATCGCTCGCTTCGAGTACCCCTGCCAGAACGCCCGATCAATCAACCACCATAACTCCGTCCGGTAGTCGAACACCTTGTGCGCCACAATGGCGTCAGGGTTGTACCACACTTCCTCCCCGTACTCAGCGGTCAGCCGCGCACACAGTTCCGTCTCGCCACCCTGCAGGTTCGCATCGCCCTTCCGACCGCCAATCTCTGTGTCGAACCCCCCGAGCTCCAGAAACACGTCCATTTCGAACGAAATATTTGACCCGAACGTGTTCCGGACCCAACCGGGACCGTCGGCGAAGCCACGATGCGTGACGCCGACCAGCCAGTAGAACTCATCCGGTAAAAATCGTGGCTTGCTGGCGACCCAGTCGGGGACCATCTTCCCGCCGACGGCCAGCGCATCCTGTTCCTCGTACCCGTCGATCAACGCCGCCACCCACTCGTTGTCGGCGACGGCGTCGTCGTCGATGAACGCCACCACATCCCCACTCGCCAGCTCCGCGCCGGTATTCCGACTCTCCAGCAGGCCGACGTTCTCCTCGTTGCAGTGCACCACCACGTCGTCGTGGTCGCCGTAGTCTTCGATAACGCGTTCGTGGACTACTTCCGTCCCATCAACGACCACGACCAACTCAAGGTCGTCGTACGACTGGGACAGCACACTCTCGGCAGCCTCTCGAAAGTGTTCGTACATGTCCAGCGAGTACGTACAGAGGATGACCGAGACTCTCACTAACTACCCTGAGTCAGAGCGCAACCAAATGATTTCTGGGTTACTACGGATCTGGAACCTAATGTGGTAGGAGAGGCGAAACAATCCAGTCGGGCACACGAGGCTCACTTGAGGCAGTCCCCGAACATCTCTCACCCTAGCCTACTGTTCGGGCTGACGGCTACCTAAAGCAAGTACGTCGTGTAACCCCCCCGGCGAAGCTGACAGTGCGTTGCCGTCCTTCGTGGCGGGCCCGCCGATGGGGAACTCAGCAGCGTATTGGCCAGGAGGAGTGCCTCGCCACACGCGTCGCAGGCGCCGCATCCGCTCGGGCATCGTCTCGTTGCTCTCGGCGCTTCCCCAATGTTTCTCGAACTGATCGCCGCCCTCTGCTGTCGTCGTCGCCTCCATCTGGAGTTCGTAGCCCGAATCCGTCCGATCGAACGTGATCTCGTTTCCCGGCTCAATTCCGAGTACCTCCCGAACGGGTTTCGGAACCGTGACCTGACCTTACTCCCCGGATGAGTACCGCGTGACGCCGCGCTACGACCGCCGATCGAAACTCAACTGCTCTTGCAGCGATGTGGGGAACCCATCCCTACTTCAGACCCACCACAAACCGATAGTTTGCCAAGGATCTACCCCAGATTCGCGTACAAGCTGGGTACCTGTAGGACCCGATAGTCCATCTCACGCCAAATCTCGATAACACTCAAAACGCAGGTTCCACACGAAACATTCCCTGAAACTACGAACGGAATAATCGCAAGATGGGAACTGATTATGAAACTACCGCGTTCCACTTCTGGTCGAGCACACCTTCATAATCGGCCGAAATCCCCGCAAGTAACCCAATATACGGTGCTCAGAACCGATTTACAGTCGTCGCCGACCTCTGGGCGAACGCCTGTTGAAGCCAGCCAGAGGCGTTGTAGAGGCCAGATTGACGTCGTCCGACCACGACGCTCCCTCCAAAACCGGCGCGAAAAATCTTCATAATCGATTTCCCGCTAGCGGTTTTGCTTTTCAGCGCATGCACCTGTCGCCGACAGTATCCCGCATTATCGGCCGTCTTAGGCGCTCTCTGCACCACCCGAAGGGTTGACCCGTCACGGGGAGTAACTATTTAGTCACAGTCAAATTGCCGTATTCAGGTAGTACACACCTTGCGGGGCCCGAATCCGATTATGAAACTGTCGAAGCGGCCCTAGAGACCCTCTAACGGAATATGCGTCCATAAATCCGCCAAAACTCGTGCAGTATTGACCAAGATGCTCAGTCCACCTCGATCGCGCGCTGACTGAACACGCGCAGAAGCTCGTCCGGGTTCTCACGTAATCCGCTTCGGTGGCTCTTCGTCCGGAAGGTCGCCTTCGAGGACAGCCTCCATCGCGTCCTCCGTTCGACCCATAGACTCCTCCAGCGTTCTGACCGTCACGACGAACGCTTCCTGAGACATTGGCTTGCTCCGATGACTACACGGACGCTCCAGTTCGATCCCCACTCACATCTCCGGAGAACTGCAACGAGAAGTCGATACTCTTCGCTCCCCCACGGAGGACCGGCTTCTTGCTCGCGCCTTCCTGTTGGAACTCGACGACGCCGAGATCTTCCAGCTCCTTCAGGTTCCGGTGAACCTCTTTGTAGTCCCGACCGACTGCGCGTGCTGCCTCGCTGATGCTCGCCGGTTCCTCCCCGACGATAGCTTCCAGTAGTTCGAGGTTCGCATCAGCTTCGCGACGTCGGCGTAGCTCTCGAAGTCCAGAACGAACAGGTCGTCTTGCTCGACGGCGTCGGTCTCTCCATCGAGCGCGCACTCGAGCCGCTCACGGCCCGCCTCGCGAAGTTCATCACGCTGTCCGTACGTGATTTGTAGCGTGTCAGTGGTCATGGTGAATCCTCGATTTCGTTCAGGAACCGCTCCCGGAGCTCCATCATTCCGGGGAACTCGATGCGGGCGACGCCGTCGGCATCGTGGCGTTCGTGGCGTCCGACAGTTTCGTTCTCGTTGTCGTAGCGCAAGATTGTGCCGCGGCCGTCGACGCAGCCGTAGTGGCGCGAATACCGAAACCCGCTCGGGTACTGGGGGTCATCCGTCCGAATGACGCGTCGTCGCACCACTCGGACTCCCTCTCGTACTTCGACATCCTCGATGACCTCATGCACTATCTACAACCTATGGTACAAACCCCATGGACATGAAGATATGGTCGTAAGCCCATACTCTCGGAGATCGCCCTCGAGGGAAGCCTCCATCGCACCTGCTGCTTGATTCACCGCCCACGACAAGTGAACCGCCTCGGGGTCAAGTGATTCGAGACGCCGAAGGCATCTCACCATCACGGAAAGCAAAGATTTCCGGACGACCCCGAGACACTCGGCCTGCTCCGCCTGTAGAACCCGTTGTCGACGCTGGCCAGGCCGCCGCAGTCCGTTGTGGCCCCCACCGCCGAATCTCGATTGTTCCAATAATCCCTCCACAGACCACACACTCGACACCCACAGTTGCAGGAAACTCGATTGATGATGAGCGATTCCTCCCAACCCAGCATTTACAATCTCGCTCCCCCAGCAGTAGACAGAGTCGAATGCGTGACCTCCTTTCGTTCAACGATCTCGACCCCGAAAACCTCAGCCAGCGCCAACGGCTGATCCTCGTCTTTTTCGCCGGCCTCACCTCAATTGTCCTCCTCTTCACCAGCGTCTACTACTGGGGGATGCGCACCCTCGAAGGGAACCCCCGGTCGATCTTCCAAGCGTTCAACACCGTCATCGAGACGATGACCACGACGGGCTACGGGGCGGACTCGCCGTGGTCGTCGCCGCTGATGAACCTGTTCGTGGCGGCGATGCAGATCTCCGGCGTCGTCATCGGCTTCATCACGCTGCGAGTCCTCGTCATCCCGCTGTTCGAGCGGACACCGATCAACCTCGACGACCAGCTATCCTCCAAAAACGACCATGTGGTCGTCGCGGAGTATCGCCGTGACACCGAACTGCTGCTCGACGAACTCGAAACACTCGACGTCGACTACGTCCTGCTGGAGTCCGACGCCGAGGAGGCCAAACGCCTCTCGGATGACGGCTACCAGGCCATCGACGGCAACCCGGAGGACCGCGAGGACCTCGAGCGCGCCAGCATCGGCAACGCTGCAATCCTCATCACCGACGCCGGCGACAGCACCGCGAGCATCGTCCTGACAGCGCTCGAAGCGAACGAGTCCCTCCGGGTCATCAGCTTCACGGCGTCGACGCGCCGCAAGGCCGCCCTCGCCGAGATCGGCGTCGACCGCAGCGTTGCCCCGCATGCCCTCATCGGACAGCGCCTGGCCGAGAAGGCGACGACGCCGGTCTCGGTCGAGCGCCCGACCGGCGACACCTCAGAGGGCGACGAGATCGTCATTCGGGAGGTGCTCATCCGTCGGGAGAACCCCTATCACGGCGCCAGGATCGCTGACTCCCCGATCGCTGGCCACCCCGAGCTGACGCTCGTCGCGGGCTGGTTCGATGGGGAGCTCCGGCTCTCCCCCGCCCCCGACCAGCGACTCACGCCCAACACTGTGCTCGTCGTCGCGGGCCCGGAGAACGTGATCGACGAACTCAGGAACGAGATGCAGGGGGTCAGCGGCGCCCTGCGTGCGGCGCCCGCCCGCATTGTCGTCGCCGGGATGGGCGAGGGTGGGATGGCGGCGACCGAGGCACTCCCGGCGGCCACGTCGGTGACAACGGTCGACGCGGCAGCAGCAACCGAGCCCGATATCGTCGGCGACGTGACGGAACCCGAGACGCTCGAGGCGGCCGAAATCGACGAAGCCTCGGCGCTGATCGTCACCATGAGCGACGACGCAACCGCGCTGCTCACCGTCGCGATGGCGCGGTCGCTCGCCCCCACCCTGGAGATTCTGGTTCGAGTCACGGATAGCGAGAAAGCCGCGCCGGCGTTCCGCGCGGGCGCTGACTACGTCCTCTCGGTCCAGCAGCTCTGTGCCCGCCTCGTCGCCGCTGCGGTCCACGGCGAGCGCATCATGGACCCGGTGAGCCAAATCCGACTCGTCCGCGCGGACGCGGCCCCATTCGTGGGCGAGTCGCTCGCAAGCACCCGAGCGCACCGAGAGACCGGCTGGACCGTGGTTGGACTGGCACGCAACGGCTCGATCTACACCGACGATGGGATCACCATCGAGTCGGACGACGAGGTGTTCATCGCCGGCAGCGACAGCGCGATCCAGAAGTTCGAGCGAACCGTCGACCGGTCCTAATCCGCCGCGCTATTCGGCGTCGCTGTCGGCTGTGTCTGACTCCGCATCCGACCCTTTCTTTTTCCCCCCAGTTGCCTCTTCTCCCGCTTCTCCCGCTTCCTCCGCTTCCCTCGCTTCCTCCGCTTCCCTCGCTTCCTCCGCTTCCTCCGCTTCCCTCGCTTCCTCCGCTTCCTCCGCTTCCTCCGCTTCCCTCGCTTCCTCCGCTTCCTCCGCTTCCCTCGCTTCCTTCTGCGTTCGTCCCTCGCCAGGTTGGATCACGAGCCGTTCGATTCTGGAATCGTCCACCGCATCGACCCGGAACAGATAGCGTTGCTCTTCGATTTCGTCCCCGGCTTTGGGGACGCGACCGAGGCGACTGAACACGAACCCGCCGATTGTCTCCACGTCCTCGAGGTCGATCCTGGTTTCGAGCCGCTCGTTCACCTCATGGACGGGCACGCCGCCGTCGACGACGTACGCGCCGTCCTCCCGGTGTTCGATGGTGGGCTCCTGGGTTCTGGTGTCGAACTCGTCGCGGATCTCCCCAACGATCTCCTCAAGGATGTCCTCGATGGTGACGATCCCCTCGAAGACGCCCCACTCGTCGATAACGACCGCGATCTGCCCGCCCCCGTGGCTCTGGAACTCGGCGAGCACCTTATCGATACGCCGGGTCTCCGGGATCACGAGCACGTCGCGGGTGAGTTCGCCGGCCGTTGTGCCAGCGTCGTCCACCGCCTGCTCCTCACTCGCCCGCAGCACGTCCTTCGCGTGGACGAACCCGAGGGGCTGCTCGCCGTCGTCGTCAAGAACAATGTAGCGGGTATACTCCCCGTTTGCGACGACCGAACGGAGCTCTGCTAGCGCCATCGACGCCGGCAGGGTCTCCACGTCGGGTCGGGGCACCATCACCTCTCGCGCCACGGTGTCCCCGAGTTCGAAGACGC
>Ga0208135_100954_pt1 | contig 13497 bp, 14 predicted proteins | sample AntDeeMetag02WF5_FD_184757 | JGI IMG/M metagenome (GOLD analysis project Ga0208135, IMG submission 184757) | Saline lake microbial communities from Deep Lake, Antarctica - Antarctic Deep Lake Metagenome 02WF5 (SPAdes) (version 2) | ecosystem: Environmental > Aquatic > Non-marine Saline and...
AGCCTGAAGAAGACAGCGCTGAGGCGCAATTAGAGGCGTTTTTAACCCCGCGCGACTGGCTCGCAGAAACCGCTTCACAGGAGTAAACGATGACAGACCGCTATGCCGTGTTCGGCAACCCGGTGGCGCACTCGAAATCGCCGCTGATTCACACAGCCTTTGCCGAACAAACCGGCCAAGAGCTGGCTTATAGCGCCGTTGAAGCGCCCCGAGATGGCTTCGCCGGTGCTTGGCAGCGCTTTGTGCAAGAGGGCGGGCGCGGGGCCAACGTCACCGTGCCGTTCAAGGGCGAGGCGTACACGCTCAGTGCTACCCTGAGCCACCGCGCGCGGCGCGCTCAGGCGGTGAATACCCTGATTGTGGGCGGTAACGGGCGTATCTATGGCGACAACACCGACGGCATTGGGCTGGCGCGCGATCTCGCCCATCACGGCGTGGCGCTAAAGGGTAAGCGGGTGCTGATTATCGGCGCCGGCGGGGCGGTGCGCGGCGTGCTGGCGCCGCTGCTGGACGAGGCGCCGAGCGCACTGTTTATTGCCAACCGCACCGCAGCCAAGGCCACGGCGCTGGCGGATGTATTTAGTGATACTGGGCGCGTTAGCGGCGGCGGACTGGAGGCGATAAAAGGCCGCTTTGATGTGGTCATCAACGGCTCAAGTGCCAGCCTTGTCGGCGATTTGCCGCCGCTACCCCCCGCGCTTTTTGCCCCCGGCGCAACCGCTTACGACATGATGTACGGCGCCGAACCCACGGTATTTTTACGCTGGGCGCAGACGCAGGGCGCGCGCCCCATCGACGGGCTGGGCATGCTGGTGGAACAGGCGGCGGAGTCGTTTTTCCTGTGGCGCAGCGTGCGCCCCGATACCGCCGCCGTGCGCACGGCGCTGCGCGAGGCGCTTCAGGCCGTTTGACGCCGCTGGGCAAGCCCTATCATGCACAGCACCAGGCCGAGCACCGAGGTCATCATGCCGCCGTTGACGATAAACGGCGCGCGTTCGAGCCACGGCGCAAAGTCTTGGGCCGTGTCGCGGCATACGCTAGCCACATAGTCCCAGTGACCGCCGCCGAGCTGGCAATCACGCACGTCGGCAAGCTCCCAGAAGTACAGGCCGAGCAGCAGCATGGGAGGTATTATCAATAGCACTAAACCTAAACGTATCATGGTTCTCTCTGTTTATTGTCAGGGCTCAGGGGCGCTGGCAGTTGGGCGTCTGGCCGGCCTGGCGAGCGCGTTCGTAGTCGTCAAGTGCCGGCTGCATGCTGGCTTCAAGCCCGCTGATGCGCTGGCCCTGACTTGGGTGTGTGGACATCCACTCGGGCGGGCCGCCGCCGCCGGCACGCTGCATATTTTGCCATAGCGTGACGCTTTCGCGCGGATCAAAGCCGGCCTTGGCCATCAGCCGCAGCCCGATTACATCGGCCTCGCTTTCGTGGCGCCGTGAGAAAGGCAGCAGGATACCGTATTGCGCCCCCATGCCCAAAAGCCCCATGAGTTGTTCGCCGCCGGCCGACTCCATGCCGGCGGAGCTTGATAGCACCGACAGGCCCAGTTGGGTGGCGTTTTCGGTTGAGGCGCGTTCGTTGGCGTGATTAGCCAGCACATGGCCAACCTCGTGGCCCAGCACTGTTGCCAGCTGCGCCTGATTATCGGCCACGTTGAGCATGCCGCTGTTAACGCCCATGTAGCCGCCGGGCAGCGCAAAAGCGTTGGGTTCGTCGGCCTTGAAGACTTCCACTTCCCAGTTCTGCTGACGCTGTGCGTTCGGAAGCTCGGCTACAATCGCCTGAGCCACGCACTGCACATAGCGCTGGCTGGCTGCGTCGGCGGCGGGCAGTTTCTGCTGGTACTGGTCAAACGCCTGGGCGCCCATCTGGTTGAGCTGGTCGTCAGACATCAGCAATAGCTGGGAGCGCCCGGTCGGCGAGGTGGAGCAGGCGGCAAGCACCGTCAGCATCGTTGTACAAAGGGCTGTTACGGCAAGGGGGCGAAACCAGCGCATAAACGTTTCCTTATCAATAGGTGAGGATCAGGCTCGCAGGATAACAAGCAATAAGCGTAACGCGAGCATAATCTACAACGGAGGAAATTTGATGGATGCCGAGCTGACGCGTCGACTGACGCAGCTTTTGGATCGCGTGGAGCACTGGCTGCCGCCGGCGCCCGAGCAGGTTGACTGGAATACCCACGTGGCCGCCCTGTGGCAGCGCCACCCGCTGGGCGGGCGATTGGTGCCGGTACCGGTGCGCGACGGCGTAACGCTGGATGATTTGCTGGGCATCGAGCGCCAGAAGCTGGCGTTAGTCGATAACACCCGTGCCTTTTTGCAGGGATTCCCGGCGAACCACGCGCTGGTATGGGGCGCGCGGGGCAGCGGCAAATCATCGCTTATGCGTGCGCTGCTCAACTCGCTGGCGGCCGACGGGCTGCGCATGATTCAGATCGATCGCCACGACCTGAGCCGTCTGCCCACGCTGGTGGAAGAGCTCAGGCGCGTGCCGCAACGCTTTGTGGTGTACTGCGATGACCTGTCGTTTGAAGGCCACGACGACGCTTACAAAGCGCTGAAAAGCGTGCTCGACGGCGCGCTCACCGGCCCCCCAGAAAACGTGCTGCTGTATGCCACGTCAAACCGCCGCCACCTGTTGCCCGAGTCGATGGACGATAACCGCGCTTCACACCTCGTGGGCGATGAGCTGCACCACGGCGACGCGGTGGAAGAGAAAATCTCGCTGTCCGACCGCTTTGGCCTGTGGCTGGGGCTTCATCCGTTCAATCAAAACGTGTATCTGCAGGCCTGCTGCCACTGGGTGTCGCAGTTGGGTACACCGGCCGACTGGGACGCCTCGGCGCGTGCCGAGGCGGTGCGTTACGCCACGCTGCGCGGGGGGCGCAGCGGGCGTGTGGCGTATCAGTTTGCCAACCAGTGGATTGGCACTCGGCGGTTGCACGCCGCTGACGCCTGAGACGTCAGCGATAGCCTGAGAGCGGGGCGCTAGCGGCGCGCCTTGCGCGCCTCGCGGGTGCGGTTGAGCTCGCGTTTTTTGGCTTTGGCCTGGTCGCTGGCGCCGGCCATGTTGTCGTAGGGGTTGTCCCCGGAGCGAAACTCGAAGCGCATGGGTGTGCCGCGCACCTTTAGCACCTTGCGAAAGATGTTGGTCAGATAGCGGCGGTACGCCTCGGGCAGTGAGCTGGTCTGGTTGCCATGCACCACGATGATTGGCGGATTGCTGCCGCCCTGGTGGGCCATGCGCAGCTTGATGCGCCGCCCGTGGATCATCGGCGGAGCATGCTGGCTGACGGCGTCCTGCAGCAGCGTGGTCAGTCGGTTGGTCGACCAGTGCGCGTTGGCCGCCTCGAAGGCGCGGTCGATCGACGGGTAAAGATCGCCCACCGCGGTGCCGTGCAGCGCCGAGACAAAGTGCAGCTCAGCGTAGTCGGCAAAGCCCAGGCGACGCTTGATCTCGGCGCGCATCTTGTCTTTAGCCTCGCTTTCCAGGCCGTCCCACTTGTTCACCGCCAGCACCAGCGCACGGCCGGTGGTGAGCACGTAGTCGAGCAGGTGAAGATCCTGCTCGACAAGGCCGGTGCGGGCGTCGAGCACCATTACCGCGACGTGACATTCCTTGATCGCTTCGAGCGCCTTGATGATCGAGAACTTCTCGGTCACTTCGCGCACGTTCTTGCGTCGGCGCACACCGGCAGTATCGATCAGCACATAGGGCTTGCCGCGCCGCTCGAAGGGAATCTCGATGGCGTCGCGGGTGGTGCCGGCTTCGTCAAACACCACCACGCGGTCTTCCCCGAGCAGGCGATTGACCAGCGTTGACTTGCCCACGTTGGGCCGGCCGATCACGCCGATGCGAATGCCCTTGGTGCCGGTATCGGCAGGGATCGATTCGTCGCGCTCGGGGAACGGTGCGAGCACCAGATCGGCCAGTGACGCCACGTTGCGCCCGTGAGCGGCGGCAATGGGCTGTGGATCGCCAAGCCCCAGCGCCCAGAAATCGGCCATGGCCGAATGTTCTTCCAGCCCGTCGGTCTTGTTGACCACCAGCCAGGTCTTTTTCTGATTGACTCGCAGGTGGTTGGCGATGGCTTCATCGGCGACGTTGAGCCCGGCGCGGGCGTCCACCATGAACAAGACAATGTCGGCCTCGTCAATCGCGGCGAGCGACTGCTCGGCCATGGCGGCGTTGATGCCCTGTTCGTCACCGCCGATGCCGCCGGTGTCGATCACCGTATAGGCTTTGCCGCCGAGCATGCCGTTGCCGTACTTGCGGTCACGGGTGAGGCCGGGGAAATCGGCCACTAGCGCATCGCGGGAACGCGTCAGATGGTTGAACAAGGTAGATTTGCCCACGTTGGGGCGGCCGACTAAGGCGATAACCGGTGTCATGGAGAAACATCCAGAGTTTCCAGGGTGCCATCGTTGGCCAACACGTGAATCGTGCTGCCCTCGGTGACGGGGGTGACGCTGAGGCCGGAGCGGTCAACGCGGGTGCGTCCCACCAGCTCGCCTTCGCGGGCGTCGAGCAAGTGCAGGTAGCCTTCAAAATCGCCTACCACAATGCGCCCATCGGCAAAGGCCGGGGCGGTCAGCCAGCGGCCTTCCAGCGTGTCGTTTTGCCACAGGGCATCGCCGCTCTGGGCGTCAAGCGCGAGCACATGGCTGTCATCGCTGACCACAAACAGGAAATCGCCAACCAGCAGCGGCGTGTGACGGCTGGAGAGTTGGCGCTCCCATATCAGCTTGCCGCGGGTCGCTTCCAGCGCGAGCAGGCGGCCGTTATAGCTGGTGACGTAGAGCCGGCCGTCCTGGGTTAACAGCGGTTGGCCGGAGAGGTCTACCAGCCGGTCGACTTCACTGCGCCCCTGGGGAATGGCCACCTGCTGCTGCCAAAGCGGCTGGCCGGTGCGGTTGTCCAGCGTCACCAGCCGGCCGTTGGCAAAGCCGGCAAAGGTGACGGGGTCAATGGTCTGCGGCGTGCCGGTGCCACGCAGTGTGAGCGACGGCAGCGAACTTTTGTACGTCCAGCGGGCATCGCCACTCTGGCGATCCAGCGCGGTAATCTGGCCGTCGGTACTTTGCACGATCAACAGTTTGCGGTTGGCCTGAGGGGCGGCCAGCACTTCGCTCGAAACGCGCGCGCGCCATTGTTCGCTGCCGTCTTGTTGGTCAAGCGCGACGACTTCGCCGTTGCGGGTGCCCAGATAAACGTGACCGTCGATGGCGGAAAGCCCGCTGGAAACAGGGCTTTCCAGATCGATTTCCCAGTCGCGCTGGCCGCTTTTGGCGTTCAGTGCGACCACCAGGCCCTCGGCATCGGCGGCGAATATCTGCGCGCCGTCACGTGCCGGGGTGATGGGGTAGCGCGCCCGCCCGAGACCGTCACCGATGCCGGTGTCCCAGCGTTTTTCAAGGCTGGAGGTGGCGTCAATGTCGGTGAGCTCTTTGGGCGTATAAACGGGGTCGCCCTTGCTCGCGCAGCCGGCCAGCAGAGCAAGCACACCGGCGCCCAGCGCCAGGCGCAGCGTGTGTGAAAAGCGGGTGGCGATCATAGGGTGGCCTCGTCGGTGCCTTGAGTGTCGGTGCCTAGGTCGTCAAGTTTTAGCGCGACGCCGTAAAGGGGGCGATCCTGTGCGTCGGTCAGCGTCTGTGCCTGCTGCCAAGCAGCGCGGGCTTCTTCTTTCTGGCCGAGGGCGAAATAGGCGTCGCCGCGCACGTTGTGGCGCTGTGCGGTGAGCGGTTCAACAATGCTGTCATCGAGCCGCTCAAGTGCTGCCTGGGCGTCGTCGCCGGCCACATCAAGGCGTGCCAGACGCAGCCGCGCCAGGCTCTGTACATAGCGCCGCGGTGAATCTTCCAGCGCTTGTTCAAGCGAGGCACGGGCGCCGTCCAGGTCGCCTTGCTGTACCGCCAGGCGTGCGTCAAGCAGCAGTGCGAGCTCAGCGTAGAGCGAGCCGTCGTGGTTTTCGACCAGCTCGTCGGCCGTGCTGCGGGCATTGGTTAGCGCCTGCTCATCGGTTGCGTCCGCGGCGTCTTGGCTGGCGCTGAGTGCCACCAGCTGCTGATAGCGCAGCGAGGCTGTTTCGGCCTGGCCCTCCTGGTAATCCTGCCAGGCGTTCCAGCCAAATATGCCGGCACCGGCCAGCACCACGCCAGCTATCAGCGAGGTGCCGTTGTCTTTCCACCAGCGCTTGATCGCTGCGATCTGTTCTTCTTCGGTTTTCAGCTCCGCCACGGGGGCCTCCTTGAATCTGTACGAGCCGGTGAGCGGCTTAGGGGGTATCCGCAACGTTGTCTAGCAGGGCGCTAAGCGTATCGGCAAGCCCACGTTGGGCCAGCTGCTGCTGATCGCGCGCATCGCGTAAAAACTTCAGCGTCACGGCCTGCTCGTGGCGTTCGTCTTCGCCGAGCAGCAGAGCCACTGTCGCGCCGCTCTTGTCGGCTTTTTTCATGCGGCTTTTAAAGCTGCCGCCGCCGCAGTGAAGCGTCAGGCGAAGCTCGGGCAGCGCTCCACGCAGCTGTTCGGCAAGCGTGAGTGCAGCGGGGCTTGAGGCGTCGTCCATGGGTACCAGATACACGTCGCAGCCGCCCAGTGCTGCGTCGGGCACCAGGTTGAGCGTTTCGAGAAGTAAAATCAGCCGCTCGATGCCCATGGCAAACCCCACTGCTGGCGTGGGTTTGCCGCCGAGCTGCTCGACCAGGCCGTCGTAGCGCCCACCGGCGCAAACGGTGCCCTGGCTGCCAAGTGCGGTGGTGGTCCATTCGAACACGGTGCGCGAATAGTAATCCAGCCCGCGTACCAGTCGCGGATTGATCACATAATCAATACCGGCGGCGTTGAGCATCGCCTTGAGGCGTTCAAAGTGCTCCCGGGACTCATCATCAAGGTGATCGATGAGCTGCGGCGCACCGCCAAGCATCTCGGCCATGGCCGGGTTCTTGGAGTCCAGAATGCGCAGCGGGTTGGTGGCCAGCCGGCGCTTGGAATCGTCATCCAGCACGTCGCTGTGTTGCTCAAAATAGGCCACCAGCGTCTCGCGGTAGGCCGCGCGGGCGTCCGCCGAGCCCAGCGAGTTGAGCTCAAGCGTAACGTGGTCGGTCAGCCCCAGCTCCTGCCACAGCCGCGCCGACAGCAAAATGACTTCGGCGTCGATGTCCGGGCCGTCAAAGCCGTAGGTTTCTACGCCGACCTGATGAAACTGGCGGTAGCGGCCCTTTTGCGGGCGCTCGTGGCGAAACATCGGGCCCTGATACCAGAGCCGCTGGGTCTGATTGTAGAGCAGGCCGTGCTCCATCGCCGCGCGCACGCAGCCGGCGGTGCCTTCCGGGCGCAGCGTCAGGCTGTCGCCGTTGCGATCGTCAAAGGTATACATCTCTTTTTCGACGATATCGGTCACTTCGCCGATGGAACGGGCGAAAAGGGCGGTCTGTTCGACAATCGGCATGCGGATTTCGGCAAAGCCGTAACGCGCCATCAGATGACGTACCTTGGCTTCAAAAAACTGCCAGCGCGGGCTGTCGCCGGGCAGCAGATCATTCATGCCGCGAATTGCCTGAATTTTTTTAACGGATTGGGCAGCGGACTGGCTCAATGAAAACTCCTTGTGTTACGCCGGCGGCAGGCTACACGCTGCGGGCGATAGTATCTTGTTCGCGCTGTTGTTTATCGCGTACTTTATCGCGGATCAAACGCTCAAGGTCGTCGACCAGGTTGTCGTTGCGCAGCTTTTGCGAAGGCTTGCCGTCGAGGTAGACAAGGTTGGCCGGGCTGCCGCCGGTGAGGCCAAGGTCGCTCTCTTTGGCTTCGCCCGGGCCGTTGACGATGCAGCCGATGATCGACACATCCAGCGGCGTGCGTACGTCGTCCAGGCGCTCTTCGAGCTGGTTCATGGTGTCGATGACGTCAAAGTTCTGCCGCGAGCAGCTGGGGCAGGCGATAAAGTTGATGCCTTTGGAGCGCAGCTTGAGGCTTTTGAGCATGTCAAAGCCGACCTTGACCTCTTCCACCGGGTCGGCGGCAAGCGACACGCGAATGGTGTCGCCAATGCCGTCCATCAGCAGCATACCCAGGCCAATGGACGACTTGACCGTGCCCGCGCGCAGCCCGCCGGCTTCGGTGATGCCTAAGTGCAGCGGCTGCTCGATGCGTGCGGCCAGATCGCGGTAGGCGGCGACGGCCATGAACACGTCGCTGGCCTTGACGCTGACCTTGAAGTCGGGGAAATCGAGCCGGTCGAGGTGGTCAATATGGCGCAGGGCGGATTCGACTAGTGCCGCGGGCGTGGGTTCGCCGTATTTGCGCTGCAGGGATTTTTCCAGCGAGCCGGCGTTGACGCCAATGCGTATGGGGATGCCATTATCGCGGGCGGCGCTAACCACCGCGCGCACGCGGTCTTCGCGGCCGATGTTGCCGGGGTTGATGCGCAGGCAGTCCACACCCAGCTCGGCAACGCGCAGGGCGATCTTATGATCGAAGTGGATATCGGCCACCAGCGGCACGTTGACCGCCTGACGAATGCGCCCAAAGGTCTCGGCGGCGTCCATGCTGGGCACCGAAACGCGGACGATGTCGGCGCCGGCGGCTTCCAGCTGACGGATTTGGCCAACCGTGGCCTCGACGTCAAGGGTGTCGGTGTTGGTCATGCTCTGGACGGCAATCGGCGCATCGCCGCCGACCGGAACATTGCCCACGTGAATCTGGCGCGAAACGCGACGTTGAATAGGGGACGGGGCGTGCATACGGCGGGTCACTCTCCCAGGGTAAAGCGGGCGACGTTATTGGCGCCGGCGTGCTGGACAAGATCAACGATCTCGCCCTGATAGCGTAGCTCGACGCCGGTAGCGTTGCCGACGGTTAAACGAAACGGCGGCTGGCCTTCTACGCTGGCCTCGGTGCCGGGCTGCTGCAGGCCGACAAAGATGCGCTGGTCGCGGACATCAAAGATTTCCGTCCACGACTGCTGATTGAAGGTTAGCGCCAGCGTATTGGCGGCTGCGGCGTTGGCGCGCTCGGTAGCAGCGCGTGCCACCGCGGTGGCCGCTGCCAGTGCCACCTTCGACGGCGTGGCGGCTTGGGGCTCTGGCGTGGCGGTGGCGCGGGGATTGGAAGCGGTATGGGTGTCTGTATCTGTGTCGGTCAGGGTATCACCGGCGCCGTTGGACGTGCCGGCCGTGTTACGCGGTTCGGCGTCGGTGCTTGCCGGCGCGTTGGATGTATCCGGGGCGGTTTCCGTCGCGGTGTTGTCGTCAAGCCCCGGCGGCGTATTCCCGCCGCGACTTTGCCACCAGGTGACGGTCACGCCGATCAGCCCGGCAATCACTAAAAGCGTCACCAGTTTGAATAACAGTCCGCCCAACCGCGACGGCGGCCGGGACACCGAGACCGGCTTGACCTCGCGCTCGGCATCGGGGTCGCCGTGGAGCGCACGGTAGGCGTCCAGAATAGGCTTATCATCCATGCCCAGGTACTTGGCATAGGTGCGCAGGTAGCCGCGGCGATAGGCAGCAACGGGGATCTCAACGTAATGATCCCGCTCAAGCCCTGACACTACGGCGGGACGCAAGTGCAGGGCAATAGCGGCGTCCTCAAGGGTAATCGCCTGGCGTTCCCGCTCTTGTTGTAAAAGCTTGCCGGGGGAGACGGCAGGCTGATCATCAACATATTCGGAGGTGTGTGTGTCGCTCATGGCTGAGCATCCTTCATCAAAACGGTGGTCAGGGCGTAGTTCCGTTCATGCGCTCAAGCTGGCGCTGGTAGTCGGCGGCAAGCGCGTCGTCGCCACGGGCGCGAGCCAGCTCAGTGGCCATCTCAAGCGCCTCGCGGGTTGGCTTGGCGAGCTTGAAAAATCGCTGCAACGAAAGCCAAGCCTGCTCGTGGTTGCCTTGGATATATTCCAGTTTAGCCAAGTAAAAATAGCTGGACGCATGGCGCGGGTTGATCTTGCCTGCCCGCACCAGACTCTCGCGGGCGCGCTGAGTCTCGTCAAGCGCCAGGTAACACTGGCCTAGATTAGTAAAAAGCCGCGCGCGATGCTCGTATTGAGCGTCGTGAGAGGCCATCTCAAGCTGCTGGCAGGCGCTTGTATAATCGCCCCGCTGGTATAAGAAAGCGGCGTAATTGTTGCGCCCGCGAGTGAAGTCGGTGTCGCTATCGAGCGCTTTCTGGAAATACTCGGTGGCCAGTGCATCTTCGCCCTGACGCTGATAGACAAGCGCCAGGGCCTGCAGCGTTTCGGGGTTATCGGCGTCAAGTTCTTGAGCCCGGTCGAGTGCGTTGCGTGCTCGCGTTAAGTTGTTTTGCTCAAGGTAGGCCACGCCAAGCCGGGTGTAAGCGCTGCTGGCGTCGGGCTTGTCGGTGGTGGAAAACGAGGAAGACGATGCGCAGCCGGACAACCATAGCGTGCTAATGAGTGCCACTGTTACAGGCATACGGAAAGTCCGCGCCAAGTGTCGGCAAAAAAGCATCGTTGTCCTCATTGCGGTGACAAAAAGTGGGGTGATAAACGGTTCAGCAAAGGAGCCAGGCGCTGTTGCACCCTGTGCTATTGAGCCAGCTTACAGGGCACCTGGGGCACAAGGCGTGTTCATCAAAGCGCTGTGCCCGACGGAAGTCAAGGCGGTGCTAGTTGGCGTCAAGCTGGATGGATTGAATATAACGCGCGTGACGCTTGGTACGGTCTTTCACCCGGCCCACCAGCTGGCCGCAGGCGGCGTCGATATCATCCCCGCGAGCGGTGCGGATCGGCGCGGTATAGCCCCGTTCGTCAAGCCAGCGCTGAAAGCGCACGCACTGGTTGCGCGAAGGCGTTTCGTAGCCCGAATGGGGGAACGGATTAAACGGAATCAGGTTGATCTTGCACGGCAGATCTTTTAGCACATCGGCGAGCTGTTCGGCGTGCTCTTGCTGATCGTTAACGCCCTTCATCATGGTGTATTCGATGGTCACCTGGCGGTTGTCCGGGCTTTTGGCCAGGTAGCGCCGGCAGGCATCGAGCAGCGTCTGGATGTTGTATTTGCGGTTAAGCGGCACCAACGTATTGCGTAGTTCATCGTTGGCCGCGTGCAGCGAAATGGCCAAGCTTACGTCAATCTCGTCGCCTAGCTTGTCGATCATCGGCACCACGCCCGAGGTGGAGAGCGTAACGCGGCGCTTGGACAAGCCGTAGCCGTCGTCTTCAAGCATTAGCTTCATGGCTGGGACGACGTTGGCATAGTTCATCAGTGGCTCGCCCATGCCCATCATCACCACGTTGGTTACCGCGCGCGGGCCGCCCTCGCGGCGCGAGTCGTCACGGCGGCTGGCCACCCACAGCTGGCCGATGATCTCGGCGGCGGTGAGGTTGCGCTGAAAGCCCTGTTTGCCGGTGGAGCAAAAGCTGCAGTCAAGCGAACAGCCGACCTGAGACGACACGCAAAGCGTGCGCCGCTTGCCGTTGTCGGCGGGGATCAGCACCGTTTCCACGTAGCTGCCATCCTCGACTTCCAGCACCCACTTGCGCGTGCCGTCTTGGGAGGCGCCTTCGTAAACCACGCTCGGACCGCGGACTTCCGCGAGGCGTTCAAGCTTCTCGCGCAGTGCCTTGGACAGGTTGGTCATCGCGGCGAAGTCGTCGCAGCCTTCGTGATGAATCCATTTCATCACCTGGGCGGCGCGAAACTTCTTTTCGTCAATGGAGAGAAAAAACGCTTCGAGTTGCGCGCGCGACATGCCGAGCAGGTTGGCCCGTTCGGGCGGCTTTGGCGCCGCGTTTTTGGCGTCGGGCGCGGGCGAGGCGGAGGAAGCGTCGTTGGGAGCGTCTTGAGCAGCGGTGGTGGTCATGGCGGTCAGCGTCGGAAAAGGCGGGAGCCAAAGCTCCCGCGAAAATGGCCGGCAACGTGACAAAAGCGGCCTTGCTGCGCGTTTAGCGCGGGCAGATTTCGTCGTTGCCGAAGAAGTAGGCGATTTCGCGCTCAGCACTTTCCACGGAGTCTGACCCGTGAACAGCGTTGGCGTCGATAGTTTCCGCGAAGTCGGCGCGGATAGTGCCGGCAGCCGCTTCCTTGGGATTGGTTGCGCCCATCAGGTCGCGGTTGGTGGCGATGGCGTTGTCGCCTTCAAGAACCTGTACCACAACCGGGCCTGAGATCATGAAGCCGACCAAGTCGTTGAAAAACGAACGCTCTTTGTGCTCGGCGTAAAAACCGCCGGCTTTTTCTTCGGAGAGGTGCAGCATCTTGGCGGCGACGACCTTGAGGCCGGCCTTTTCAAAGCGAGCGATGATATCGCCGATGGCATTTTTCGCGACGGCATCGGGCTTGATGATAGAAAGCGTACGTTCGTTCGCCATGTAAATCTCCTGGATAGGGCGTAACACAAAGTGCCGCTCTGGCGGGCAGGGCGGCAAATGAAAGACGCCGCCGCCAGAAGCGTTGAGAAAACCGGGCCGGCGGCGGGGTGGGCGCGATTATAGCGCTTCATCAAGGCCGTGAATACTGCCAGTGCCGGAGTGCCGCTAAACGGTAAAGCTTTCGCCGCAGCCGCACTCGTCCTGGACGTTGGGGTTGTTGAAGCGAAAGAAGCGGTTCAGCCCCTCGTTGACGTAGTCGACTTCGCTGCCGTCGAGCATGTCCAGCGCGTCCGGTGCCACAAACACGCGGGCGCCGTGGTCTTCAAAACTGATGTCGTCCGGGGCGGCCTCGTCGGCAAAGTTGAGCACGTAGCTATAGCCGGAGCAGCCGGAAGGTTTGATCGACACGCGCAGGCCAAGCCCTTCGCCGCGCTCGGCAAGGACGTGCTGGATCTGCTCGGCGGCAGTGGGCGTAATATTTAGTGTGGCCATGAATGACCTCCTGTTGAAACCGTCGCGGGTAAAATCTTACGTTCTTAACGTTTGGTTCTTCGCACCCTACGTTCTTACTCTCTTGCGTTCTTGACAGTTTAAGCGCGTAGGCCGGTAACCGCATGGTGCAGCACGCGCAGGGCGTAGTCGATGTCGGCGTCGGTGGTAAAGCGCCCGAAGCTGAAACGCAGCGATGACAGCGCCAGCCGGCGCGGCACGCCGACGCCGAGCAGCACGTAAGACGGGTCAACGCTTGCCGAGTTGCATGCTGACCCGGTGGACACCGCGATATCGCGCAGTGCCATGAGTAACGATTCGCCGTCAACGCCGCCAAAGGCCACGTTGATAATATTAGGCACGCTGTGCTTGCCGGGCGCATTGCGGTGCACGTCACCCAGTTGGGCAAGCTCTGCGAGAAAACGTTCGGCCAGCGCTTTAATGTGCGCTTGGTCAGCCTCGCCTTGCTGGTCAAGCAGGGCAAAGGCTTCGCCCATGCCGGCGATCTGGTGCGTGGGCAGCGTGCCCGAGCGCATGCCATGCTCGTGGCCGCCACCGTGGATCAGCGCTTCCACGCGGATATCGGGGTGGCGTTTGACGTACAGCGCGCCGACACCCTTGGGCCCGTAAGCCTTGTGCCCCGACAGCGACATCAGGTCAATGTGTTGGGCGGC
>Ga0208135_100980_pt1 | contig 13218 bp, 12 predicted proteins | sample AntDeeMetag02WF5_FD_184757 | JGI IMG/M metagenome (GOLD analysis project Ga0208135, IMG submission 184757) | Saline lake microbial communities from Deep Lake, Antarctica - Antarctic Deep Lake Metagenome 02WF5 (SPAdes) (version 2) | ecosystem: Environmental > Aquatic > Non-marine Saline and...
TACCTTCATGACCTCTCCCGAGGATTCCAACCTCGGGCAGAGGTGGTAGACTGCAAACCCTAATATCCCAATCCAGCGGTGCGGTGCCGTGGGATTCCCGCGTCTTCAGGCGCGGGAGGATGTCAATGCGGTGAGTGTTAGGGTGGTTACGGTTCGTGGGGTGGTGGAAAGAAGCCAGGAAAGGGCCGAATATGCGCTACTGATAGCACGGATGCCCGGCTCACAACACGACTATCTCCGGGTGTAGTACACGGTGAGAGGGGCGAAAGATGGTGTGATCTGCGCGCTCATTCACGGGTGATCAGGGAGTAATTCACTCAGATATTCAGCCCGGTAGTGGGGGTGATTTGGTCGTGCATCTTCGATGCAATTCGAACATACCCGACCGGTCATCAACTCTGAAGGAGGTGTGAACGCGTTCTTCCTTTCAGGAGATTTCCCGGTGAGCTAACTGCGTATTCAACCCGTCTTATCCTTCGAATCACGAGTGATGGATTCCAGAATACAGACATTGCTCCCATGTCCACAGGATTAGTAATAAGTTGGGCTCAGACGGGTAATTCGTGTTGATTTCAGGGCATCAACCGAGGCAATCAGAGGGGGAGAATTTGCTTGGAATCCGATGCTCAGAACATGCCGTGACCCCCAATCCACAGGAGGTTTCTTGAGATGGTTCTATGAGGTAAAATAACCGCGTCTCAGACCTCTGTTCCACCAGTATTTCCCTGATTTAGCAGTATAGTATTTTCCTTGTTCTTCTCGGGTGCAGAGGCTGCTGAGCCGAGGTTGATAGACATTCTCCGTCGGATTCTGAGGGGTAAATAGAAGGATTTCTTTAGCAGAATTATTCCGGTAAATGGGGCGGAGAGACTGTGGTTTCATGTCGAGTGTGAGGGTTCCATCCTGGTATCTGTGGGTTCATTCTACTGGTTAGAAAGTGGGTGTGTGGTGTTTTGTGAAGGTCATTTGGAGTAAATACTTCTAAGAATAATCGGCCGTACATCCAGGCTGGCAGTACAGGTTCATGGTTGTAACCACAGCTGTTGTCGTCCCCTGGAGGCACTGTGTCACTGTCTATCTTCGCTCCTATAGGTACTGTCCGAATCGGGGGTTCGAGGGGAGGAACTCAACTTTGAAATGAGTCTCTGTTGGTGACGATCGCCCGGTAGAAACAGATGCTATCTCATGCTAAGAATATTGATACAAATCGGAACGGGTTGTTCTTCTGGCCAGGGTCGAGCACATCTCCCCGGTGTTTCTGCCACTCTTACAACGCAGATTTTGAACCGTTCATACTGTATATTGAGACTCAGTAATTAGGAAGTATTTCCCGCACAGAATCAAGGGCATTCACACATTTTCCCCACCGATCACTGGTGCCATCGACGTCCTGAGAGCAGGGCTCAGCAAGTCGAGAACACCCCGTCTCAACCGGCCAAATAACGATTGATAGGTTAGTTTTTATTTCCTAACTGTCACTCGGGCGCGCTATATTCGGCATAGACCATTGTATATTTACAGCATAGCCCCGTATCGCGGTTTCTGCAGATACGTTGAAGATATACAACAAGGGGAGCTTGATCACGTCCCCCGTATCCCCGCATTTCGTCGAATATTTACAACACACAGAATTGTGGAGATGTCTCTGAATTATTACCCTTTGAAAATACGGTTAATAACTCAATCGAGGAATAGGAGCATTCAGCGATCGGTCATTACCTACCAAAATATCACGTCCCCGGGTTTTCGTGGAACCATCGAATATTTACAACACGGTGGACGGAAACCCACCACTCTAACGTCTCGCGGTTTTGGGAGTACCATTGTAGATTTCTATAGATTAATAACTGCACCTGTGGGAAGGCGTTCCGGGGCGTTCTCTCGTCAATCTCGAATCCAACAGATATCACTGAAATCACCACACTCCCGTATAGCGGTTTCACCTTGTCCATTGTGATATTCTATAGAAAATAGGGGAGTGATTGACCTCACCCAATCATCCCGCCTATTCGTGCTACGGTGTCTAAGAGCTTTAGAGACCGTGAGGTGTGTCCTAAGTGAGTGATTCGTGTTTGCGACGGTAGTATACCCCCCGCCAATCGTCCGAAGAGGGTCTTGTTAATAGATGGGCTGAGGAGGATTTACCTCCCGTGGCGTTAGGGTTGCAGTTGCCCGATGGGGCTACCACTTTCAAGTGCCATGTGGTTAGGCTTGGACGGTGGGCGGCTGGTTCTTTCTGCTGGTGGGGGCGGCTCGGTTACGGTGTGGTGTGCGGGTCGGTGTAGCGGCGTGGTTGGTGACGGTGTTTTTGCAGGTGTGGTTGGACGTCGAGGACGCGGGGGTGTTGGGGCGGGGTTCGGCAGGGTGTGTTTTGGCGGTGTTTTGCTTGGGGTGGTTGGATGGTTTCTGCAGGGTGCTGGTCGGGGCGGTTCGCGGGTGGTTGGCGGGCGGGGTGGACGGCTGGTTTTGGCGAGGGCTTGAATTCGTTGAATTGCTGCGCTGGAGGGCCGGGGGTTCGGGTGGTGCTGGTGAGGTGCTGATTGGGTTGACTCGCCCCTTCCCTTGGAGGTTCGGTTCGGGGTGAGTGGTTGACGGCGTGTTGGGGTGGACGGGACGGGTGGGATCGCGGGGTGGGGAGGGCGGGTTTCGTGTGCTTTCAGCTCGGCTGGTGGCGGGGTTTTGCAGGGAGGGTGTCGGGGCGGGTGGAGACGGGGTTTGTTGTGAGGCGCTGTGAGGCAGTGTGTGCGGGTCGGGGGTGTGGTTGCGGCGGGTTGGTGAGACACTATTTTCGTGAGAGGCGCTCAGATGCGTTGTGAGAGGTTTCGCTTAATCGAGTGTGTGATGAGTCATGTGACGGGGGAAACTGTTCGTGGTGAGGCGCGTGGCGGGCAGAGCAGCGTTTCACGTGGAACGCAATGCATGGGATTCAGCAAAGCAGTGGAACAGCAGGGTGGACAGCGAAGCGGGGACGGACAGCAGGGAGGGCAGACAGCAACGAGGACGTGCTCGAGGCCTGCGAAGATGCCGGCGTGGGCTTCATCCCGTACTTCCCCATCGGTGGCGGCGACCTCGGGGAGACGGGCGAAGCGCTGGCGTCGGTGGCCGACGACCACGGCGCGACCCCTCGACAGGTCGCGCTGGCGTGGCTCCTCGAACGCTCGCCCGTGACGCTTCCGATTCCGGGCACGTCGAGCGTCGATCATCTGGAGGAGAACGTGGCGGCGTCCGGACTCGACCTCTCGGACGAGGATGTGAAGCGACTCGACGCGTGACGCGATCCGGCACGTGACGCTCCTCGATGCGTGAAGCGGCTCGACGACCGAATTCCCCATTCGGACGAGCGAATAGAGAACAGAAAACCGAGTAAATAGCCCGATCAGAGCCGAGACGCGGCTTGTTTGCGGCTTGACAACGACTGGAAGGTCGTTTACCACTGCTCTATGGTGAAGAACTCCTATATAGCATATTCAGTGAGACACTGTCATGGCTGGCGATACCAAACAGTCAACGAGCGAGAGTAGTTCGACCAATAGAACACGTCGTCACTTCCTGAAGGCGACGAGTGGCGGGACCGTCGTCGCACTCGCCGGGTGTCTCGGCGGTGGCGACAACGGTGGCGGCGGCGACGGCGGCGATGGCGGCGGCGGTGGCGGCAGTGGCGAGACAACGGGTAGCGGCAACACCACGACGGGCAGCAGCGGAACGAAGACCATCCGCGTCATCAACTCGGCGTACGAACCAGTCCAGAAGGTCTTCGAGGAGATATTCAGCGAGTTCGAAGACCAGGAGGGCAACGTCGAAGTCGAGTACAACCGCGTCGACTTCGCAGACGCGCCCCAGCAGGCCGCGCAGGCCCAGGCCGCTGGCGAGCCGTGGGACGTGATGAACCTCGCGTCGCCCGGTAACAACGTGACCGCAGCCCAGAAAGGGCTGCTCCAGCCGATCAACGACGTCGTCGCCGACCGGGGCGTCGACTACTGGAACGAGAAGGCCATGTTCAAACTCGACGGCGACCACTACTTCGCCCCCCACTACGGGTCGGTCATCAAGGTGAACTACCGGGCCGACATGTTCGAGCAGGCCGGCGCGCCGATGCCGCCGTTCGACAACTGGGAGCAGTACATGAAGGCGGCGAAGATGCTGACCAACACCGACCAGAACCAGTACGGGCACCCGGTGTTCCTCGGCAGCAACCACTTCCACGGGGTCTGGCCGATGATGCTCATCATGATGAACGGCGGTGGCGTCGTCAACCCCGAGGGCGACATCGTGTTCGACTCCCAGGAGACCGCTGACGCGCTCCAGTTCGTCGAGGACATGGACCAGTACAGTCCGACGAGCGCCCACAACTCCTCGATTCCGGCCATGCGTCCGCCGCTGTACCAGGGCCAGTACGCGATGACGTGGTACTCCACCAATCAGGTGGCCGCCGACATCGCGAACTACAACCCCGAGCTGAAGGGCGACGTGAAGGTCACGCACGTTCCGGCTCCGAAGGGCAACGATCCGGTCGCGCGGATGACCGGAACCGGGTACGGCGTCAGCAGCGAGACCGAACACCCCAAGGTGGCCAAGCGGCTGGTCAAGTACATCACCCGGCGCGAGAACGTCGTTCGCATGCTGACCGCGAATCCCACCGCCAAGATTCCGATGGTCAAGGGCGTCCTCGAAGAAGACGCTATCTGGGAGAACGATACCATGCAGGAGTACGAGGATCTCTACCGGAACCTCGTCGGCATCGCCGAGGACTACGGTCGCATCATCGCGGTCAACGAGAACCCCGACACGGTCAACCCGATCACCGGTCGCGCGCTGAGCGAGACCATGGTCGTCGGTGCGGCACAGGACGTCGTGCTCAACGACATGGAACCGATGCAAGCGGCGACCAAGTGGGCCGACCGCATGCGCGAGGAATACAAGTAATCACATGTCGGAGGTCAGTGAGCAAACGTCGGCAACGTCGACTGGCGTGTTGGGGCAGGCCCGTAAGAGAGTCGACAATCTCAGCGAGAATCAGATGGGCCTCTTGTTGGTCCTGCCGCTAGCAGTGCTACTGACTGTGCTGTACCTGTACCCCATCCTCAGGGGATTCATGTTCAGCCTTCAGGAGGTCAGCCTGTTCGCGACGGATCCGACCTGGGTCGGCGCCCAGCAGTACGTCGATACGTTGAACTCATCGCGGTTCTGGGGCGCCCTCGAGAACGGCATCGTCTACACCGTCGGTTCGGTCGCGGTAACTCTGGTCGTCGGCGTGGGAACCGCGCTGGTTCTCAACCGCTCGTTCTTCGGCGAGCGGTTCGTGACGGGTCTCATCCTGTCGCCGTACATGATCCCGGTCGTGGGTATCGTGCTGGTGTTCCGCTGGCTGTTCAACGGGCTGAACGGCGTCGCGAACTACGTGTTCATCCAACTCGGATTTACCGACGCACCCATCGCGTGGTTCTCCGACCCGACGTTCGCGATGCCGATACTCATCATCATCAGCGGATGGGCGCTGTACCCGTTCGTCTGTATGTTGGTGCTGGCGAAGCTCCAGACCATCCCGGACGAGTACTACGAGGCCGCGGACCTGATGGGAGCTTCGAGCGTCCGCAAGTTCGTCTCGATTACGCTCCCGCAGCTCAAGAGCGTGCTGTTCGTCGCCATCCTGCTCCGGATGTTGTGGACGTTCAACCTGTTCGACATCATCTGGCTCGGGACCCAGGGTGGACCGGGTAACGCCACCGAAACGCTTCCGATTATGGCCTATCGCATCGCATTCGACGGACTCCGGCTCGGTGAGGGCACCGCGGTCGCCTTCCTCACCTTCGTGGTACTGGCTATCGGAACGAGCATCTACTTCCGTTCGTTCGGGGAGGCGAGCGCGTAATGTTCGAGCTCTCGCTCCGCCAGCGCCACTACGTCGAGCGCGTGACGACCTACGGACTGGTCGTCGGCATGACGGTCCTGCTGATGATTCCGATGGTGTGGGGCGTACTCTCGTCGGTCCGGCCACAGTCGGAACTGTTCTCGTGGCCGCCGAAGATCATCCCGTCGAGCATCACGCTCGACAACTACCGGCTGCTGCTGGAGACGACCGAGTTCACCCAGTACTTCGTCAACAGCCTCGTGGTTGCAGCACTGGCGATGGTGTTCACGCTGAGCATCGCCACGCCCGCCGCGTACGCGGTGACGCGCTACGAATTCACGGGCAGGCAGTACGTCACCAACCTCAGCACCATCATCTACATGTTCCCGCTCGTGCTGCTGGGGATTCCGCTGTTCGTCATCTTCTCGCAGATCGGGCTCACCAACTCCCGGATCGGGCTCGCGCTCACGCACACGGCGTTCGCGCTCCCGTTCGCGCTGATGCTACTTCGGGTGTTCTTCAAGGACATCTCGCCGACAATCGTCGAATCGGCGCAGATCGTCGGCGCGGGCAGGATCACGATCATCCGGAAGATCATCCTGCCGCTGTCGCTGCCGGGCATCGTCGCGACCGTCATCTTCGTGATGGCGCTGTCGTGGAAGGAGTACTTCTTCGCGCTCCTGCTCATGAACGACAACGCGCTCTCGACGCTGCCCATCGGTATCGCCAACCTCATCGGCATGTCGACGACCAACTGGGGGCTCATCCTCGGTGGCGTGATGATCATGAGCCTCCCGCCGATGGTGCTCATCTTCTTCCTCTACGACTACCTGCTCGAGGGCTTCGCCGTCAGCACGCTGTAGTCGTCGAAGACTCTCTCGGTTTCTGCGTTCTTTCGTCCGTTCGACTCTCGTGATCTTTCGGTTCTGTCGTTCGTTAGGTAGCGTACTGTTTCCACAGTGTGACTTTTCGGACGGCAAACGCTGGTTTTCTCTCCACCCGGCGCGTGCGGGCGCGACCTCGTGTCGCGCCCTACCGCGCGAGGGACGAGTAGCGAAGGTCGGAGTGAAACGGAGACCGAGGCTTGCGAGACGCTTCGCGTCTCGCTGATCTGCGAACGCAGTTCGCAGACAACGCAAGCGGTTGGGGAGGACGAGGCGCGGTCGCGGTGCTGTGCGGTTGCGGTCACGCCGAGGCTCAAAGCAGTAGCTAGCTTTTCCATACCGTCTCCATCTATTTCAGGACGAACGAAGCTAGCTACTGCCGATGCATATGAGAAACCGCAACCGCACAGCACCGCAGCCTCGAACCTCCCCAGCCGCCTACGCTTTCGGCCTTCGGCCTGCGATGTCTGCGAACCGCGTTCGCAGATCAGCGGGTCGCCTCCGGCGTCCCGCAAGCCTCGTCCACCGTCAGAGCAAGCTCTGACGAGCCTTCGGTCGTTACACTCCCGAAGACACCGGAGGACAAACCGCGTCCTCCGAGCTGTTGCGAATCGAAGATTCGCCACATCCCGAAAATCTTCGATTTTCGAGGACCTCGGTCGCGTACACTCCCGAAGACCTCGCGCGCGTTGCTCGCGCGCGCCGACCGCAGATGCAAGGAAAAGTCAGCGCGGAAGTCCAGCAAAGAGGCCTAGCGACAGCTCACAGTCAACGAATCGAAATCGAAGTATCGAAAGACGAAGCGACCACGAAAACGGCGGATAATTCAGTTCGACGACCGGTTCAGTAGATGCACTCGCCCGAATCCGCGTCGAACAGGAGGATCTGCTCGGAGCGAATCGTGACGTGGCGGGCCTCGTCGTCGCCGATGCTCACGTCGCCGGCCACGATGGCTTTGAAGTCATCGACGCCCACGTCGAGGTGGACGATCTTGTCCTTGCCGGTTGGCTCGACGAACTTCACGTGGGCCTCGAAGCCCTCGGGGTCGTCGGCTTCGAGGTCGAGGTGTTCGGGGCGGACGCCGAGGCGCACCGCGTCGCCCGCCGACAGCGGCCGGTCGGCTTCGCTCGGGTCGATTGGGACCTCCGCGAAGCCGAGGTCGGCCCGGAGGTCGTCGCCCTCGCCGACGAGTTCGGCGTCGAAGAAGTTCATCGACGGCGTGCCGATGAAGTGGCCGACGAACTCGTTGTTCGGTCGGTGGTAAACCTCCTCGGGCGGGGCGAACTGCTGGATCTCGCCGTCGTCCATCACGACGATGCGGTCGCTCATCGTCATCGCCTGCTCCTGATCGTGGGTGACGTACACCGTGGTCACGCCGATCTGGCGGTGTAGCTCCTGAAGCTCCTCGCGGATCTCGACCCGGAGCTTCGCGTCGAGGCTGGCGAGCGGTTCGTCGAGCAGGAACACGTCGGGGTCGAGCACGGTGGTCCGGCCGATAGCGACGCGCTGCTGCTGGCCGCCCGAGAGCTCGCCCGGGCTCCGGTCGAGCAGTTCATCGATGTCGAGCATCTTCGCGGCGTCGACCACGCGGTCGGTGCGCTCGTCCTTGGAGACGCCGTCGATCTTGAGCCCGAACTCCATGTTGTCCCGGACCGACATGTGCGGGTAGAGCGCGAGGTTCTGGAACACCATCCCCACGTTGCGCTTGTTCGGCGGCTCGTCGGTCACGTCGTCGTTGCCGAACATGACCGTCCCGCTGGTCGCCTCTTCGAGTCCGGCGATGATGCGCAGCGTCGTGGTCTTGCCACACCCGCTCGGGCCGACGATGCTGATGAACTCGCCGTTCTCGATGTCGGCGTCGATGTCGTCGACGGCCTGCAGGTCGCCGAAGCGCTTGCCGATGGCGTCGAGGCTGATCGACGTCATTCTTAGTCGCCCTCCATCTCCTCGACGAGTTCGTTCGCGGCCGAGATGTCGGCGACGGATTCGCCGTTCTCGATGCGCTCGACCGTCTCGGACTCGCCGTCGAGCGCTTCGAGGCCGTGTTCGAGCGCGCGCTCGGCCTCCTCTTGGGGGACGAACAGGACGCCGTCCTCGTTCATCAGCGCGACGTCGCCGGGCTCGACCACGGCACCGCCGACCTGCACGGGGACGTTGATGTCGCCACCGCGGCCGTGGAGTCGCGTCGTCCGCGCCGAGCGCCCGCGTGCGAACACCGGGAAGTCGAGTTCGTCGATGTCCCGCGAGTCGGTGATGGAGCCGTCGATGACCGCGGCGGCGGCCCCGCTGGCCATCGCCCCGCGCGTGGTCATCTCTCCCCACGGCGCGTGTTCGGTGTGGCCCTGCATGTCTACCACGATGACGTCGCCCTCCTCGGCGACTTCGGTGGCCTTGTGGACCATCGTGGAGTCCTCCGGCGGGATGCGGACCGTCACCGCGGGTCCGGCGACCTTCAGGGGGCCCGACGGGCCGGTGTCCATGTACGAGAGTTCGGCCGACGGAAAGCCGAAGTGGAGATGGTGGCCCACGTCGTTCGGCGATATCGATTCGAGTCGTTCGAGGAGCTCCTCGTCCGGACGATCGAGGTCGTTGATGACCATGACATGGGAAGGCAATTCACGATACAAGACGGTTTACGACCACTCCTCGGTAGTGAATTACGTATTTGATGTGGAGATTGGTATCACACCATATGGCAAAGCCAACGGTCGCGGTCTGTCAGATGGACTCGAAAAACGACAAAGCGGCCAACGTCGAGTCGGCGCTGTCGCTGCTCGACGAGGCCGCCGAGGCGGGCGCGGACATGGCCGCGCTGCCCGAGATGTTCACCTTCATGGGCGACAAGGACGAGTACCGCGGGGCCGCCGAGGAGATCCCCGGACCGGTCACCGAGAAGCTCTCCGAGAAGGCCAGCGAGCACGACATGTGGATCCACGGCGGGAGCATGTTCGAGGTCGCCGACGAAGACGGCAAAGTTCACAACACGACCGTGGTGTTCGGACCCGACGGCGAGCAGGAGGCCCAGTACCGGAAGATCCACCTCTTCGACGTGGAGATCGGCGACGACGTGGTCACCCAGGAGTCCGCTCGCGTGGTCCCTGGCGAGGAGATTGTCACTGTCGACACCGACTTCGCGACGGTCGGGCTAGGGATCTGTTACGACCTCCGGTTCCCCGAACTGTTCAGCAGCCTCGCCAACCGCGGTGCCGACGTCATCGTCCTCCCGGCCGCGTTCACGAAGCACACGGGCAAGGACCACTGGCAGTCGCTGCTCCGCGCCCGGGCCATCGAGACCCAGTCGTACGTGGTCGCGCCCGGCCAGATCGGCGACAAGCCCAACGGCGTCCCGAGCTTCGGCCGGTCGCTCGTCGCCGACCCGTGGGGGAACGTGGTCGCGAAGTCCAGCGACACCGTCGGCGTGATCACCGCCGACCTCGACTTCGACTATCAGGACACTGTTCGGAGAGAGCTGCCTTCTCTCGAACACAAGCGCCCTGAAATATATGATATTTAGTAAAACAGTCGAAATGCCTATAAAGGGGTAAACGAATGACCATCCAAGAGATGGGGACGTCACTCGCCGACGACTTTGCGATCTATCTCCACGAGATGGGATTGTCGGAGTACGAGGCCAGGGCATATCTCGGCGTACTCCAGGGCGGGATGACCACTGCCAAGGAGATCTCCGAAGCGGTCGACATCCCACAGTCGCGGGTGTACGACGTGCTGGAGTCGCTCGAATCGAAGGGGTTCGTCACCGTCCAGCCCGGCCGTCCGAAGAAGTTCGGCCCGATAGAGCCGGAACTTGCAATCAACCAGTACGTCCAGTACAAGCGGGCGAACCTCGAGGACGAACTCGACCGGAGTCGAAAGGTCGGCGACGAGTTCCTCGACGAACTCGACGGCAAGCAGTTCCAGTACCGCCAGGACGACGACATCGACGTGTTCTGGTCGTACAAGGGCAAGAACTACATCCTGCAGCAGTTCGGCCAGTACTGCGCGGCTTCGAACAACGAGATACGGATGTTGACCACCGGTGATAGCTTCGAGCGGTTCGTCACCAAGCACAAGGAGGTGCTCCGGGACCGCCACGAGAACGGAGTCGACATCCGCATCATCGTGCCCGAGGATGGGGTCAACGACGTGGTGGTCGACACCGCGCGGGAGTGGGCCGACGTGCGCCACGGTGACGCCATCGAGGGCCGGATCTACGTCTTCGACAATCAGCGGGTGCTCATCTCGTGGCTCAGCGATCAGGAGGACCGGTTCGTGGCGATGGCGGCCCAGAGCACGCAGTTGCGCCAGACGTTCGTACAGCTGTTCGAACTCTTCTGGGACTGCCTGTAGCGCATTTCGACTGTCGAAGCTCGATTCCCGCGATTATCGACTCCCTAACGCCTCGTAGCCGCAGCCTTCCGACTCCGTCCTCGCACCGGTAGCTCACCGCTACGCTGTCGGATGCGTCGTCTCTGCGCGGCGCTGTCGCTCACCACTCGAAATAAATAAGTTGATCGCGTTGCAAAGTCTTCTAGAGTTTGCTCGGTAGAGTTAGAACGCAAGTTAATTCAAAATCTGTCACGAGATTAAATCACCGTGCACTGGGTGCACGCAGTTCTAAGATCATAACCGATTGAACGGGACTCATTACAACGCTAAACTCTAGACCGCTTTGGGACGGCACCCAAATCTTAAAATATCCCAACTCAGCGGTGCAGTGCCGTGGGAATCTTCGCCGTTCAGGGCGGAGAGGATGTCAATCGTCCGAGTCAGGTTCTGTGTCCACATCTGGCATTTCAGGTGGGCCTTCGCGGAGTTTTCGGCGTGTTTCGGCCCAGTCCCAAGCTGATTGTGCGAAAGAGAACATACCAACCACACAGAGCCCAATAGCAACGATCGTCAGGAGGATGTTTTCAATGATCGGGATTATCCCATTGAGTGAATAAAAGCCAGTCACAACAGCCGTAACGCTCGCTAAAACGAGGAACAGGAAGGCTCTGGATAAGGTGTCGACCACGGTGAGCGTTAGACGTTCAGTGGTCGACGGCATATGGTGATCATGCTGTTTTAGCGTCATCCTATGGCAGAACAATTGGTCCTGGATCTGCATTAATACACTCTCGTCGCTGCCATCAGGCGGATCGCGGTCATGTGGGCGTTCATTGCTCATACCCAAGATATCTCGTTATACTACTTTACGTTTGTCTGTTCTTTTCACATCTACCGAGGTGACCGCGAAGCACAACTGAGACGATTTGATTCCGAAACGGTGTACACTCAGACTATTTTTTGGCTCAAATGAGTGGAGAAGAGAAGAATGTGTGACAACTCAGTAACTCTGGAAGGTGTCGATAAAGACAAACTCGGTCTTGTGATCGAGGGGGCAGAACGTGAGGTCGACGCGATGGACGACCTCCATCTGGAGGGAACTGAAGAATACAGAGAAGCGGTCACCGAGATCCGAGAGGCGTACGAAAAAGCCACGGAGGAGTAACCAATGGGAAATCAAGAAGATTCAATCAGCGTCACAGTACAGACAGCAGACCGGCCAACATTCAACTTCGAATACGAGCGTGGCCCCGACGAAACCGATGAAGAGGCCCGCGAACGGGCGCTTGAACTCGCCCGTCACGACGCCGCAGTTTCACTGAGCGACACCGCCCACGAATATGACTGGGTAGAGGCCGAAACGTATGATGACGGTAACCCTGCAAAAATCGGCACGCTTGTCATTAGTGAGGGGTCGAATATCCGGGATATCGAAGACATAATCGACTACGGAATCGAATCATCTCTTGGGTTGTCAGCAGAATCCAATCAGGACGGAACATACGACATCCTCAAAACCGTGAAGGGTGTCGCCCCCATCGAAGGGCCTTCAGTTGAAGTAATGTTCACGCCACAAGCGTGGATGAATGATCAGGCTTTGGAGGTCGACTGCGAACAGCGACGGCGCTTCACTGTCCCACTTGAAGATGCACTAACCGAGAGTGGAGCCCTCGTCAAAAGCGATTCTGGCGAATCTGATCTGCTCAAAAATCACGAGCGTGTTCCTGATTGGATAAACAACTGGGGCGGCCCATTCTACATTACGATCCAGGAGATGCACGACCTTCCAGAAGGCAAGAGCCCAGAGGACTACAGCCGATGAGCACTCAAGAAAGCCGTCAGGAAGAAGCAGGGTTAGCAGCCACCCGACCGACCTTCGAGATCGATATCGTCTGGGCTAACGGAAGTGGGACCGACACCGGCGTGGTCGAGTTCGACAAGACAGGTGACCGTCTGGTGGTGGAATATGCTGACGGGAGCGACGAAACGTATCACTACGGCGAGGTGGTTGGATCGCGGATCGAAGAAGGCACACAAGACGAAGATGCCAGTGGTATTGAAGAGTTAGTCACACTCACAGATAGGAAGATACAGATTGCAGATCCAGACGACCCTGAGACCTACGTGATCATCGAGCCCGAAAGTGCGCCGTCTCCAGAT
>Ga0208135_100981_pt1 | contig 13200 bp, 6 predicted proteins | sample AntDeeMetag02WF5_FD_184757 | JGI IMG/M metagenome (GOLD analysis project Ga0208135, IMG submission 184757) | Saline lake microbial communities from Deep Lake, Antarctica - Antarctic Deep Lake Metagenome 02WF5 (SPAdes) (version 2) | ecosystem: Environmental > Aquatic > Non-marine Saline and...
TCCCATAAAACAGGCTTGGACAGCTCCAGATACCAGTCGCAGTATTCGTTCCAGATGAAGTCGTAAAGCGCCTGGGAGGCGTGGTCGAAGCGGTAGTCGTCGATGTGGCGAGTGACCTGGGCGATGGTTTTTTGCAGCGCTGAGAGGATCCAGCGGTCGGCCAGCGACAGCGTGACCTCGCTGCCATCCGCACCACAATCCTCACCGTCGGCGTTCATCAGCACGTAGCGCGAGGCGTTCCACAGCTTGTTGCAGAAGTTGCGGTAGCCGTCGAGCCGGCTCATGTCGAACTTGATGTCGCGTCCGGTGGTCGCCTGCGAGAGGAAAGTAAAGCGCAGCGCGTCGGTGCCGTGAGGCTCGACGCCGCCCTTGAACTCGTCGCGGGTGGCCTTGGCGATGGCCTTGGCCTTTTTCGGCTGCATCATGTTGCCGGTGCGCTTTTCCACCAGATCGTCAAGGCTGATGCCGTCGATCAGGTCGATGGGGTCGAGCACGTTGCCCTTGGACTTGGACATCTTGTTGCCCTGACCGTCGCGCACCAGCCCGTGGACGTAGACCGTCTTGAACGGCACCTCGCCGGTGAACTTGAGCGTCATCATGATCATCCGCGCGACCCAGAAGAAGATGATGTCAAAGCCGGTGACCAGCACGTTGGTCGGGTGGAAAGTGGCAAGCTCGGGCGTCTGCTCGGGCCAGCCCAGGGTGCCAAACGTCCACAGCGCCGAGCTGAACCAGGTGTCGAGCACGTCGTCATCCTGGGTCAGCGTGACGTCATCGGCGAGGCCGTGTTTTTCCCGCACCTCGGCTTCGGTGCGCGCGACAAAGACGTTGCCCTCGCTGTCGTACCACGCCGGAATGCGATGGCCCCACCACAGTTGGCGCGAGATGCACCAGTCCTGGAGGTCGCGCATCCACGAGAAGTACATGTTCTCGTAGTTTTTGGGCACAAACTCGATGTCGCCGTCTTCGACCGCGGCGATGGCCGGCTTGGCCAGCTCTTCGACAGCGACAAACCACTGGTCGGTCAGCAGCGGCTCGATAATATCGCCCGAACGGTCGCCGTAAGGCATGGTGTTGTTGACCGCTTCGACCTGTTCCAGAAGGCCGGCGGCGTCCATGTCAGCAACCATCTGCTGGCGCGCCTCGAAGCGGTCAAGACCGGCGTACTTGGCCGGTAGGCTGGCGTCTGCGTCGGGCTGGGGCTGGCCTTTAAGGTCGTAGATCTCGGCGCGCGCGAGCACCTCGGCATTTTGCGAGAAGACGTTGATCAGCAGGTGGTTTTGGCGCTTGCCGACTTCGTAGTCGTTGAAGTCGTGGGCGGGGGTGATCTTGACGCAGCCCGAGCCTTTTTCCATGTCGGCGTGTTCGTCGGCGACGATGGGAATTCGGCGCCCGACCAGCGGTAGCTCAATAAATTTGCCAACCAGGGACGCGTAGCGGGCATCTTCCGGGTTCACCGCCACGCCGGTATCGCCCAGCAGGGTTTCCGGGCGCGTGGTAGCGACCACCACATAATCGTTGCCATCAGCGGTTTTAACACCATCCGCAAGCGGGTAGCGAAAGTGCCAGAAGCTGCCCTGCTGCTCTTTGTTCTCCACTTCCAAATCGGAAATGGCAGTGTGTAGCGTCGGGTCCCAGTTAACCAAACGCTTGCCGCGATAGATCAGGTTGTCGTCGTGCAGGCGCACAAACACTTCTTGCACCGCTTTGTAGAAGCCGTCGTCCATGGTGAAGCGCTCGCGGCTCCAGTCCACGCTGGCGCCCATGCGGCGCAGCTGACGGGTAATATGGTCGCCAGACGCTTCCTTCCACTCCCACACCTTGTCGATAAACGCATCGCGGCCCAGGTCGTGGCGGGTCTTGCCCGTCTCAAACGCTATTTTGCGCTCTACCAGCATCTGGGTAGCGATACCGGCGTGGTCGGTGCCTACCTGCCACAGGGTGTTATTACCCTGCATCCGCTTCCAGCGCGTCAGGGTATCCATAATGGTGTCTTGGAACGCGTGGCCCATGTGCAGGCTGCCGGTCACATTGGGCGGTGGAATCATGATTGAAAAGGGCGTGCCCTGGCCTGAAGGGGCGAAACGGTTGTCGGCTTCCCAGCGCTCGTACCAGCGGGTTTCGATCAGTTCGGGTTGGTAGGTCTTTTCCATGGGGAGTCGGCTCACGGCTGGCAAAAAAATGGCGATAAGTATACCGCGTGAGTGCCTGGGTCGTCAGGTGCTACTCAAGGATGATTGTGGGCAGCTAGCGTGTGCGAAGCAAAACCGCGCATGGCGAGCAAGCCTAGGATGGGCCCTGGCAGCAGCCACCAAATCACCCCCAATGAATGGCTCGACCACAGCGCGGTGACTAGGGCAATCGACGGAATGGTTAATCCAAAGCCGATAGCGTTCATCATTGCCAACGCCGCCCCCAGCCGCTCAGGCGGGGCAGTAGCGCTGGCCAGGGCCGAAAATTGCGCGGAATCGGCAATCACGCTAAAGCCCCACAGGGCGAGCAGTGCCAGCAACAGCCAGGGTGAGGCGCTGCCTAATAGAGGGTAAACCAAACACAGCGTGCCGGAGACCGCCAGCGCCACGCAGGCCACTCTATCGCTACCAATATGGCGGCTCCATTTGCCCGCCAGTACACAGCCGGGTAAGCCTAGTGCGATCACCGCAAAGCTTAGCCACGGCTGGGCACTGGTAGACGCGCCCAGGCGCTCCAGCTCGCGTGCCACCAGATACGGCACCAGCGCCCATAGCGCATACAGCTCCCAGCAGTGGCCAAAATAGCCCAGCGCGGCGGCGCGAAAGCGGGGCTGTTGGAACGCCGCTAACCCTGCCCAAGGGCGGCCACTTTTGGCGGTGGCCGGTAGGTGGGGGCCAACGCCCAGTTTGACTATCATCAGCGCGGCGACCAGTGCCAGCAGCGAAGCAAGCAGTAACGGCCACTGCCAAGGTAGGTGTAGCGTTAAGCCGCGCAACAGGTGCGGCGAGGCAATGCCCAGTGTCAGCATGCCTACCAGCCAACCCAGCGCCGCGCCCGCGTGGCTGGGCGTCCAGCTCACCACCAGTTTCATGCCTAGCGGGTAGATGCCCGCTAGGCAAAGTCCGGTCGCAAAGCGCGCCACCGCCGCCAGCGTCACGCTCTCGGCCACGCCAATAAAGGCAGCGTTGATCAGCGCGCCGAGCACAGCGGATATTGCAAACAGGTGGCTGGCGCGTACGCGATCAGCAAGGCCCGTAGTGGCTATCAGCAGCGTGCCGGTAATAAACCCGGCCTGAACGGCGATGGTCAGTAGGCCCAAATCGCTTTCGCTGAGACCCACGGCCTCCTGCAGCGCCAAGCCAACGCCGTTAACGCTAAACCACAGTGAGGTGCCGAACAGCTGGGCGATGACAATCGTAACAAGCGGGTAGCGCGTGAGCACGTTTAAGTCTCCATTGATGCGAATAGCACGGCCAGATTCCGTTTATGAGATAAAACCGCATCTCACCACATTTCCGCCTTCAACGGCAGAGCATTCAGCTCAGCCCTCGCTTCGCGCCAACCCGGATAATGTTTATCCAGTAGAGCGATAAAGTGCTCATTATGCGTTGGCTCAATCAAGTGTGCCATTTCATGAACGATGATGTATTCCAATAGATCTCTGGGCTTTTTCACCAGCTCGGTATTCAGTCGGATGTTGCCCGCCCGGTGGTTGCAGCTGCCCCAATTGGTTTTCATACGCTGGAGGTAATACTTGTTCACGGTGACCTCCAGTTTCGACTCCCAGCGCTTGATCAGCGGTGGGACGGCCTCGTGGAGCTGACGTTTGTGCCATTCATGCATCACTTGGGCGCGTTTTTCGGGGCTGCTACCGGGCCGAACCATTAGCGTGATGCGCTTGTGGTCGAGCTTGATGCAGGGGCGGGCTTCTTTCTCTTCGACGTTCAACAAATAACGGCGGCCCCAGAGGTAGTGACTCTCCCGCTCGACGAACTGCCGGGGTGTTTCCCGGTCCTGTTGCTCGAGCTTGGTCTGCTGGCTGCGAATCCAGCCTAGTTTTGAAATCGCATAGGCACGTGCCACTTCAAGACGTGTGTTAGCAGGCGCCACCAGCGTTACTCGGCCTTCCGGGGGATGAACGGATAGGTGAACATTGCGCACCGCTTTACGGGTCACGGTAATGTGGATGTCGCCGAGTTCGATAGTTTCGGTCATGCGTAGCCGTTCATGTTTTTAATTAGATCAAACACCGCTTCGGTGGCGTCACTGTTGCGGTTAAGCAGCGGGTAGAGAACGTTGAGCACTTGTCGCTCCTTAACCTCGTCGCCCTTCCAGTGTGCGGGCACTTGCTCACGCATGGCGGCATCAAGCCGAAGTGCCAACTGGGCCCATGGATCCATGTATTGCGGCGGCTTTTCAGCCAGCTCTTTGTCATCGACTGATTCAGGTGCCAGATGGGGTAAGTTTCTGAACAATACCACTGCTTCAGACTTGTCTTTCAATACGCTGGGCAACTCGTTTGACGCCTGACCTGCACTCATTTTCTTGGCCAGTTCTTCGGCCCGCGCCAGAAACTCCTTGTAGGAGGCCGTCTCAGAACGCCACTCCTCAATCAAGTCATTGAGCAGCGTCGACATTTCTTCGTAAAAGCGTGGGTCGGTCAACTGTTCGCGTATAATAGTTTTGCGCACATTGTTGATGATGCCTTCAGCCACCGCATTGTTCGAAAGCTTACCTTTGGCATTGAGCTTCTGAGCAATGGCATCGTGAATGCCGGTGTTTACAATTAGCTCCACCAGAGAGTAGGAACCCACCGCGCCCATGTTGCCCGCAGGGTCAGCCTGTATATAGGTGTTGATCAGGTGGCGCATGTCAGCTTCAAAGGGCTTGATATCCAGCTCTTCACCGGAATGGCGTTTAATCGCGTCGCGCACTTCGCTGTAGAACGCCACTTCGTCGTTCAGCCGCTGGATGTCGTTCTCGGAATAGCCCGCTTCGTTTAAGTGCTGGGTGATGTTGGCAAAAGCGCGCACAAAGCTGGTGACTGCCTTATAAAATGAAATCCGCAGCGTCTCAGTATTGTCCAGTGCCTCGGGGTTGTAGGCCTCACCACAGAAGTAGTGGATGTGCTGTTCGATCTCTTTTGGGGGCAGTACCGGGTCGCAGAGGTAATGGAGTGCCTCGCGGGCGGTATCTAGCGTCTCGCGACCCTCTTTTAGCCAATCCTTCAGCTCAATGTTGTTCTCCGCCGCACCACCGTCATCAAGATCCAGTTCGTCCGAGCTATAGACCGCGATGGCATTCTGCACATCGCCGAACAGCTGCTTGAAATCGACAATATGGCCATAGTCCTTGTCGTCTCCATCCAGGCGGTTTGTGCGGCAGATAGCTTGGAACAGGTTGTGATCGCGCAGCTCATTATCCAGGTAAATATAGGTGCAGGTGGGCGCGTCGAAGCCGGTGAGCAGCTTGCTCACCACGATCAACAGTTTGCAATTGGCCGGCTCTTCTTTGAAGCGGCGTTTCATTTCATCTTCGTATTGCTTGGTGGATTGGCCATCTTTTAAGACATATTGCTTGTAGGTATCAAACTTATAACGCTCACCGCTGTGTTCCGACTCGCGAGAAATAGCGTTGTGGTTGGGATCGAAGGACGTGATGATGCCGCAGTATTTGCCAAAATACGTGCTTTGAAACAGCCGAAAATAATGGCAGGCATCATAGATGGAGGCCGCCACCAGCATGGCGGTACCCCTGTGGTTATTCAGGCGCGGCTTGCGACTGAAATCCTCAATGATATTGGCAATGATGCGTTCTTTACGCTCCTTAGCACTCATCAGGTGTTCCAACGTCGCCCACTTATTGCGCAAGATCGCCTTTTGATAGTTGTTCAGGTTCTTGGTGGCATGTTCAAACCAGGTATCCACCGCCTCTTGCGAGGTCAGGCGTTGGGGCACATCTCTGGCCTCATACTTCAAATCCAGAACGACTTTGTCGGCTACTGCTTCGGGAAACTTGTAGGTGTGAATGTAGGTACCGAAGACCTCGCGAGTGGTCTGTTTATCTTTGCGCAGCAGGGGCGTACCGGTAAAGCCTATAAAAATGGCATCCGCCAGCCAGCGCTTCATCTGTTTGTTCAGGTGGCCGCCCTGGGTGCGGTGGCACTCGTCCACGAACACGTAAAAGCGCCCCTGAACCCGCGGTGGCTCGCCTTTAAAGTCGGATGGGTCAAACTTATGCACCAGGGCGCACAGTAGACGGGGTGTGCTGGCGCTCAATTTTTCTACAAACTGGGCGCGGGAGCTAATGCGTGGGGAGGGTGCGTCTTCGCCTACTACGCCCGCGTTGCGCATGACGCCGACAATCTGCTGATCCAGCTCATCCCGGTCGGTGACCACCAAAATGCGACCCTCTGGGTCATGCTCTAGCAGCCATTTGGCCAGCAGCACCATTAGAATGCTCTTGCCGCTGCCCTGGGTGTGCCAGATCACGCCGCCTTCGCGCTTGGCCACACGAGCCTGCGCTGCCTTAATCCCGAAGTACTGGTGCGGACGTGGTACCTTTTTCTGCCCGGCGTCAAAGATTACGAAGTTGCGCATCACATCCAGCAACCGCTGCTTGCAGCAGAGTTGCGCCAGTGGGCGATCCAGCAGTGTACCTGGGCTAATTTCCTCTGAGCGCTCCTCGTCCTTCCACTGAACAAAGAACTGCTCCGGAGTGCCGGTAGTGCCATAACGCAGGCCCTGGGAATCACTGCCCGCCAAGAGTAATTGCGAGGAGCTGAAAAACGCCTCGTTGAACATCGGCTCCTGGTTGGTTCGAAGCTGGCGTACGCCGTCGGCCACTTCTACCGAGCTGCGCTTGAGCTCAATGACCGCCACCGCGAGGCCGTTCAGGTAAAGCACAATATCAGGCCGACGCTCATGTCCACCCTTGAGGGTGACTTCCTCAGCCAGCGCGAAATCGTTATTTTTGGGGTCCACCCAATCGATCAAGTGCACATCTTCATGGGGCTTACCCGGTGAAAGAAGCACTTTTACCGGATAGCGCAGCAGGTTATAGGTGCGCATGTTGGCTTGGTAGAGACCAACACCGGTGACATCTGCGGCGGCTTCCAGCTTTTGTAGGGCCTGTGCGATATGGGCGTCCGAGTAACCCCGCGACTGCAGATTGGCGCGCAGTAGCGCGGGCTCTATAGCACGGTTGTTCCTCCGTTTGCTCCAGTCGCCCAGATGCCGATAGCCTAGCCCACCGTCTTTCTCTGGTCGGGTGAAAAGCGCTACCACGCGTTTCTGGGTGTCACGTTCTGGTCGACGATTGACAGCCATGATTTATACCTTGTTTTTCTGTTGTTGAAGCCATGCTTGGCCAGCGGTCGTTAGGCGGTATTTTTGCAGGCGGCTATTAGGTTTGTCTGGGATCGTATACTCAATTAACCCCTGCTCCAGAGCCGGGTCGATATAGTGCTTACGCACGTGAGTGCGATCCTTGAGTTTCAAGCGTTCCCTGAGGTTAGCATTCGAGAGTTCACCCTCTTCTGCCAACAGTCCCAGCAGCCTCTCCACTGGTGGAGCGACTGGTGGGGTAACTGGTGGGGTAACTGGTGGAGTGACTTGGTCGGTCACTTGCCTAGCCCACTCCGCCTTTGGTCGCCAGACGACAACGCTGAACTGGTTGCCCGCCGGGTCGTCCACTAGGTCGGTTTGTGGCCAAGCCTCCAGCGCTCGTGGAATACCACTGCCCATCCCGCGATAGGGCAGGATATGGCTGGCGTGCTCGGTGAGGGTGGGGTTGCGGCGAATGGTTCTTCCTCGGCGAATGTCCTCCGGGCTCAGACTGTCCGGCAGGTGGCCGGGGCTGACGATCTCGACCCGGTCGGCGAACACCATGATGCGGATCGAGGCGCTGGTGAAGTAATCGCGGTGGATCAGGGCATTGACCAGCAGCTCTTCCAGTGCCGCTACGGGAATTTCCAGCTCTCCCAGCGTATTGAATCCGCGACCCTGCTGCACATGGTGCAGGTTGCGCTTGATAAAGCCGAAGGCGCCCTTGAACTGCTCCAGCAGGGTGCCCTTGATGTCCTCGCTGTCCAGGTAGCGTGTATCGTGCAGGGCGGTGCCGGGGAAGGCCACCGCCTTTACCTCAAAGGCCGGCCGCCAGCGCTGGGGGTTACGGCCAAACAGCATCAGCCCCGCGAGATTCAACTCCCGGCCATCGCCCAGGCCCAGGTTCTGCAGCAACTGCTCCTGGGCCAGGCCGGCGTATTCGCTGGCCTCGCCGTAGCGGCGGTTGAAGTAGTTGCTAAAGGCCTTGTCGTCGATATTTTCGGCGGAGGTGCCCGCCACCGGCACCACATCGGCATACACCAGCCCGGAGCGCTGGAACATGCGCTGCATCTCCTCACGGGAGGTTACATGCCGTTTGTCCGAACCCTGCTTGACCCAGATGCGGCCTTGATTATCCAAATAAGGCTTGGCTAATCCGTCGGGCACCTCCACCACCATCACAATGCCCTGCTCTGTCTGCACATTCTCCGTCAGCGGATGCACCGGCGGGCGCACATGCTGGGAGGCAGCGTTGCCCAGCAACTGATTCAGCCGTCGCACCGTCGCGCCATCCAGCCCTGCTATGGAGCCATCATCGTTTACGCCCAGAAACAGCCGGCCGCCGCCACTGTTGGCGAAGGCGGCTAGCTCAGCTGCAAGGCCATCCGCGTTAGTGGCGTCGCGCTTGAACTGGTGGCGGCTGTCTTCGCCGCGGGTGAGGATGTCCTTCAACTCAGAAACTGTCATTTTCCATTACCAATATGAACAGGAGCACCGACCAACGTTTCTCAGGCATGAGCCACCCCTTTGCTTGATCTGTCTCGGAAGTCGTCACGCCACGTCTTAAGTGCTTCTATATCGCTCCTCAATTCGTCTTCCTCTGGGATAAAAACTGGCCTCTCTGAGGATTGGCTGTGTTCATAGCTCGAGTATTTGGTCATCAACTCATCAATAAACTGGCAGTCCTCCGGCCCGATCTGCTGCAATGGCGCCAAACGTTTATCAGTTGTAACGCTGTGCCGATGTCTTTTGACTACCTGATTTAGAAGATCATCTTCGACCGTCCGCTCGAGTAGTTTGCGGAAATCACTGCATATCCCCTGTGCCAGCCCTCGATAGGCCTCAGCACCAGACGCCTCGCCTGCTTTCTTGGCATCGGTTAGGCGAGTTAGCAGAATATTATTGGCCTTCTTGGTGTTCGCATTCCATACAGCCTGATCAGCCGGGTGCCCTGCCGTACCGGAAAACGACTCGATACAGTGTTGCCGCAAATGCTTGCTCTTCCAAGACTCTCCAATCTTCTTAGCTGCATCCTCCATCGCCCCATAAAGCGATAGCCGATGCGTGAACACGAGCACCTGGCGCGTTTGTGCCAACTTAACTAGCCGAACAGCCACATACCATTCGTAATCATGGTCCAATGAAGAGATAGGATCGTCGAAGACAAAGGGGGCAACGTCGGGCTGCTCCGCAACATCGGCAAGAAACGCGGCCAGCCCCACGACACGGCGCTCGCCCTCGCTCAATACCGACTCCGGGATATCCTGCCCCGTTTGCGCACCCTTCAGTCGAAGCTTGTGAAGTGTCCTTCCACTTTCCGTGCGTGTCTTGCTCAGTTCGACCTTTATCCGTGAAGCCCCCAATGCCTTCAGCTCACGGTTGAAACGATCCACGAATAACTGGGTGATGACCTGCTCGCCAATCTCTCCGGCCTTGCGGGAAATGCCTTGGGGATTCGCCAAGCGCTTCCATTCGTCGTAGCTCGCTACTTGCCGTAGTCGTTTTATCTCAGTGCGAATGGCTGCAGCCTGCTGTGATGTCCAGCGGCGAGCTTCAAGGTTCAGCTTGTCCTTACCGGCCTGTACACGATCAAATATCCTGGCATCTTCACCGTGCTGCGACGCTTCACGCTCAAGGTTTTCAGCCCGTTTGGCTAATTCGTCAAGGATATCGGCCGGCCAATCCAAGGGGTTTAAATGGCCGTTCGCCTCATGGCCCAGGAGGCCATCCCGTACCTCGCAGGCCTCGCGCCACCACTCAGTGAGACGTGTTACCCAAGGACTATCACTCAGCCCGGCTGCCTGGCACCGAGTTTCAACCTGGTCCGCGGTCAGCCCCGTGGGCACAACGTCCAGCGATTGTTGATAGGCCTGTTCCGCTGTCTTGGCGTCGGTCTCCAGCCGGCCTTGTACAAAACCCTCGAAGTCCTGCAGTCGCTGCTTTGCCTCTACCCCGAGTTCCTGATGACACAGTACGCATCGCGCGTCGTCAGTGACAGGGTACTGCCGTCCAGGATAGGCAGTTTGGGAATAAGCTCTTGCCGCTTCCCATAGTGCCAACCAGGTATCCGCGCCGACTCCGTCCAGCTCGGCGGACTGCACCTTGGCCGACTCCGCGGCAACACGGCGTTTCGTAGACGCCGCCGCGCGCAAGGCCCGAATAGCTCCAAGACGCTCTTTACCAAAAGCAGTCGCCGCGTCTTTTAGCTGAGAGCCAAGCTGCTCGATCTGTCGCTTCGTGTTTCGCTTGGACCGTGCGAGTTGCGCCGGATCAGCAGCCTTTAAGCGCTCGCTCAGTTGATCCAAAGCCTGCTGGTCCTTTTTTTCCCATTGGACTATAGACTGAATCACATTCGCGGCGAGGTCTGGCTTTAACGCACGGTAGATTGAGCCTATCGGCGTTGCCGCGTACTCGGTTGGCAACTGTGGTAACGCACTGACCAAACCGTCCTGTTCATTTTGCAGCTTTACCTTTATGCGATTGCATGCTTTAGCGAGATACTCAAACAATGCAACGGACGGAGGCGTGTAGGTGGCTGCCGTTTCCTCGGTCAGGTAGGCGATTGCGGTGTCGGCATCAAAAATATCTACCGAACGAATGTCATCAATCGGGGCGCTGTTCGCCGGCCACTCGACCTCGCCCGCCACCCCGTTGACCGAATAGGCGATTTTGCATTGGCTCGCAGCAGGCGGCGTATCAAACACATTGGGCTTGAGCTCTGTTGCCCGCGGTTTTCCGCAAGCTTTCTTGAGCAAGCGCGTATACCCCGACTTGCCGGAGCCATTGTGCCCGTAGATAACGCTTAGGTTGCCTTGACCGAAACTCAACGGACTTCGCGGTACAAGATTTTCGATACCGCAGATGTCGCTGATCTTTGTTAACCGCAACTCGCCGGTCGTAGGCGCGTGTGACGCAAGCCCCACGAATTTCCGATGGGTTGTAACCGCCTGACCCGCCGGAGTCTTCAGATGTGCTACGAGAGCATCTAATTGGGGCTCCGATACGTTTCCCTCAGACAGAAGAATCTCGGCTGCTTGCTGAAGGCAGTCTCGCCGTTGATGAAGCCAGTCGCGAATTTCTTGTTGTACATCAGGCACGAGCTACTCCCTCCCTGTGCGGCTCCACCAGCCGGGTGCGGCCGGTCAGCAGCTCCTGCATCATGGCCTGCTTGAGCGCGGCGGACTTGGCGCGGCGTTGCTCCAAGGATTCGATTTCGGCGTCCATATCGGAGAAAACCGCCGCAATCGCGATCTGCTCTGTGACATGAGGAAGCTTGAGATGGAAATCTTGCACCATTCCCTTGTTTAAATTGGATTGGGTTCCTTGTTGACCAAGTGTTTGAACAATCGACTTTAGTGAAGCTAAATGGTGATAAAGAAATTCTGGGCTCAAGGTATTCTTCGGCCGAATGCCAAGAATAGCCTGACTGGAACACAGTGGCACACCTGCAATACTGCACTCTCCAAGCGATGCGTACATTGCATAAAGCACAGTGCCTGCAGGAAACATTTGCGCCGCTGAATTGGCAAAACCAAGTGTCGTCAAATTTCGCTCAGTGCTTTCGAGAATTTTTCCACCTTGGGTCATGTCCGAAATAGCAACCCAAGGAATATCACCACCATAGTAGGCAGGAACTGTGGATAGTGGAGTGCCACCACTCCCCATTGCCGCCAAATCACCCAACCGCTTCATCTCCCACTTCCGCTCAAACCCTGGCAGTCGGGTCTGACCGGTGAGGAGTTGCTGCATGGCGGCCTGTTTGAGGTCGCGCTTCTTGGCGATCAGCCGGTCCAGCCCCTCCAGCAGGGCATCCACGTCGCCCAGGGCGGTGGCGATGGCGCGTTGTTCGGCGAGCGACGGAACTGGTGCAACGACACAGCTTAAATTCTGTTGGCCTATATTAGTTCGAATAGCGCCTTGCCCCATAGGAATGATTTGCTTTCGAACATATGGAGCACGTAGTGCGTAGCCAGCATATGTAGAGTCCAGCTTGTTCCCAACAGGTCGACCGCGAATCACAAACCCACCAAAGACAACACGCTCTACACCAAGATAAACAGATGCGAAACCTAGCTCGTCCGGCGTTTCGGACGTCCGGTTGAAGAGGATATCTCCTTGTCGAACTTCGTAAGACACTGCCAGCGCTTCAGGCAGCATAACCTTTCCAGTAATTTCAGGCCCATATATGTGCGAATACGTTATTGGTTCCAAAACGTTGATGAACCGTACGCCATGTCCGTATGAACTTTTATCAGCGTTCACACCATTTCGGAATTCAAAAATTTCCCTAAACCGAATTAACTCCCAATCTTCCGGAATCACTCCTACCTCAGTCTGCTTGTCTCCGTCAGGCACAGCCAGCGTTGCCGCTTGCAAGTCGTACCCGGCCGAGGCATCGCGTACTGCCATTGCATCGCGGTTCATCCCCATACCGCCCCCATTTTCTTCAGGTGCTGATCCACCCGCGTCGACAGTCCCGCCACCCGGCCGGTCAACTGCGGCAGCGGCGTGGCGTAGCGTTCGGCCAGTTCACGCACCCGGTCGGTGAGGGTCTGCGAAACGCGCTCCAGCTCGCCCTGCACGGCCCCACTCAATGCGGTCAGCCACTTGTCGTCTACCACCAGGGTCTTGATTTCGTTCACGCTGAGCTGCGGGTATTTCTCGTAGGCGAGCTGGTCGAGGGCCGCGTCGGCTTCCTTGATCTGCATTTTCAGCGCGCTTTGGCGCTGCTCCAGCTTGTTCCACTGTTTCAGGATCCTGGTTTCATCCGCGTACTCGGGCTCCGCCTTGATCTCCTTGAGGCGTTTACTCACTTCGCCCTTGTTGATCTTGTCCAGTTCAGCAAAGGCGCCGTCTTCACCACCGTGCTCTTCTTCCAGTTCGGTCGTCTCGGCGATGAGTG
>Ga0208135_100984_pt1 | contig 13166 bp, 15 predicted proteins | sample AntDeeMetag02WF5_FD_184757 | JGI IMG/M metagenome (GOLD analysis project Ga0208135, IMG submission 184757) | Saline lake microbial communities from Deep Lake, Antarctica - Antarctic Deep Lake Metagenome 02WF5 (SPAdes) (version 2) | ecosystem: Environmental > Aquatic > Non-marine Saline and...
AGTGATTCTGCTGTGAATGGTGTACGGTTCTCGACGAGTCCCAGTTGCTCACCGTACTGAGCATGGGCTTTATCCACTTCGTCGAGTGCCGATGTGAACTGATGAGCCATTGTACGTTTAGTATAACATTAAGCCTAATATTAAGATTAACTCATACGCTCGTCCGCCAAAGAACCGTGTCCATCTGTAGGAGGCAACCCAAGGCTGTGTCTTCGATGTTGCTTCTCAGTTATATCAACCCGAACGACTAAATGAATCTACCACACCGGTACTGTCAATGTACGATCAACGGGTGACAATCCGCGATGCTGTACGCCGAATAGAGAACGGAGATTATCTCCTTCCAGCCATTCAGCGCGAAATCGTCTGGGAGCGTGACCAGATCACTGATTTGTTTGACTCTGTCCTCCAGGGATATCCGATTGGCACCTTCCTCTACTGGGACCTCCACGAGGAGAACTGGGATGAGTATACGATGTACGGGTTCATCAAAAACTACATTACTTCTACAAAGTGGATCGAGACAGACGCCCAGAAACGCAACTCAAAGGTAAAGCCAGACGGAGCAGGGGATCTGAAGCTTATTCTAGACGGACAGCAGCGACTCTCCTCGTTCTACATCGGGCTCAAGGGGACCTATACGTACAAGGAGCCGTACAAGTGGTATCGAAATCGGAGCTCTTGGACAAAATCACGTTTGTATCTCAATCTCACATCGGACCCACGAGCGCAGACCGAAGAGGGTGGGGACCGAAACATGAGATACCAGTTTGAGTTTCTCTCCGCCGAAAAGTACGATGACGCGCTGGTTCAGCACGATGGTGACTGGTGGTTCCGGGCAGGGGCGATCCTCAACTACCCAGACACCATTGATCTCCGAGACTACATTGACGACAAGACTGCGGAGTTGAACATCGAAAACGAAGGAGCATTCGGCCAGAATCTCCGAGACCTTCGGCGGGCAGTCCACGACCAGAAGTACATCACGTACTTTGAAGAACAGAAACAGGACATCGACCGTGTCCTCGAAATATTCATTCGGACGAATGATGGGGGAACACAACTCAGCAAGTCCGATTTGCTCCTCTCGATTGCCCAAGCCAATTGGCAGGAGTACGATGCTCGTGAAGAACTCACCTCCTTCGTCGACCACCTCAACACGCAGCTTCCAATGACTAACAGTTACGGGAAAGACTTCCTTCTAAAGTCATCTCTCGTCTTGGCTGATCTACCGGTTCGTTACAGAGTGAGCCAATTCAAGCGAGAGAACGTCGCACAGATGGAAGCACAATGGCCTGAGATTCGCCGAGCCATCGAAGAGGCAGCGACACTGGTCAACTACTTCGGTATTGGCGGTCAGACTCTGTTAAGTCGAAATGCCGTGATCCCAATTGCGTATTATTTCAAACAGACTGGGTTGACAGCCGAAAAACTGCGTCGAGACGAAAGTGACCGAGTTAGGGCGAAGCGTGATATCAAGCGATGGTTTATCACCTCATTACTCCACGGTACGTTCTCCGGAAGTGCAGACTCTGTATTGAACCGAATTCGGAAGGTGCTGAAAGACGAGTCTGGTGAGACGTTCCCTGTGGGAGCAATCGAGACAGAGATGGCGGACCTCGGAAAGGTGACTGGCTTCAACGAGGAGATGATCGATAACGTCTTGGAGTATACCAAAGGAGGAAGCCGGACGTTCCTCACACTGACGCTGCTCTACGATCAGATCGACTTTGGGAGTATCCAATACCACCAGGATCACATCTTCCCGAGTTCACTGTTAGATGAAGACTCCCTTGTTGATGAAGGACTTGATGAAGACAAAGCCGAAGCATTTGATGCGCAGGCAGACCGCCTTGCCAACCTCCAGCTTCTGACCGGACGGGAGAACGAGGCAAAGCAGGATACACCGTTCAAAAAGTGGATTAAAAGTCAGGACAAGTCATTCTACGACCGTCATCTAATCCCGACCGATCCCGAAACACATCAGATAGAGAACTTTGATAGCTTTCTCGAACAGCGTTCTGAACTCATCAGAAATGAACTTCAGTCCGTTCTTGGCCCCGTAGAGCACTGAACAAGAACATACCCTGTAGACATATTTGTAACCAATCGTAGTGTTGTTGAATCAGCAATCCCTACCTCACAAAGCCAATGGCATCACCCGTGAGCAATACGTACCCTCAGCGAAAGCCGACAATACATCGACAATCTGACTCCTGTTGGCTCACTGCCGCCTAGAGTCGTGGATCGTCTATATCAACGGCTTTCGGAGGTATGAGCTGCTTGAAAACATGATACATTCGTCCATGAACACGTCGTGTATGGTGACGGCGAGTACATTGATGAAATGGCTTTGTGATGTTGTTAGTCTATTGGGCTGCTTCGACAGTCGTGGTCGGCGATTCGCTCAGGTAATCCCATCCGACCGCAGCTCGGACACGTCTGAAGTTCAGGTCCTAACTCATTATCCGATACACTCGATCTCTCGGGAAGTACAGAATTGTCGGTGGTATCGTCAGTGGATGTGGTGGTAGCATCACCACACACAACCGAGGTAGACTCGGACGTATCGGTCAGGTTTGTCGATTCGCGGCCGTCGTTGTCGGTTAGTTCAGTATCAGTCTCGTCAGCACTGTCGTCCTCGCTGTAGGCCTCGAAAATGCTTGGATCGAAGTCCTCGCGTTCATCTTTGAGATATTTGATGCTCTCTGGGATCCCGCCTTCGTCACCGAAGCGGCGTTCTGCTTCTTCTCGGGTTAGCTGTGGGCCCTCGTAGTATTCATGATAGTACTCGTTCCAAGCGTTCCGATGTTCGATCAGGAGTTGGCGGTGCCATTTTCGATACGGTGGTTCGTCGACACGATGAATATGAACGTGACAACTCTGACAGACTGGGATGATGTTTTCGACGCGATCGTCAGTGTCGTCGCCGTTGACGTGATGAAAAGAGAGTCTCTCTTGTCTTCGAGTTCCACTGGTTATTTCGAGCCATTCTTCAGGTCGTCGAGTACAGACGATACATTCGTCGCCCCAACGATCAAATACTGCATTTTCAAAATCGTTTGGTTGCATTTGTTAGTACGTTTATTCCAGATGTAGCTCGCATGGTACACTCATCATTGGTCTAGTAGACCTAGCTACACACCGAAATCGCAACGGTACGGAGGGTGTGAAAACCAATCCTCACACAAGCTACTGTGTGTATTCAAGCTTCGATTCTACTCTTTTATCGGGACGACATCTCCCGATAGATGACTCACTACTTCTCAATTCACCTCTCACTAATCTGGGAGATAAAAATGAACGCAAACCCGACTATAGCACGGAACCAACTTATTTATTCACACATCGATATTCTTGTAAAATATATATAAGTATATTTGTGATGGTCATAATACTCATACAGTGATTAAATGACAAAAATACAGGTTCCAAAAAACATACTTTCGTCGCTAGACACGAACTCAGATAAAATCAAAGATGCCCATTTGACGATCCTTTGGGCCATTACACTATGGTATAACGGCGTCGGAATTCAACACGGTTCCCGCGTCTACCACATTGGATCGTCCAAACCACCGTCCCTCCAAACGTTGATTGGTTGCTCTGATTCTGAGTGGACTAACATATATAAGCCTGCCTTCAACGACTTCAGAAACGGGGACGATGTCGTCGAAAAGACAATCTTGAGGCGAAAAGTCTCGTGGGTTCCGACTGAAAGAGTCCTTAGGTTCCTTTCTGATTTTTTTGCAGAGCCACTTGAGCGGATCGTTGTCCCACATTCGGCTTTTAATTCGAGAAAAGGCCATATTGGAGACCCCAGTGAATCGCTAGTTCATCGTACCGGTGTTGAACAGGCTGTGTCATGGCTCCACGAGAAAGGATACGATTGGCAACTTTACCCCGGAGAACCAGGCCATCCGCGACCGGATGCACGTGGTATATGCACAATGGAAGCTGGTCAACGTACGATGATGGCTTCGGATATTGAGGTCATTTCCGATCATAATAACAAAAAAATGTATGCCAAAAAGTACGCGATGTTCTCAAAGGATCCGTCTCGAACCTCTCTGTGGGTATTTAAGGATCGAAAAGCAGCTGCCAAAGGTATCTCCTGGCTCTCCCTTACAAACCTCACAATACTCATGGGGCAAGAGTATCCGAAGTGTAGAATTGCGAATGCACCATACACCAACCCAGAGAACTACGCCTTAGGAACGCTCAATGGATATCTTAAACGGAGCCGGGATCGATCCGAATTCGATTGCACGGGGATGGATTACGTCCAGACTATTGCTGGACTCTATGCAGACCGCGACCACCATGTGATTCGTCGACCAGTAACAATCTGGAATGCCGATACTGCCGAAATCACGCTGATACATCGTCCCGATATGGCAGCTACTTTAACAATCGATGAATTCAACCGTGGCGGTAGGCTTTGGATGAAGGAAAACTTCAAATCATTCCCCAGACAGAATCCTTCAGAGCCCTCGCAAAGGCCACATCCTAAAGAAGGTATCACAGAACGGTTCGTGTCTAAAAGATACCAATCAGAGGTTTGAATCATTCACATAGGATGTGATTGGTGACTGAGGTCGTGAGGATTGTCTTTACAGTCGTCCCGTCTTGGAATAATAGTTCTTTACATCTAGTGGTGTCGATTGATTTGAGACGGTAGCCGGATTTTTGTCGGTTTGGCAGTGATATCGATACTTACAATTACCCGTTGAACAGGCAAATCATAGATGCAGTATGATCCTTGAGATCGTAGGCAGCACAAGAAATCAGACCGTCGTATGTCGTGAATCGCCTCGGAGTCAAGCTTCAAGACTCCCTGTTTCTACGACGTGCTTTGCAGATACCGAGGTGATGTCTGTAGGGATCGTAGTCTCCACGAGCGTTGATTCGGGCCATCCCGGCCCTAATTCAGAACAGCCTCTCTGCAAAACGTTCCTTGCACATCTGTGAACTCGCTTGGTGACAAACCTCCTCTTTGTACGAGGACTTCTATGAAACCACCTTCTCCATTTCCTCACTCGCATATTTTCATAATATTTCTATCATACGCTCCGCTCGAACACCACTACCCACATCCACCCTCTCAATCCACTCTACTATACTATATACTCTGGATTTTACGCAGTAGGCGAATATGGATTTAATCGCCTACACAGACAGTATACTACCGATTTTGCCACTCAAAATGTCCGTATGCGATTTACGCAAAAATGGATGATCTTTCGCACTTACACAGTTGGTGTACGCAGTCTTGAATTACGATTACGGAGGTTAAAAAGGCCGCATTACGCACATTACATAATAATTCAGTCAAATTATTAAAAATTATTTTGACAAGATATTTTACGTGAAAGACAGCCAAATATAACTCACTACACAGGTATTTAGAGCTCTAAGATGTCTTTGAGATCATTATCAGTTAATCCCGCTAAGATAACTGCCGGATAGTAATCCCGATTCTTTTCAATGGCTTCGCCATGCTGACGCTTGTGTTTCGCGTTTAATTCGTCGAACCGAATATTAAGTTCTTTTCGGATGTCTTCTGGGAGATACATTAAAACACCCTTCCGATCTCTGACTACATCTTCAGAGTCTTTAGCCCAGTCGTCACGCTTTTGAGATAGATTTGTCTTTTTCTCGATTGAGCCGTCATTTTTATTTGAACTTTTACTCATAGATGTTTTAGATGCCTTCTCGTCGCTATTTTCGTGACCCGACGTACTGACTGAAACACCAGAGGTGTATCTGTCCAGAATATCGTTAGTATGTTCATCCTTGTCAGTCATTCGAGACCCTCAAAACTAAACTGTGATATTTTTAGATTCATATTTACTGGTTAATTATTGGCTTAGATCTCACACAACATAGTATTTAGTAATATATATTGTCATGACCAAACACTGTGATAATATTTAAATAACTAGTGAGAGTCATATTCTATCATGCATAAAAATACAGATTTGAGTGATTATTGTGAAGGGGTCGAAAAACTAACGGGTAGAAAGAAATTGAAGGTTGATCTAAGTACGTGGATATCTTGTGAGTCAGTGGACATATATTGGAGGGAAAACAATGATCGGTACCCCTCATTTGAGCCAGTAGGTCAACCTGTGCCAGACCTGCTCATTGATGACAAGGGAGAACTCTACGCGGTTTGTGCTGTTCGATCGGAGGGCAATAGCGAAAAGCTTCGAAAGACTATCCGTAAGGCTGTCAATATATGGGAGCGGATGGTCACAGAGCCTCCTGACTACGATCAGCGACTGTGTAAAGATGTCCCGTCAGCGGTGCTTGTCGCTACTGAGCAAAGCTCGAACGGACATCTATTCTGTGGGACGAAAAATCGAGAACATCCTGTAGAATTTTCAGAAAAAAGACAAGAAATGGCTAACAAAGGTATCCTCCCACAGCGTGAGTTTGCCGCGACTCAAGAGGTTATTCGTTCAGCATGGGGGTTTGCGAAAGAACGGGAGGAATCAGACGAGATTGGTATTGGAGCCCTACTTTCTTCGCGCCTTGATACTAAAGAGGATAACCAGACTATGAATACAGATCCCTCGGCACTATATTACACACCAGGTGCCAATCATGTACATCATTGGGAGTCTATTCCTTGGTCTCTCAGAAACAAAAGCAGATCATATTGAGGCCAGCATTTAGATATATCTGTTTCATAAGCCGATCTATGCAGTTAGATATCAAACAAAATTTTAGGGAACAGTAGTTTTATTGATAACTATGATTCTCCTATAAAAACTATTGACCCATATACGAAGATACACTTCTGCAGCAATAATGGTGAATGTGAATTAATCTTCTTCTCCTGTTTCATTTCTCAATTGCATTAATGCATCAATTTTTGTCTCCAATTCAATTAACATATGTTCGTAATTTCTAATACCATCACTCGGATTGTAATTTTCTATATACTCTTCTCTTTCCGCATCGTAACCACCTGCAAGATAGAGTCTTCCTCTCTTTGTGATGTTATAAACCCCATTTCCTAATGGGTTTAAATAGCCTTTTTTTTCAAGATATTTCATACGATTAGAGATGTGTTGTCGTGTTACATGAATATAATTACTATCTGAGATCGGCTTTGGTGAAGTTGGTCCATTATCTTCAATGTATTCTAAAATTCTCTCATCCCATTTCGACATTGATTCAGAGGTCTTTCTCATATTCTAAAGTATGGCTTCGAACCGATAAAAGTAGCTATCATATAATAATAGTTGGTCACAGGGTAACTCTAGTAGGTAGTTTTATAATGACATAGTCTGAGCATTATAATGCAGGAGCTAATCGGTTGTAAATGACATTAGTGGCCTGTAAAGATCGAGCCCGTTGGAGCGGGCCCGAAACGCGTCATCGGATGTGTGATCTATGGTTGATGCAACACACCGGGGAGATACTCCCCAACAGACAGAGCAGTTAGAGAATCAAAGAGTTATCGATAGGACGAGTGAAAATAATCAGGATAGTAAGACTACCCTCGCGACGAACCAGTCTCAACGGACCGCGAGTATATACCGAGATCTATCTGGAGATCCTCGGGGTGCGGCGGTGTGGCTCAACACTACCGAATTAGCCGCGATTGGGGTTGATGTTAACGATACTGATGCTGTTGAAATCTGTATCGTGGACGGCGATCTTGAGCTAGTGCCCGCAGAGAGTGAACAAAAACAATGACTGTGAGGGCGGCAGCAGCAACTCCCGAGACGAATTTTTTTTGTACGGCATTAGTGTGGCAGTGTCAAACGACAAAAAACACGCAAGGCACGAGAACCAAAACCACGGGACGTGACGCAGATAGACGTCGCACTACTACCACGAGTGGGGTGGATGACGTAGTCTTCCTCCCCCCTGTCCGCCCCCAGTATGGTGTAAATGGTGATAGTGAAACGGAACAATTCACACCGTTCTGGGGGCGGGCCAGTCGTCAGAGGTGGTCGACGTGACAAGCCGACAGAAACTCGATTGGCGCGTCCCATCAGACGAGTGGGACGCATTCGTCGACTTCGTGTACCACCAGCACGGAGAAATCAAGGGTTATGTCGGCCGTGAGGTCGAACGCGCTATGCGGGAGTGGATTGATGTCGACGACTTCGCAACCGTAGAAGACCAAATCGACCGGCTAGTTCGTGCTGCAGGCCGAAGATATGCAGACCTCTCCCAGAAAAAATGCGCTTCGGATACTTTGGAGTCTGCAGATACGACTCGGGTAGCGTATCGAGTCGACCCTCATCTGAAACAAGAGTTCTCGCTGTTTGTGAAGGAGATGACTGATGATCGGCTAGGGGTCGCTCTAGCGTGGGCTCTTCGTGAGCGTCGGACCGGAGGCCGCTCCCAACGTGTTGAAAGTAAATTAGAACGCATCATTGACGATGCCGAAGCCCTGTTAGCAGAAATCAACGGTACTGGGGAGCTGTCAATTCGAAAGAAACGGACAATTGCCATCTGTAACCTGTTGGGCGATCAATTTCTCAGAGACGAATTAGAGTCGGCTATCGCCGACGTCGCTGGGGATAGTTCTCCAACGATCCAAGATTACACGCACAAGGTTCTGAATCGGTTGGGCGTCGTTGAGCACCCAGATCGGCCAGACCTGTATATTACAAAGAAAAGGGCACGTCAGATAGGAATTGATCTTGATGCACCACAGATCGATTGGAAACCCTACGAGGCTCTAACGAGAGAAGAGAAGGTCGAAGGGGTACGTATTGAGCTGGCTCGGTTAGCGAAGGTACATCACGGAAAGTACCAGACCGAGGCGAATACAATAAAACAGAAAATCTGCAACTCGAAGCCGTCAGATAACGAGACGAAAGAGATTCTGCGTCAGGCAGCCACTGCTGACGGCTTCAATGTTACCCACCATCGTGGAAAAGATAAACTCCGAATCAACTTGGCGTGCGTTACTGACCCAGAGGTTTTGAACGTTATCAGCGGCGACGAGAAGACGGTCCAATCGCCGTCGACGGCTAGACACACCAATGCCAGTGAAAGTGTGTCGGGAGTACTCAACGATGGGTGAGAGTCGACACGCAGCGACGTATCCGACAAAAGAGCAGTACCAGCGATGGCAAAAACAGGCTGACTACCGGGGAATGTCGTTGTCGGAGTTTATCGAGGCAATGGTTGAAGCTGGACTCAAAAAGTTTGAACTGGCGGTCCAACCAGACCTCACTAATCACGAGCTCCGAGAACAGCGAAATGAGTTGAAAACGGAACTTGACCGTACACGAGATCGCATCCAAGAATTAGAAGATGCGGTCTACCACGGAGAACGACAGACAATTGAGCGGTACGTCGAAGCTAACCCAGGAGCCACCTACGATGAAATCATCCAACATGTTATTAACACAGTTCCTCAGAGAGTCACAACACATTTAGATGATTTAGAAGGTGACGAACTCAGGAATGTCGATAATGGGTACCATCCGATTGGAACCGAGGGAGGCGTGTGATGGGACGGAAGGACAGCTATCCCGACTGTCCGGATCGGCCTGACGACGCACCAGGAGTGCGAGATGTTGAATACTGGTTGGGAATATACGGCTCGATAGACGAAATCCCAGACCGTTATCGGCTCGAAAACTACGAAGCCGAATTCAAGGGTGAAGACACGTGGAATGAGTATTTGACGACACGTAAGGATCTGGCAGAATCAACGAAGAAAAACTCGTGGTATCCATGCGGTGACCGCTTCAAGAAGTTCATGGACGAAGAGGTCGGGCGGCACCACGCCCTTGCTCACCCAAATGACATCGAAGCGTACCTCGCTCATATCAAAGATGGCGGCTATTCTGTCAAGGTTACAGAGCGGACACTGAACACGGTCTACTACCAGCATTTGTCTCCGTTGAAGACGTTTTTCCGGTGGCTGGTCCACCATGTGGACTACCCACACATCTACAATCCCGTTCTACTGGCAGCTCACGCTAGGGGTATCACTCGAGAAGTCTGGTACTGGCAAATGGACTATAAACCAGACTACAGAGACAGAAAATGAAAGACAACAAAGAGAAACACGAGTCGATAGCTGAAGAGTTTGGACGGACAACGGACCCACTGGCGGAGTACGATACCGGGTTCAAAAACTTAGATGAAGATCCGTTCGAGTTGTGGTTACAAGAGCATATCTACAGCCAAGACTACGCCCAGGGTACAGTCAAAATAAACAAGCGGCGTATCGACCAGTGGTGCGAGTTTATGCGGAACGAAACTGATCGCCATCCTGCGGCCCCGACGGCACATCACGTTATTGACTTCGCCCGCCACTACTTGGATGAACGCGGCAATTCCAAAAACACCGTTAAGGCAAAATTAGGCACACTCAGTCGGACGTTCCAGTACTTCCAAGATGAACCTGCGTTTCCGCATCCTACAGACTTCAATCCATTCAACGTTGCAAAGAGGAAGATAGATCTAAACGGCGAAGATTCGAAACCTCACCATCCAATCCCACTACAAAAATTTGGTAATATTATCCGCGACGATATTAAACACATCCGTGATCGAGCACTGATTATTATCCAGCCCAAACTGGGGCTTCGGGCATCGGAAGTATCAAACATCAAACTAAGCGAAATTCATATTTCAAATTCCGAACTCCAGGGACACTACGATAACTTGGGAACACACCCAGCGTTGGAAGGTCGACCGAACGCGGTCTACATCCCGCATGATCGGAAGCGGAACAAATCTGACCGTCCTCGTGTCTTGCCGCTGGATGATGAACTTCGTCGGGTCTTACTCCAGTATCTGTTGTGTCGACCGGACAACGGACGTCCGTGGCTGTTCCTGTCGAAGTCGGGTGGGAAGAAGCTGGACCAAGACAATATTAACGACGTCTGGAAGAAGTATTTCAGGCCAGAGTATGGACCGACTGAACGCTACCGAGGTGTCTCGTCTCACTATGGACGGCACTACTTCACCACGTGGTTCAGGATTGAGCGAGAATGGACGCGCGACCTCATCAAATATATGCGGGGCGATCGTCAGAGTGGTGGGCAGATACAGTCTACTCGGGACGCTATCGACTCATACATCCACACATGGTATGAGGACATAGAGGATCGCTACCGCCAAGAGATATACAAATTCAGAATCTGATTCGCGTTAGAAATAGATATGTATTCTAAAATGGTGAAATGATATCACTTGTATCTTCTTTCAAGTATGTCAATTAAACCAGAGAGACTTGACGTATTGAATGCTATTCTCTTCTTTACAGATTTTGACTCTAATTCTCCGTCGGGACCATATTCATCCTCAACTGTATATTCTCCTTCGAAACTATTTGCGAACCAGAGTAGAATTAGTAATGGAACTCCTGCGCCAGCAATTTGTATTAGAGCGGGACTTTGTTTTATTATTTTTTGAATTCGGAGGTCCTCTTCAACGGAGGGGGCACTCCATTTCCTAGTATTGCTTCGTATATCTTCTAAGACCCCTTCTTCTTGTAACTGTCCAATAAACCTGTGAAGTTCTTCCTGATCATAGAAATCATCCTCATCAAATTGGAGGGGGTCAATATTTAATCTCTCAATCTTCCGCTGGTTTTGATATACTCCTACATAAATAGCATTTAGCGTTTCAAGAAGTTCCAAAAACTCAATAAGACGTAATTCAGGTTCATCTTCGTCAATCGTAATCTCTGCAACAGCCCATTCATTTTCCATGTTAACTATGACTATATGAATTTGTAATAACCATTTGGATGTTAGCATTAGCAGTCATTCTGGCTAAGATCATATCAGGAGGCAAAGTGGGCTGAGAATATTGACAACTTTGAGAAGAGGATATCTATTTAATCATATACCCTATGTGTATTATCTTGGACATGAACAATATGTGTGATAAATCAAAAACTTCATCGTTCATCAGGATGTTGTAAATTGGGAATATCCTCATCATCAGCTGTTCTGCCAATTTCATGTAATATCTGACTGAGGTCAATTCTATCCTTCTCTATATCATAATCACCGTCTCGATAATCATCTCTGTCAATTAAATCATCAGTAGATACTTCGACCCAGTTGAGGAATTTTGGTCCTCTTGTTCCAGATCCGTCTCTGAACCACAAATGAGTACCTAAGATTACATCACCATCGAGATTATCGGCGATATGTTCAAGAACTCCGGATGGCCCTAAGAATTTGTACACGCCGAATCCATCAGAAGAGAGCCAGCTATCTGGGACATCTTCAATTGGTGAAAGTAGAGTTGCGGACATAGATCTATTTTCATCACTTGATGAAATTCCGGCACCTTCTCTATTCAATAAAATTGGAGCACCCTTCTCAGAATACAGTTTATCTGAGGCTTCTTGCCAATCCTCTCTGATTAGAGGTGAAATAAATTGGAATTCAGCATCGTCTGCAATAACATAGAACTCAATTGTTAAATCATGTGCTGGAGCTTCCCCATAATTTGATATTTCACACTCGACAAATTCCGAATAATACAGGTGGACATTTTCTTGAAAATCATGACGATCTTGGCTTTCTATCAGAGGAACAAAATTGAAATCAGTGATAGAGATGATTGATGTTTGGCCGTATTCGGTCAAGTCACGCTGCTCAGCTAGTATTTTTTTCTGAATAGCTAATTCCTCTGTATGGTCTGATAAGGTATCAGCTTGGGTATTCAGTGCCTTCACCTGCTCCGAAAGAGATTTTTCTTGATCTTGTTGAGTCTTCGAAGATCGGTAATAGAAATATAATAGCCCAATTGTCAAAATACTATCAATAAAGATTCCTAACAGTTCTGTATTTGGACTCTCAGGAATAGTATTTTGAAAAGCTTTGAGTAATATTATACCAACAGCAACTATTACTAGAAAGAAGAATACAAAAATATAGATTAGACTCCCTATATTAACTAATTCCTTGAGGTGGTCAGATATCGGTAGATACCTCAGATATTTTCGCATATAGTGACATATACACTCATCCAACTATGTACTTATGATATGAGGTGATTGGAGCTATGTCTATTATATTTCTCCGCAATCATCGCGCATTTGATATTCCGGACGACGATGCCGCTTTCAAAACTGCTGCCGAGGAGCTGATGCCCGAGGGTCGCTCGCGGGTCTGGAACAACGCCATCATGGAACTCGGCGGGGTTGCCTGCGAGAA
>Ga0208135_100988_pt1 | contig 13127 bp, 12 predicted proteins | sample AntDeeMetag02WF5_FD_184757 | JGI IMG/M metagenome (GOLD analysis project Ga0208135, IMG submission 184757) | Saline lake microbial communities from Deep Lake, Antarctica - Antarctic Deep Lake Metagenome 02WF5 (SPAdes) (version 2) | ecosystem: Environmental > Aquatic > Non-marine Saline and...
CGGCATGAGCGACAGCGATACGTTAAACGACTTCACCGCCGAGACCGCCACGCCGCCGCGCATTGTGGTGCTGATTTCAGGCAGCGGCAGTAACCTTCAGGCGCTGATCGAGGCGCAGTCCCATGAGCGCTTGGGCGGCGAAATCGCCGCGGTCATCTCTAACGTGCCGGATGCTTACGGCCTCAAGCGCGCTCGCGATGCCGGCATTGATGCCGTCGCGCTGCCCCACCGCGAATACGACAATCGCGAGGCCTACGACGGCGCGCTGATCAAGGTGATCGAGCGCCACGAGCCGGATCTGGTCGTGCTCGCCGGCTTTATGCGGATTCTTTCGCCGCGCTTTGTCCAGCGCTTTATTGGCCGTGTTTTAAACCTTCACCCGTCGCTGCTGCCGGCCTACCAAGGGCTTGATACTCACGCCCGAGTGCTGGCCGACGGCGTCGCCAATCACGGCTGCAGCGTCCACTTCGTCACCGAAGAGCTCGACAGCGGCCCCGTCGTGATACAAGCCGCGCTGGACGTGACCGAGGACGACACACCGGCTACGCTAAAAGCCAAGGTTCATGCCCGCGAACATCTTATCCTGCCCATTGCCGTTAACTGGTTTTTGCAGGGTCGGCTGCGCTATGCAGGTCAGAGTGTCACCATGGACGGTACGCCGCTCCCTGCCCACGGCATGCGCCTAAGCCATGCAGACGCCGCCGAAGAGCTGGATGAAGACGACCAGGCAGAATAAGCCGAATAAAAAGCGGCGCACGATGATGTATCGTGCGCCGCTTGCTTTGCTCCCGGCGCATGTATGCCAGGGTCTCCGAACCTAGGTGCGCGGCAGCGTCACGCCGCGCTGATGCATATATTTCCCGCCGCGATCCTTATATGACGTTTCACATACCTCATCGGATTCCAGAAACAGCATCTGCGCCACGCCCTCGTTGGCGTAAATTTTGGCCGGCAGGCTGGTAGTGTTGGAGAATTCCAAGGTCACGTGCCCTTCCCACTCCGGCTCCAGCGGCGTCACGTTGACGATAATCCCGCAGCGCGCATAGGTCGATTTACCCAGGCAAATGGTCAGCACGCTGCGCGGAATACGGAAATATTCCACCGTGCGCGCCAGCGCAAAGGAGTTGGGCGGAATCACGCACACGTCGCCTTTCACATCCACAAAGCTTTTTTCGTCGAAGTTCTTGGGATCGACCACCGCCGAGTGAATGTTGGTAAACACCTTGAACTCGTCGGCACAGCGCACGTCGTAACCGTAGCTTGATGTGCCGTAGGAAATCACCCGCTGTTCGTTAACGTAGCGTACCTGCTCCGCCTCGAAAGGCTCGATCATCGCCTCGCGTTGCGCCATGCGACGAATCCATTTGTCCGACTTTATACTCATATTTTCATGCTCATATACCGTGCCCGGCGCGCCGGCTAATGGCGCGCGCATGCTTAATCACTAAAGGAAATCGTCGGACCCGCGCCCGGCGCCTGATCCATCGAGTCAGCGACCTGGCGTGCCATGCTGGCAAACGTCTGGCTAATGGCGCTCTCCGGTTCAGACACCACCGTTGGCCGGCCGGAATCGGCGAACTCACGGATCGAAAGGCTCAGCGGCAGGCGCCCAAGCACCTTGGTGTCGTACTCTTCGGCAATGCTTTCGCCGCCGCCAGCGCCAAAAATGGGCGCTTCATGGCCGCAGTTTTCACAGTGGTAAAGGCTCATATTTTCGACCACGCCGAGCACCGGTACGTTGACCTTACGAAACATCTCGATGCCCTTGCGCGCGTCCAGCAGCGCAATATCCTGCGGCGTGGTGACGATGACCGCGCCAGAGACCGGCACTTTCTGAGACAGCGTCAGCTGAATATCGCCGGTACCCGGCGGCATATCAATCAGCAGAAAATCCAGGTTATCCCACAGGGTCTGATTCAACAGCTGCTGAAAAGCGCCCGTGACCATCGGCCCGCGCCATACCATGGGCTCCCGGGTATTGACCAGAAACGCCATCGACATGGCCTGAATACCGTGAGCCTTAATCGGATAAAACGCTTTATCGCCTTCGGTTTTCGGGCGTTCGCCCTCTTTAACGCCGAGCATTTGTGCCTGGCTGGGACCGTAGATATCCGCATCCAGCACGCCCACACGATGCCCCTGGGCCGAGAGCGCCAGCGCAAGGTTGACCGTAACCGTGGATTTACCCACGCCGCCTTTGCCGGAGGCAACGGCAATAATATGTTTTACCCCTTCCATCGTGCGCTCCTTGATCCAGTGCCGGTTGAGTATCGCCGCCGATGATACCCCTAAGCCTCACCGGTATAAACCGGCGACTACTTGCTGGCCATGCGTTCAAGCATGGTATTGACCGCGTCGAGATGCTCGGGCTCGTTATGACACATGCCCTGGAACACCGCGCACATATCCAAAAACGGTTTCAACTCCATCTGGCTGGCCTGTTTCATCAGCCGCTTGGTCAGCCGCGTGGCCTTGGGCGGCTGCGCGGCGATTCGCCGAGCGTGCGTCATGGCGCGCTCCATCAGCGCCTCCGGTTCGACGACTTCCAGCACAATGCCGTATTCCTTCGCTTCAGCGGCATCGATCACCCGGCCCGAAAGCGTCAGTTCAAAAGCGCGTTGATAGCCGATTAGCCGCTGCATGAACCAGGCGCCGCCGTCGCCGGGGATAATCCCCAGATTCAAAAACGTTTCGCCGAACTTGGCCCGGGTTGAGGCAATACGCATATCGGCCATATTGGCCAGGTCGAATCCCGCTCCGATCGCCGCACCGTTGACCGCCGCAATAATCGGCACTTCGACCGCCTCAAGCGCCAGCGGGATGCGCTGAATGCCGCGGCGGTAGCGCTCGGCGACTTCGGCCACATCGCCGGCAAAATCGCCGCCGCGTTCGGCCATGTCCTTGACGTTGCCACCGGCGGAAAACGCCGAGCCAGCGCCGGTAATCAAAAGCACCGACACCTCCGCACAACGGTTGACCCACTCAGCAACGGCGACGATGTCGTCAACCAGCGCCGTTCCGGTCAGCGCATTGCGTACGTCATGGCGATCAAGCGTCAGCATGGCGATGCGATTCTCAAGTGTTAGCGTCGCATCAGACAGCAAAGGTAACGGTATAACGCTCGTCTCGGCGCTAGCGTATGTATCTGTGTTCGCGTATGTATCGGTCATTCCGGGCGCTCCAAAATAATGCGTGCATCCACTACGGCGTAGCCGTCGGGATAGGCAATCACGGGGTTCAAATCCAACTCGGCAATGTGCGGGTACGCCTCCATCAGACGCGACACGCTGAGCAAAAGCTCGATCAGCGCGTTTTTATCCACGCCCGCCGCGCCGCGCACGCCATTAAGCACCTTGCCGGCCTTGAGCTGATCGAGCATGGCGGCGGCGTCATAGCGGCTTAACGGCACGCTGCGGAAGGCCACGTCTTCAAGCACTTCGACCAGCACACCGCCCAGGCCAAACATCAGTACCGAGCCAAACGTCGGGTCGCGTATCAGGCCGATAATGACTTCCACGCCTTTTTTGGCCATCGGCGTTACCAGCACGCCCTCGACGCTGGCACGGGCGTCGTAAGCGCGCGCCGAGCGCATAATCTCGGCGTAGGCATCAACAAGCGCCGGCTCGCCTTCAAGATTAAGCGCGACGCCGCCGGCGTCGGACTTGTGCAGAATATCGGGGCTGACGATTTTCATCGCCACGGGCGCGCCGGCAAAGGCTCGCGCCACCTCGGCAAGCTCGGACGCATCGCGCACCACGCGCTCCCGGGGTACGCCAATGCCGTGCTCGGCCAGCAGCGACTTGGCCTCGGGCTCCAGCAGGTCGCGCCCCTGCGCCCGGGCGTTGTCGATCAGCGCCTGCCCTTTGGCACTGGGCACGGCGGGCGATACCGGCGATTGACCCGCGCGAGCCAGGTATTCACCGCGCGCCCCGAGCTCGGCCAGCACGCGCACGGCCTTTTCGATCGAGGCATATACCGGCACGCCGGCCTCGCGCAGCCGTCTTAACGCCGGCGGTTTCACCGGCGCATACAGGCTATACACCACCACGGGTTTTTCGCTGGCGTTGGCAAGCTCCACCATCGCTTCTGCGCCGCGCATCTCATCGCCCAGCAGCGACTCGGCGAAACGCTGGCTATAGCCGCCAAACATGCCCACCAGCAGCACGCTATCAACGCCTGGGTCGTTGGCCACAATCTCCATGCAGGTCGCCAGCAGCGACGGTTTAGCGTCGGTAGAGCCGGCCACGTCGACCGGGTTGGCGGTTGATGCCTGGGCAAACAGCGCGGTTTTTAGCATCGCGCGGGTCTCCTCCGAGAGCGCGGCAAGCGAAAGTCCGGCCTCGGTCAGCCGGTCGGCGGCAATGGTCGCCTGGCCGCCGCCGTCGGCGATTACCGCCACGCGCTTGCCCGGCGCCTGCTGTAGCCGCCCGAGCCCTTCCGCCACGGGAAGAATGTCATCGGAATACTGCACCACGTTGACGCCCGCCTGACGCAGCACGTCAACGGTCAGCTGATAGCTGCCGGCAAGCGCCCCGGTGTGCGAGCTGGCCGCCTGTTGCCCCTGCGCGGTCGAGCCCGACTTGTACACCACCACCGGCTTGACTGCGCTAACCTCGCGCGCCGTACGCAAAAAAGCCGGCCCGTCGCGAAAGCCCTCCACGTAAAGCGTCGCCACCCGGGTGTGCTCATCTTCGCCCAGATAGCGCAGGTAGTCGTTAAAGCCGATGTCGCTCTGGTTACCCGGCCCCACGTAGGTGCTGAAGCCCACCTCGCCGTTGTGTTCGGCTTCAAGCGCCAACGACAACAACATGTTGCCCGACTGCGATATCACGCCGATATCACCGGTCTTCAAGTGATCCAGCGCCAGCAGGTTGAGCCGGTGATGCAGATTAAACACCCCCGACGTATTGGGGCCGATTAACCGCACGCCGGACGCGCGCGCCTGCGCCAGCATGTCCTGCTCAAGGCGTACGCCTTCGCCGCCCATTTCGCCAAAGCCGCTGGCCAGAATGATCGCGCCTTTGACGCCGCGCTTGCCGCACTCGGCAATCAGTCCGGGGACGGAGGCCGCGGGCGTGCAAATCAGCGCCAGCGCCGGTGCCTCGGGCACATCACTGATACTCGGCCAGGCCTTAACACCAAGAATCGACGCCGCCTTGGGGTTCACCGGATACACCGCGCCGCGATAGCCGCGATAGCCGCCCTGAACCAGCCCCAGCATGGCTTTGTAACCGCGCTTGGTGGGGTCGGCGGACGCGCCGATAACGGCAATACCCGCAGGAGCGAGAATAGCGTGCAGCGGACTGCGCTTGGGCAGGTGGCCTTCAATCGGGTGCATGGCGAACGTTGTCCTCTTGACGAAAAAATCAGTGATGAAAAGACCCGTGATGGGAAAGACCCATATAGCGGCGTGTTTCACTGGCTTGGTCAGCGTGCAACACCGTCGCTAGCGGCCCTGAAACCGTGGCGGGCGCTTTTGCGTGAAGGCATCCACACCTTCCTGCCAGTCAGCGGTGGTCGAGCAGGTAAAGACCGCGTCCAGCTCCTGCTGCAGATGGCCATCCAGATCATTGGCCGCGCCGAGATTGACCAGCCGCTTGAGCATGGCGATGGACACCGGCGCCTGCGCGGCAAGGCGTTCACCCAGCGCTTGCGCCTTGTCCAGCAGCTCATCCTGCGGGTAGGCCGCCAGCGCCAACGTGAGTCGCGCTGCTTCGCTGCCGGTGATTTTTTCGCCGGTATACAACAGCCGCCGCGCTTGGGTCAGCCCCACGATCTGTGGCAGAATTTTTGACACCCCGCCGCCCACGCAGGTGCCGATGCTGGTTTCGGGAAAACCGATCTGCGCGTCTTCGGCCATCAGGATAAAGTCGCAGGCCACGGCCATCTCCGCCCCCGCGCCCAGCGCATAGCCGTTGACGGCTGCCACTACCGGCTTGGGCAGGCGGTAAAGCGCCTCGCAGACGTCGTTACCGCGCTGCAAGTAGGCGCGCCGCTGGTAGAGCGTGCGCGCCGCGCCGCCGTGCTCTTTCATGTCGGCGCCGACGCAAAACGCCCGCCCTTCGCCGGTCAGGATGACCGCGCGCACACGGTCGTCATCGCGGGCAAAGGCCAGCGCATCCAGCAGCTCATCGTAAAGCGCCTCAACCACCGCATTTAGGCGGTGCGGCCGATTCAGGCGGATTTCCAGCACGCGCGCCTCAGGCGCTGGCGTCAGCCAGGCAAGGCGCAGGGTTTCGTAGTCGGGTAGCGTGGAAGCCGCATCGGCGGCGTCACAACGGGGCATAGTTCGGGGCATAGTATCGATTCGACTCGTTAGACAGAAAGCGGTTAACGCAACGATTGTTTCTTAAAAAAATAAAACAAGATACATTCGTTTCATACAGCAAACCATAGCGTCGCACCCCGGGCACGTCAACACATCTGTTACTTAACGAGGATTATTAGGTACAATTGTGTCGATGCCGCTGACAGCGGTAACGCTCGGTGATAAAACGGCCAGGAAAACCGCGAATGAGTCATGAATTAACGCCTGAAGAGCCTCTACAAACGATTTGTCACCACTTGGCCGAGGCTTACCCGACGCTTAGCCCCCAGCTCAAACAGGCGGCAGGCTATGTGCTCGACCACCCCGGCGAGGTGGCCTTTCAGTCGGTGCGCGGCTCAGCCAGCGCCGCCGAGGTGACGCCTTCAACCCTTGTGCGTTTGGCAAAAAAGTTGGGATTCACCAGCTACGAGCCGTTTCGCCAGGTGTTTCAGGCCGCGCTGCAGGCGGGCTCCAGTGAGTTTTCCGGCCGCGCCAGCCAGCTGAAAAACCTTGCCACAACGCGCCAGAATCCGGTGTTTAGCGACGTTGGCGACGCCGCCTTGGCCAACATTGGCCACCTGCTCACCGAGGACAATCAAATGCGCGTCGAGTCCGCGGCCAAACGCCTGCTCGGCGCTCGGCGCATTGCGGTGATCGGCTTTCGCGATACCTTTGCCTGCGCCTACCATTTTGCCTACGTCGGGCGCATCGCCATGCCTAACATCACGCTGATACGCGGGCTTGAAGGTGGGCTATTGACCGAGCTTGCTCCCTTCGGCGAGCAGGACGTGGCGGTTGTGTTCGGCTTTGCGCCTTACTGCGCCGAAACCCTGAAAGCGCTTGAGATCACCCGCCAAAGCGGGGTCAAAACCATCGTCATCACTGACACCATGCGCTCACCGCTGGTGCCGTGGGCGGATCTCGTGTTCAACCTGGCCAGCGCCACGCCGCATTTTTTCCCCTCGATCCTTGCCGCCATTACCCTGATCGAAGCCATACTTGCGGAGTGCGTGGCGTTAGGCCCCGCTGAGCTAGTCGCTAACGTGACCCACTTTGAGCAGCGCATGCGCGCGCTGGGAGCCTACGTCGAATGACGCAACCGGCGATGACCACGCACCCTGCCATAGCGCTGCCGCGCGTTGTGGCGCATCGCGGCTATAGCGCCCGGGCGCCGGAAAACACGCTTTCCGCCATACGCGCCGCGCATCAGGCCGGCATCCGCTGGGTCGAGCTTGACGTTCAGCTGCTGGGCGACGGCACACCGGTGATCTGGCACGATCGCGACGTCAGCCGCTGCTCGAACGGCACTGCAGCGCTTGCCCACCTTGACGGGGAACGCGCCCAGCGCCTCGACGTGGGCGCTTGGTTCAGCGCGGCGTATCAAGGCGAACGCATGGCGCGCCTTGACGAGATGCTGGCGCTATTAAACGCGCTCGACATGGGGCTGAATCTTGAGCTCAAAATCAATAAAGGCCATGACCCGCTCGCGCTGACGCACCGAGTGATCCCTGAGGTACTCGCCGCGCTGGCGCCACAGCGCCTGATCGTGTCGTCATTCAGCCACGAGGCGCTTACCCAGGCGCGGGCAATGGTGCCGCCCCAAGCGCTTGCTCTGGGGTTTCTGGCCAAGCGCCTGCCCCGCGCGTGGCAGCGCCAGTGCGCCGCCGTCAGCGCCTTTAGCGTGCATCTGGACTGGCGCTACGTAAAAGCCGCCCAGCTAGAAGTGCTCAACCGAGCGGGCTATGCGGTGCTGTGCTATACCGCCAACGACCCCCGGGCGTTTGCGCCCCGCTGGCAGTGGGGTGTGACTAGCGTGATCAGCGATGATCCGGCCGCCTTTATGCTGCCCGGTTAGCCACTGTTTTTTGCCGCTTTCTGCGCTTCAGCGTACTTTTTTTGCCGCGTTACACGCTTCACCGTACAATGCCCGCATTCCACGCTGGCGGCGTTATACCGCCAGCGTTTCGCTTTCGGTTAACCGTATAACAGCTTAAGGAACGTATAGCCCCATGCGCGCCAGTCAACTTCTCATTGCGACCTTGAAAGAAACCCCGGCAGATGCCGAAGTGATCAGCCACCAGCTGATGCTGCGCGCGGGAATGATCCGCCGGCTCACCTCGGGCCTTTACACCTGGCTGCCGCTGGGGCTCAAAACCCTGCGCAAGGTCGAAGCTATCGTGCGCGAAGAAATGAACCGCGCCGGCGCTCAAGAAGTGCTGATGCCCGCAGTGCAGCCGGCTGAGCTGTGGCAGGAATCCGGCCGCTGGGAGCAGTACGGCCCCGAGCTTTTACGCTTGAAAGACCGCCACGCGCGGGACTACTGCGTGGGGCCCACTCACGAAGAAGTGATCACCGACCTGGTGCGCAAGGAAATCGCCAGCTACAAGCAGCTGCCGATGAATTTCTACCAGATTCAGACCAAGTTTCGCGACGAGATCCGCCCGCGCTTCGGCGTCATGCGCTCGCGCGAGTTCATCATGAAGGATGCCTACTCCTTTCACGTTGATGAAGCCTCGCTCAAGCAGACCTATCAGGGCATGTACGACGCCTATTCGCACATCTTCACCCGCCTGGGGCTGGACTTCCGCCCGGTGATTGCCGACAACGGTTCGATTGGCGGCACCGGCTCCCACGAATTTCACGTGTTGGCCGACTCGGGAGAAGACGACATCGTCTTCTCCACCGGCTCCGACTACGCCGCCAACATGGAAAAAGCCGAGGCGCTACCCGCGCCGGTGGGCAGCGAGGCTACCCGCGCCGCGCCCGCAGAAGCGCTGCGCCTGGTCGATACCCCCGAGGCCAAGACCATCGCCGCGCTGGTCGAGCAGTTTGCGCTGCCCATCGAGAAAACCGTCAAGACGCTGATGGTCCACGCCGCCGAAGACGGGCTGGTCGCGCTGATTATCCGCGGTGACCACACGCTCAACGACGTCAAGGCGGAAAACCTGCCGCAGGTGGCAAGCCCGCTGACCATGGCCAGCGAAGAGGAGATTCGCGCGGCGGTGGGTGCAGGCCCCGGCTCGCTGGGGCCGGTCGGCCTTGAACTACCGATCATCATCGACCGCAGCGTGGCGCTAATGCACGACTTTGGCGCCGGCGCCAACGTGGATGACAAGCACTACTTCGGCATCAACTGGGAACGCGACGCAGTACTACCCGAGGTCGCCGACCTGCGCAACGTGGTCGAAGGCGACCCGTCGCCGGACGGCCAGGGCACGCTTGCCATCAAACGCGGCATCGAAGTAGGCCACGTCTTCCAGCTGGGGCAGAAATACTCCGAGGCCATGAACGCCACGGTGCTCGGCGACAACGGCAAGACCAGCCACCCATGGATGGGCTGCTACGGCATTGGCGTCACCCGCGTCGTGGCCGCCGCTATCGAGCAGAATCACGACGCCGCGGGCATTATCTGGCCCAACGCCATCGCGCCGTTTCAGGTGGCGCTGGTACCGATGAACGCGCACAAGTCCCAGCGCGTGCGCGAAGAAGCCGAGCGGCTTTATCAGGCGCTGCAAAACGCCGGGCTCGACGTGCTGCTGGACGATCGCGACACCCGCCCGGGCGTCAAGTTTGCCGACCTGGAATTAATGGGCATTCCCCATCGCGTGGTAATCGGCGATCGCGGGCTGGACAAAGGCGAGCTGGAATATAAAGGGCGGCGCGACGCAGACATCACCATGACGCCGGCCGACCAGATTGTGGAGTTCTTGCGTGCGAAAGTTGCGTGAGAAAAGCCGGCCTTGCTGACGCCGGGTAAACCGGCTACGCGGCGCCACCGGCGCCTGGCGCCATGGCTGGGCGGCATTGCTGTATCCGCCGCGCTTGGCACTGCCAGCATGACCGCGGCCTTTGCCAACAACGTTCAACCGACCTTTGACGCTGCCCAGCCAAGCGCCCGGCAACAGGTTGAGGTACGCCGTTTTTACACCGCGATGGACCGCCGGCTGGCGACCTTTATGCCGGGCGCTGAGGCGCGTACCCACCTGCTTGAACGCGTCTATCGCGAAGCCCGGCTCGCCGGGCTTCCACCCGCGCTGGTGCTGGCGTTAATCGAGGTGGAAAGCACGTTTCGGCCGAAGGCGGTGTCATCCGCTGGCGCGGTAGGATTAATGCAAATCATGCCCTTCTGGATCGACGAGCTGGGGCTTGCGGCCGACGACCTAAAGGCACCGACGCGCAACCTGCGCTACGGCTGCACCATTCTCGCCCACTATTTGGCGAAGGAAGGCGGCGACTTCACCCGGGCGCTGGCACGCTATAACGGCAGCCTAGGCAGAACGATATATCCGGAGCTTGTGCTAAACGCCTGGCAGCAGCGTTGGCGTACGCTGCCATAAGGCCGTCTATTAAGATTGACCCGCGCTTATTTTGCACAAAAAAATGCCGGCTCCGAAGAGCCGGCGACTGGAAGCCTTGATTGCCTGAATTCAGGTTTTACCTTCAGCCTCCTCCCTGACGACGGGCAAACCTACTTTTTACGACGATGATCGCGGACAATAAAACCGACCCAACCGACCATAAAAACAATCATCATGCCGACGGTGACCAAGCCAAAGATTACTGCATCATCCCAATACATAGTCTTGCTCCCGCCGCGATGTGTTGCCTTCATACTAGGCAAGAAACGACGGACAAAACCTGACGTGGATCAACTGTTTCCCGACGCTTGGCCGTTAGGGGAAAGGAAGTTGATCCACGTCACTGTTACGCTTAGCGCGCTATTTTTCAGACGGCACTTAAAGGACGTTACGATCTTCAACGCTTGAGGCTTTTACGTCCGGTGCCAACGGGTGGCCCTTGGCCAGCTCGGCGCGGGTCGCATCGCGCACCGTCAGCACGCGCACGGCGTAGTGCAGCGTACGCCCGGCCAGCGGATGATTGGTATCCACCGTTACCCGCTCACCGTCTACCGACAGCACGGTGACAATCTGGGGGCCGGCTTCGCCTTCGGTCTGAAAGCGGTTACCGGGTGACAACTCGGCGCCGCCAAAGGCGCTACGCCCTACCTGTTGCACCAGCGCTTCATCGCGCAGGCCGTAAGCATCAACGGGCATCAATGTGACGCTAAGCTCGCCACCTGCTGGCTGGCCTTCAAGCGCGTGCTCAAGCCCTGAGACAATATTCTCGTGGCCGTGCAGATATTCAAGCGGCTGACCGCGAGTCTCAGAGTCATCCAGCACGTCCCCCTGAACATTTTTGCCCGGGTCGTCGCTAGGAACATCACTGAGGACGTCACTTAAAACATAGTGCAGGGTGACGACACGGTGCGCGGTAATCGACATATAAAACTCCTCTCCGGTAAGCTGTCGGACGCTTGATTCCACGTTTTCTCCAAGCAGCGCAGTTTAACAGCTGACGATGCTTGCGTATTTTAGCCGTTTGCCCGAGTTCAGGAGCCTATTTATGCCCATCCCCGCCGCCCAGCGCAGCTGGCGCGCGTCACTGGCCGTTTATTGGCATGCCCCGGTTATAACCATGCTGTTTTTGGGCTTTTCCGCCGGCCTGCCGTTTTTGCTGGTGTTTTCGACGCTGTCGGCGTGGTTAAGAAGCGCCGGCGTGGAAGTGGCCGCCATCGGCTTTTTCGCCTGGATCGGCATGCTCTATTCGATCAAGTTTTTCTGGGCGCCGGTGGTTGACCGCGTAGCACTGCCGCTATTGACGCGCACGCTGGGCCAGCGCCGTAGCTGGATGCTGTTGGCGCAGGCGGTCATTGCCGCAGGGCTTGTCGGCCTTGCCGCCACGCCGCCGATAGGCAACCTTGGCTGGGTGGCGGGCTTTGCCCTGCTGGTGGCCTTTGGTTCGGCCACCCAGGACATCGCCATTGACGCGTTTCGCATTGAATCTGCCGACGATGACATGCAGGCCGCCATGGCCTCTACCTACATCATCGGCTATCGCACGGGGCTTCTGGCCGCCGGTGCCGGGGCGCTTTACATTGCCTCAACTGTCTCGTGGCACGCCGCTTACCTAACCATGGCCGCACTGGTCGGCGTGGGCATGGTCACGGTGTTTGTGCGCCCCGAGCCAAAGCGCCTGTCACCCAGCGGCAAGCCCGTACTCGAGCCGCGAGTCCGCGCGTTTCTACGCGCCAGCCGCCATCAGCCCCGCGTCTGTCGACACTTTGTCGCCTGGATCATCGGCGCTATTGTATGCCCGTTTACCGATTTTTTTGTGCGTCACGGCATGAAAGCACTGGGGCTTCTGGCGTTTATCGCAGTGTTTCGCATTAGTGACTTGGCCATGGCCTCGATGGCCAACCCGCTCTACATTGATCTGGGCTTCTCGTTGGCTACCATTGCCAACGTCACCAATATCTTCGGCATTGCCATGAGCATCGGCGGCGGCGTGCTTGGCGGGCTGCTGGTCGTTCGCTACGGCATCGGGCCGCTGCTGGTGGTGGGGGCTCTGCTGACGATGCTGACTAACCTACTGTTTGCCGCGCTGGCCCTCATGGGCGACCAGCTGCCGATGCTGGTGGTGACTATCATCGGCGATAATCTGGCCAACGGCTTGGCCAGCGCGGTGTTCATTGCGTTTTTATCCAGCCTAACGTCGCGCGCCTACACCGCGACGCAATATGCGCTATTTTCATCGCTCATGACGCTGCCCGGCAAGTTTTTAAGCGGTTTTGGCGGGCTGTTGGTCGATGCCCAAAGTTACGCGAGCTTTTTTGTCCTCGCCTCGCTGTTGGGGATTCCCGCGGTGATGCTTGCCGTGTGGGTCAACCGTGATCGCAACCTTTACGGCAAGCCCGCGGCTAGCGGCGCGCGTTGAGCCAGTCCAGCGCGCCCGGGGTAACCCGCCACTGGTCGCGCATCAA
>Ga0208135_100996_pt1 | contig 13011 bp, 11 predicted proteins | sample AntDeeMetag02WF5_FD_184757 | JGI IMG/M metagenome (GOLD analysis project Ga0208135, IMG submission 184757) | Saline lake microbial communities from Deep Lake, Antarctica - Antarctic Deep Lake Metagenome 02WF5 (SPAdes) (version 2) | ecosystem: Environmental > Aquatic > Non-marine Saline and...
AGACGCCCGGCACTGCGTCGGCGGCGCCCATGCAGGCTCCGCGCAGATAGACCCCCAGTAGCGAGGGCCCGTCAGTCGGTGTGTCTCCGTCTCCCATCAGTCGAGTGTGGGTGCGACGACGCCAGTGCTGACGGGCGCAACCGCCGTCGCTGGCTCATCGACTGGTCCGGAGCTGTCCTCACTCCTGTCGACCGAGTCGGTCGCGTCGAGGGGCTGGGTTGGCGTGACGAGGCTACTGGTGTTGGTCGTGTTGGTGCTGTTGGTGGTCTGGGCGCCCTCCGGCGGGGCCGTTCGCTGCTCCAGCGTCACCTGCTTTGCGCTCTCGTTGACGCCGAGGATCTTCGCCTCGCTCACGGTGACCTGCTGCCCGTAGTTCGTCGCGACGCCGCTCTCGTTGGTCGTCGTGGGCGTCGTCATGGTGTAGCTCGTGTTCGCGCGGACGCTCACGTTGGTGTAGCCGTTCTCCGGCCCGAAGTTCTCGTAGCCCGTCGTCGAGTAGGGCAGCAGCATCGTGAACTCGCCGTTCTCGTCGCTCATGGCGTGTTGCTGGTAGGTGAACGTGCTGTTGGGGCCGGGCATCTTCATCTGGACCGTCGCGGTCACGCGCGTGTTTGCGGGGGCGCCGGACCCTTCGACGGTCGCGCCGGGCACCTTCTCGAACGTCTTGACCCACGACGGGGTGGTCCGGCTGAAGATCAGCTGGTAGAGCGGGTTGCCCGAGAGCCGGGCCTGCAACTGCTCGTTGGCGAACACCTGCTGGCTCTGTGTCTCGCTGGCTTTCACCAGCCGGTAGTGCTCGAGCGCGGGAACGTCCTCGCTCGGGAACGGCCCGACGCCGCCGACACGGGAGCTACCGTCCTCTTCGACGTAGGCGCGTGCGGCGCTCATGTTGTCGAAGCTTTTCACCATCGACGTGTTGTCCTGCGGCGGGATTTTGAGGTCGACCTCCTCGCCGCTCGTAGTGGTGTAGGTTCGGGTCTCCCAGTCAGTGACAATGGGGGCAGCGTCCTGTGCGGAGCCGTGGTAGCGGTAGAGTCGCACCATCATGCTGTCGTAGTAGCGCTGGCTGTAGACCTGCGCGCCGGGCACTGCACCCTGCCCGCGTGGTACCCACATCGTCTGGTAGAAGTCATCCGAGGAGACGTTCTCCTCGGCGTCGTAGAACACTGTCGGGGCACCGAACTTCGAGCGCGTTGACGCCATCTGCCAGTCGACCATGACGTAGCGGGTCTCTTCCTGTTCGGCTGCGCCCTCACGGAGCACGTCGTTGGCCTGGCTCTCGGTGGGCGCCAGCAGGAAGTTCGCCGCGTTGGTCGCACCCTGCTGGAACGGGTTCGCGTTCGGAATCCGCTGGCTCTGGGTCGTGATCCAGTGGCCGTAGTCCCACCAGGACATCACGCCGTAGGCGCCGTCGGGGTAGTCGAAGTCGTCAGTTCGCTCGTAGGTGCCGTAGTACGCCATCTGCTCGGCGTTCCCTGCGCCCCCGAGGTTCCCCTCTTCGGGCGTGTTGTTCTGCAGCCAGTCGAACGAGCCTTCCCAGCCGAGAATCGCACCGGGACCGGTGCTGTTGCCGGTTTGAACCGCCGTTGAGGTCTGGACACCGCCGCCCTGTGCGGTCCCGCCAAGCGTGATGGGGAACGCGAGCACTGGGGCGACGATCAGCAGGAGCGCGGCGACGACCGCGAGCATCTGATAGCCCTGGATGTCTTCGGTCGCCGTTCGGAGGGTTCCCGAGATATCGATCCAGTCGAGAATCCGGGCGAACAGGAACGCGTTCGCCACGGCGACGACGACAGCGAGGTAGTAGTTGAACCGAACCTGGGTGAACGCCATTGAGGTGATGAACGCCGCCCAGACGACGAAGAACAGCTCCTCGCTGTCGTACTCGGCGATGAGCGTCGCACCAGCGAGGAGGCCAGCGACGACGAGCAGGCCCAGCACCTGCGGGTCGACGCCGATGACGCCGCCGACGGCGCCGAGGACGGGTGTGGCGAAGATGAGTGCAATGGTCAGCAGGCTCCCACCGAGGTAGTAGTACGCACGCTGTGTGCCCTTGCGGACGAGCGGGCGCGCGTGGAGGATGATGACCGCGAGCAGGCCGCTGAAGAAGGTGAGGCCGTACTCGAAGGTGATGCGGCCCGCGGCGCCGACTTGTTGGGCGAGCCGGCCGCCGATGAAGGGTTGGGCCTCGCCGATGGTGCGGGTTGCGGCGCCGGCGGAGAAGCCGACGATGCGGAGGAGATTTCTCGCAATCTGGTTGTAAAGACTTTCCACGGCGACGGCCATGAAGACGGTCCCAACGACAGCGATACCCAGCACGGCCAGCGGGTAGAGTGAGGTGTCGAGGTCTTCTTGCTCCCAGTAGCGTGCGAGCCAGGCGAGGAAGACGGCCCCAGAAGCGACTGCAAGTGTTGCAGCTGGCTGAATCAGGGACATTTTCGTCGTGGAGAAGTCGAACGTGTCCAAAGCGAGCAAGCTCATGACCGCCGCGACCAGCATGGAGACCGTCACGGCGAAAGCGGCCGGTTCGGGAATTTCACCGTTGACAACGTCGCTCGTGACGTTTGCGGCGACAAAGATACCAACCACCCCAACAAGGAAGACCGCTGGTGGCCAGACCCAGAGGAATAATCCCACTAGTACACCGCCGACCACGGCCCACACAAGAGGAGTTGTTAGTGTCTCAGGGTTTTGGTTCTCGATGAGTTCTTCTTGAACAACCTCCCAGACGGGCATCGATCGTTCGGCAGCATTGATAGCCGCGAGCAGTCCGAGCACCGCGAGCGCCATGAAGAACGGTTCTGCGGAGTTGTGGTCGGCGGCGCCGACGAGCGTGCGTTGGAGGAACGTCCCGGGGAGGAGTGCGAGGATGAGAACGCCGAACAGGCCACCGATACGGTTACCGAACCGCTTCCCGAGGAGATAGATGGGGACGATCGCGAGCACGCCGAACACGGCTGGTGCGACGAGGAGCGTCTTCGCGACAAGTGCGTCGCTCGGGCTTCCGAGACCAACGATGAGGGCGACCAGCGCGATGAGCTGGTCGTAGAGCGTCCCGAACTGGCCGACGAACGTGCCTACTGGGAACCCGGTCCACGGGTCGAACGGCATCGTGAATGGGAAGTTCCGAACGACGTAGTTCGTCTCTCGGAGGTGGTACCAGGCGTCATTCCCGGAGAAGTACACTTGGCCGTCCCGGACGAACTGGGAGTAGTTCTGTACCCGTACCCAGAACATCCAGACAGCCGCGAGGAGGAGCGCGGGGACGTGGTACCAGTCCTCCGCGACGTCAAGGAGGGACTGGCCGAAGTCGTCGCTTTCGCTGCGCGAACTCATTGGCCTGAATCGTAGCAAAAGGGGGATAAGGTTTGTGTCTCGAAGAGCGATATCATCGACTGGGCAGAAAGAGAACGTACACAGGGCACACGTTCAGCGCGGAATACAGAAGAACCGCTATCGTAGCGGACTACTCGGCCTCGCCGTCATCGTCGCTGTCTCGGTTGTTGGAAAGGTGTTCCCAGATTTCCGTGCAGCCGGCACCGTCGGGAACGTCCTGGAGGTGCTCGTCCGTAGTCCGCGTTGAGTTACTCATCTTGTGAGTAACTATATCCAGATAGTTGTAAATACTTTACGGTGAACGCTACGCTATTCCGTCGGCGGAGCAAACGGCGGGTATGACCGACACTGACCTGTTCTCTGTTCTCAACCTGACCGAGTACGAGGAGGCCGCGCTGCGGGAGCTACTCCATCTCGGCCAGTCCTCAGCCCCTGATCTCGCGGAAGCGACGAGCATCCCGAAGGCGCGGATATATGGCGTGCTTGACTCACTAGCTAATCAAGGATACGTGAAAGTGATTCCGGGACGACCGAAACAGTATCAGGCAAAACACCCGGATGACCTCGTCGAACAAGCCCTCGAAAGCCGGCGCCAAGAGTTCGAAAGCTATCGGGAGCAGATCGAGAGCGTGAGGGAGGAGTTCCTCGCGGAGTACGAACCGATCTATGACCAAGCGGCTGACGACATCAGGCCGACCGAGGAGTTGTTCTACGTCGTCGATGTGGGCGAGCCGAGTCAACGAGAGACACGAGCGCTGTACGAGAGCGCGGAGTCTGAAATCAGGGTACTCACCAAGAGCTTTGGCTACGTGTCCGAGGTGGAGTCCGCACTAGCGGACGCAGTGGAGCGCGGGGTTTCTGTGTCCGCCCTGTTGCTTGCACCACGCCACCTTTTAGCGGAGAACCGACGGCGACAAACGGACATTATCGACTATCTACACGACTCGTACCCGGAGATCGAGCTCCGGTTTAGCGATGAGCGGATGCCATGGCGGGGGACCCTCATCGACCCGAGCATGGAGTACGACTCGGGGGAGGCAACCTTCCTCGTCGAGCAGGAAGAGGTTGCTAACCACCTTCGGCAGGCCGCGGTAACAGAAAACGCCGCGTTCGTCGCCGGCTTCGCCCGGTACTTTAATCTCATCTGGGAGTACGAAAGTTCTCGTGTGCGGCAGTAGTCGAAACTATTAGGTGGTTACTCGAGATTTGAGTAAGTATGACAATACTGGTAACCGGCGCCGATGGATATCTCGGATGGCCCACCACGCTGCGATTGGCCGATCAGGTCGATGAGCGGATCATCGCGGTCGACAACCTTGCACGGCGGGAGTGGGTCGAGGAGTCCGGCAGCGTCTCCGCGACGCCGGTCGAGGACGCCGAAGAGCGATTCGCCGAACTGGACGGTGTCAGTTTCGTGGAGGGTGACCTGACCGATCGAGACTTCGTCCTCCAACTGCTCGAAGTCTACGAACCAGAGACGGTCCTCCACGCCGCTGCGCAGCCTTCGGCCCCATACTCGGGGATCAACGGCGAGCGTGCACTCTACACCCAGCAGAACAACATCTCGATGACACTGAACCTGCTCCACGGCCTCCACGAGATGGGCCTCTCGGACAGTCACTTCATCGAGACGACGACGACGGGTATCTACGGGGCGCCCGAATTCCCAATCCCCGAAGGTGGGGCCAAAATGGAGAACGAGGGCGAGCGCGACGACGTCCCGTTCCCGGCGATGGGAGGGTCGTGGTACCACCAGACGAAATCGTTCAACGCCGCAAACATGCGGCTCGCGGAGTCCGAGTTTGGACTCAATATCAGTGACGTACGAACCGCGATCGTCTACGGAACGGAGACCGCGGAGACGAACGCTGTCGGCTCTCAAACCCGATTCGACTTTGACTACTACTTCGGAACCGTCGTCAACCGCTTCTGTGCACAGGCAGTCGCCGGCTATCCGATCACCGTCTACGGCAAGGGCGAGCAGCGCAAGCCGATGGTGAGTCTGGAGGACACCGTCGAGAGCCTCGTGAACCTCGTCGAACAAGGTCACGACGGCGGCGATATCGCGGTCTACAATCAAGTGACTCGACCGGTCGCCATCGTCGAGTTGGCCGAAACAATCGCGGAGGTCGGTGAAGAGTTTGACCTCAACGCCGACGTGGAACACTTTGAGAACCCTCGTGATGAGAACGAGGAGCACAAGATGGAGATGGAAAACGAGGCGTTCCTCGACCTCGTCGGCGGGCAGCAACAGACCCTTGAAGAGGGGATCCGTGACGTCCTCGGCACGCTGGTCGAACACGAGGACCGTATCACGAGCCACGAGGACCGCTTCCTCCCCGGGGTGCTGACCGATTAAGCTACTCGTCACGGGCGGTGCCGGCTACATCGGGAGCGCGCTCATCCCGCGGTTGGTCGACGCCGGACACGACGTTCGCGTGCTCGACGAGTTCAGCCTCTCCACGCCGCGGAACCTCGTCGGATCGGATATCCGGAGTTACGAGTTTTTCCGTGGCGACGTGCGGGATACCGATGACGCCGCTCGTGCCGTCGACGGTGTCGACGCAGTGATCCACCTCGCGGGGATCACGGGTGCGGCAACGTCTCACGAGATCGAGGAGGAGGTCCGGTCGGTCAACGCCGGTGGGACCGAGACGATCGTTGACGCCGCCGAGGAGGCGGGGGTCGACCGGATCGTTCTCGCGAGTTCGTGTAACGTCTATGGGGCGACGTACGAGGAGGAACTCACCGAGGAGTCGACGACTGCGCCGGGCAATCCGTACGCGGAATCGAAGCTAACCGCCGAAGAGATTGTCAAGGACTCGTCGCTGGACGCGGTCTCGATTCGGATGGCGACGAACTTCGGTTACAGTCCAGGTGTGCGGTTCAACCTCGTCGTCAACACGTTCGTGTTCCGCGCCTTGACCGGAGAGCCGCTCACCGTCTACGGCGATGGCACGAACTGGCGTCCGTATCTCCACGTTCGAGACTCCGCCCGTGCGTTCGAAGCGGCGCTCGACTGGGAGCCCAACGTCTACAACGTCGGTGTCGGCAACTATCGAATCGAGGAAGTCGCTGATTCGGTCGCCACGGAGGTCGGTAACGATGTGAACGTCACATACATGGAAGAGCGCGATCCCGGCCCGTCCTACCACGTGCAGTTCGATCGGATGGACGAGGCAGGGTTCGAACCGAACTACACCCTCGAAGCGGGAATCCGCGACCTTGCAGAACGGTTCACCAATGACTAAAACACGAACGATCGGCCTGACGGGCGCCGCCGGCTACATCGGCTCGCGCGTGATGGTCAATCTACTGGATGCCGGCCACGACGTGGTAGCGATCGACGACTTCTCCGCGGCGCAGATCAACGCCGTCCCGGGCGGCAAAATTGTCGACGGGGACGTGCGCGACGCTGCTGTCCTCGAACGACAGTTCCGTGACGTGGACGTGCTACTGCACCTCGCCGCCGAGAGTGGTGTGCAGTCGTGCGATTCGGACCCCGACCGTGCGTTTGACGTGAACGTTCGAGCTACCGAGACGGTCGCGTGGTTCTGCCGACAGCACGAGATCCCACTTGTCTTCCCGTGTTCGATGGCCATTATCGGCGAGCCGGTCGAGCTACCGATCACGGCCGATCACCCGCGGGCGCCGGTGAACATGTACGGCCTCTCGAAGAAGATGAGCGAGGAGGACATCCACGACCTCGCGCCGGGCGCGTTCCCGGCGCACGTGTACATGAAGTCGAACCTCTACGGGAACCACGAGGTCGGTGGACGGTCGATCGGCAAGCGGACAGTTATCAACGTCTTTGTCGAGAAGGCGCTCAACGACGAGATACTGACTGTTCACGAACCGGGAACGCAAGCGCGTGACTTCATCCACGTGAAAGATGTGGCTCGCGCGTATGAACGATCCCTTGACGTCATCGCTGATGACGACGACGGTGCGACGACGATCCCGATCGCCAGCGGGGAGGACATGAGCGTCCTCGGCCTCGCGTCACTCGTCCAGCGAGTCTGTGGCGAGGAACGTGGCTACGAGCCGGAAGTCGAGCTCGTAGCGAACCCACGGGGTGAGGAGGCAGCCGGTTCGGACTTCAGCGTCGACACCTCCCGAGCGGCAGAGATGATCGGGTTTGAGGCAGAACACACCGTCGAGGAGACAGTCCGCCGTCTGCTTTCGGAGAAAGATTGATGCAGACAGTGATCCTCGCCGCCGGCGAAGGAACACGATGCGTCCGCTGACCGCCCGCCGTCCGAAGCCGATGCTGCCGGTCGGGGACGAGCCCCTGGTAGCCCACACGGCCGAGGCGGCCATCCGCGCGGGGGAATCGATCGCCTTCGTGGTTGGCGACGGCGCCAAGACCGGGATCGACACCAGCCTCAACGCTGGTGTGAAGCTCGGTGCCGACGCTCGAACTGATCCCGGGGAGACGGTGATACGAGATACCGATACGGAGTACTAACTGCATGCACCCACAAAACGAACCATGAAGGCAGTCATCCTCGCGGCGGGCGAAGGGAGGCGGCTCCGGCCGTTGACCCGAACCCGGCCGAAACCGATGCTACCGATCGCGAACCGACCGCTACTCGAACACGTACTCGAAGCGTGCTGCGAGGCGGGAGTCGAGGAGTTCGTGTTCGTGGTGGGGTACAACCGCGAGCGGATCCAGAATCACTTCGGCGACGGCGACGAGTGGGACGTCGATATCGAGTACGCAACCCAGCACAAACAGCTCGGCACCGGCCACGCGATCCTGCAGGCTGAACCGTACGTCAATGGGGAGTTCGTCGCGCTCAACGGCGACCGAATCGTCGAACCAAGCGCAATCTCCGCCGTTGTCGACGGACAACGCGAACGTGGTGGCCCCGTCATGGCGATCACGCGGGTCGAGCGACCGGAGGACTACGGGGTCGTCGAAACCGATGGTCAGGAAGTCGTCTCAATCACCGAGAAGCCGCCGGCCTGGACCGTTACGACCGAGTTCATCAACGCCGGAGTGTATGGCTTCGACCAATCGGTGTTCGACCTGCTCCGGTCGGTCGAGTCCGACGGCGAACTCGCAATCACCGCCGCAATCCAGCAAGCTGGAACGCTCCGTGCGGCCACGTTCGACGGACTCTGGCTCGACGTGTCCAACCTTTGGGACCTCCTCTCGGTCAATGCCCGGTCGCTCGACGGGTTTGCGGGGACGACGACCGAAAGCGCGGACGTTCACGAGGAGGCGACGATCGTCGATCCTGTGGCACTGGGGTCCGACGTTCGTGTTCGTCCCGGTGCGCGAGTGCTCCCGGGCACATCGCTCGGGGACAACGTCGAGATAGGCTCGAACGCCGTCGTCTCGAACGCGGTCGTGCTGGCCGACGCAACGATCGGCGACGGGGCAGTCGTTCGGGACTGCATCGTCGGTGAGAACACAGTTATCGGAGCCAACACGACCGTCGCAGGCGGTGACGCCGAGATGGTCGTCGACGGAACGTTCCACGAAGGCGTCCGACTGGGCGGCGTCGTCGGCGACAACGCGAGCGTCGGGGGTGGAGCGACGATCGCCCCCGGAACGGTGTTAGGCAACGACACGATCGTTGAGAGCGGCACGGCAGTCGACGGGCGAATCGATGACGGAACGGAGGTGCGGAGGGGATAACCATGTGTGGCATCATCGGCTACTTCGGTGAAGAACAGGCCCTCCCGATACTGACGGAGGGGCTCTCGAACTTGGAGTACCGCGGCTACGACTCCGCAGGTATCGCCCTTCAGCAGAGCGACGGGCTTGACGTGTACAAACGGGCGGGCGAGCTCTCGGCGCTACGAGCGGTGCTACCGGAAAGTTCCCCGGCAACCGGTGGGATCGGCCACACTCGCTGGTCCACCCACGGGAAGCCGACTGACGCGAACGCACACCCCCACACCGACGAATCAGGTGATGTGGCGGTCGTTCACAACGGGATCATCGAGAACTACGACGCACTGAAGTCCGAACTCACGGAGCGAGGGCACACCTTCACCAGCGAGACGGACACGGAGGTCGTTCCACATCTTGTCGAGGAGCGGGTATCGGCGGGCGACTCGCTGGTTGAGGCGGTACAGCACGTCGCCGGCCGCCTCTCGGGGAGTTTTGCGATCTGTGTGGTAGCCGATGGACACGATGGCGTCGTCGCCGCGCGCGAGGACAGCCCGCTTGTCGTCGGCCCTGCCGAGAACGGTACATTCCTCGCCAGCGACGTGACGGCCTTTCTCGAACACACTCGCAAAGTGAGCTACGTACAGGACGGCGACGTAGTCCATGTGACTGACGACGGGGCGACGACGTATGTGGAGGGCGACGTCGCCGACCGCGAAGTCGAGGAAATCGAGTGGGAGGCCGAGGCTGCCGAGAAGGGTGGCTATGACCACTACATGTTGAAGGAGATCCACGAGCAGCCGCAGGCGCTCAGGCAGGCGCTCTCGGGCCGGGTCGACGAGATGAAGGGGGAGGTGGACCTCGAAGTCGACCTCCCGACGGAGTATCTCCAGTCGGTTGAGGAGATCCAGTTCGTCGCTGCCGGCACGTCTTACCACGCTGGCCTGTACGCCGCACAGTTGTTCGAGGAGTACGGCGACGTACGCACGTCGGTCGAGATCGCCTCGGAGTACGAGTTCGGCGGCGGTCGCGACCCGTGGCGGACGCTCGTCGTCGCCGTCACACAGAGCGGCGAGACTGCAGACACGCTCTCAGCGCTCCGGAAGGCCAAGCGCGCCGGTGCGCGTACGCTCGCGGTCACGAACACGCTCGGGAGCACAGTCACCCGCGAGGCCGACGACGCGGTGTTCATCCGTGCCGGCCCGGAGATCGGCGTTGCCGCCACCAAGACGTTCTGCTCGCAGGTGGCGACGATGGCGCTGGTGGCTGTCCACGTCGGCCGCCGCCGGGGCGAGATCTCGTCGTCGGAAGCGCGGAGTTTGTTAGCAGATGTTCGCGGGCTTCCGGGCGCGGTGCAGCAGGCACTTGATGCGGAAGCAGACGTACGTGAGGCCGCCGAGGCGTACGCCGACGGAGACGCCTTCTTCTTCATCGGGCGCCGATTGGGGGCGCCGGTCGCGCTCGAGGGCGCGCTGAAGCTCAAGGAGATCAGCTACGACCACGCCGAGGGGTTCCCCGCAGGCGAACTGAAACACGGCCCGTTGGCGCTGGTGACCTCGAACACGCCGGTGTTGGCGGTGCTGACTGAGGGGTCGAACGCCAAGGAGACGCTGAACAACGTGAAGGAGGTCGAGTCGCGGGGTGCGCCCGTGTTGGGGTGTGTGTCTGGTGCTGTGGGGGATGCCGAGAAGTTTGTCGACGAGGTGTTCCCGGTGCCGGAGCTGGGAGAGATGGAGCCGCTGGTGGCTAATGTGTATTTCCAGTTGTTCAGTTACTACGTGGCTGATTCGAAGGGGCGGTCTATTGACAAACCGCGGAACTTGGCGAAGAGTGTTACTGTGGAGTAGGGGGAACCTCGGCTAGACGAGTTCCCTCGGAGACGCGGGGGGCGTTTCGCCGGTCCATTGATGCCACGGGTATCCGACCTTCTGAACCTCGATTCTCTTTGGAATCGCATCTGGGGAGACGTTTCGCGTACCGTGGCATTGATTAGTTCACCTCTGTACGGAAAAGTATGGATCGTCAGGTAAGTGTCGCGGAGCCGATTATTGGTGATGACGAGCGGCAGAATATCGCTGAAGTACTCGAAAGCGGGAGGTTCGTTCAAGGGCTCTTCGTCGAGCAGTTCGAGGAGGAGTGGGCCGATTACGTCGGGGTGAACCACGCTGTGGCGGTCACCAACGGAACGGTGGCCATCCAGTTGGCGCTCAATGTCCTCGGGCTTGAACCCGGTGACGAGGTCGTCGTGCCGAGTCTCACCTTCGGATCGACCGCGACTGCTGTCATCCACCAAGGCGGTATCCCGGTGTTCGCGGATATCGACCGCGAGCTGTACACCCTCGACCACCATGATCTTGAGCGGTGCGTCTCCGACCGAACTGCCGCCATTATGCCGGTCCACCTCTACGGCCAACCGGCAGAGATGGATGAGATACGGGAGTTCGCCGACGCCCGCGATATCGCTGTCATCGAGGATGCCGCACAGGCACACGGGGCCGAGTACAGGGGCAATCGTGTCGGCTCTATAGGGGACGTTGGCTGTTTTTCCTTCTACGCGACGAAAAATATCACCTCCGGGGAAGGGGGAATGGTTACCACCGACGATGACGAACTGGCGGAGGAGCTCCGGAGCCTCCGAAATCATGGCCTCGCCAATCGTGACACCCACGTGAAGGTGGGGTACAACTATCGGATGAGCGAGCTACACGCCGCCGTGGGGGCGAAGCAGGTCGAACGGCTCCCCGGGTTCAATACGAAGCGTCGTCGGCTCTCTGAGCGGCTGGCCGACGAACTCGACGATCTTGACTGGCTCGACCCAGTCACTGTACCGGACTACGTCGATCACGCGTACTTCTGGGCACCCTTCGAGGTCCGTACCGACGTTATCGGGCTGTCGGGTAAGGAAGTCTGGCGACGCCTCAAGGAACGGGGCGTCGAGACACGCCACCGCTACAACAAGCCGCTGTACGAACAGCCGGCTTTCGTCGAGCACAAAGGATTCAACAGCGAGTTCCCCTGGAGTGAGAACGACGCCGACCATGACTATAGTTCGATGTCGCTTCCGAACGTCGAGGATGTCGTCGGGAAAATGATCGGACTGCCGAATCACCCCGGGTTGGAGGAGGAGGAGGTTGAGTACGTTATCGAGACGGTTCGAGGGTTCGAGCCCTAACTACTCGGTATAGCCGAGCATCCGTAGTCGTTCATTTGCAGCTTCCATGTCCGTACTTTCCATTTCCTTCGGAGGTTCCGATACGACGGTTCGTCGTTCCCCGTTCTGATGTTCGAGGAACGGAACGTCGGTCAGGGCTGGGATGAACACGCCTAGCGGGTGGCCGTAGACCCGGATCGGGAACGGAGTGGCGTATTCGCCGAACGCCTCTCCATGGTCCGCAGTGACGACCGTTTTCCCGGGTATCTCGTTCAGCAACGATCGAACCTCGGGCAAGGCACGTTCGAGGTTCGTCCGATACGCCGACCAGACTTCGTCGGCGCTCAACTCACCGCGGTCAAGACGTTCGAAGGCGGTCAGCTTCCTGTCGGAACGGCTGGGTGTATCTTCACCTAAGGCACGGAGTCGAACAGCACTCTCGTCCCGGATACCGACCCTCTCTTCCCCGATAAAGGGCTCGTGTGGTTGTACAAAGTGGAACACATGGCGCTTATCGGGGTACTCGTCGATCACCCGTCTCGCCACCCGGCCCATCGCTTCCGGAGTGACCGTCCGGAGCTCTTCGTCCCAGTCGGTCTTCCAGACGGGAATCACCTTGTGGAACTGGTTAGCATCAAGAAGCGTGTTGACGTATGCGTTCGCAGTAACGTAGACTCAGTCGATCACATCGGGTTCGAGTAAGTGTCTGCTTGGGTGCGGTGTGAAGCCTACCCAGGCAGACAGCGAGATAGAGGAAGAGCACCTGCTTAATTTTGTCGTCAACAGCCTCGACGAGGAACTTGCGATAGACCTCGGCGAGAATGTCGAGGTCACGACAGAGACGTTGTACGAGGTCCTCGCCGGCGCCAGCGCCGGCGGGACCTCAATCAACCACGTCTGC
>Ga0208135_101019_pt1 | contig 12817 bp, 13 predicted proteins | sample AntDeeMetag02WF5_FD_184757 | JGI IMG/M metagenome (GOLD analysis project Ga0208135, IMG submission 184757) | Saline lake microbial communities from Deep Lake, Antarctica - Antarctic Deep Lake Metagenome 02WF5 (SPAdes) (version 2) | ecosystem: Environmental > Aquatic > Non-marine Saline and...
CGTCTCCGTACAGGAACTCACCGATATTGAGTACACGCCTTCCTGCGTTGAACAACAGTTAGAACAACTCGGTCCAAATGACTCGTTGGATGATGCTCCGTTCTCTGCGGACCTTCCGTGGGTACCGCGATACGAGCATGCAGTCGCATCTGAAACCCCGGAATTGGATGTTCCAGACGGGCTCTCCGAGAACGAGCTCGCTGGTGTGTTTGAACTCATCGCTACGATACCCTCCGTCCAAGACCGAGTTGGTGATGATGTTACCGACCTGCCTGACTCTGAGTTACAGCATCGCGTTGAAACACTTGGTCGTGCGGTCAAGGAAACCAGCGTCAGTCACGTTAGAACCACGATTCACGGGACACCGACAAAGACGTCCTCTGATGACCAGGGCACTACGCCAGCACGAATCTCTGCACGAACGAACACTGTGGCCCCGCCGGCAGCTGACTAACCATGACTGAATACTATCAATACGATTGCGACGAGTGCGGTGAAACCGTTATCGTCACATCGAACCCGATCGAGAACAGCCCCTCAAGCGTATCGACGGCACTGGTTTGCCCGACTCACTCTGCGATTGAAATCGACTACGCGGTCGAGCCTGACTCAGTTGACTCTGAGAACATCACCGTCATCGACTGACACTCCGCTCCGCAGTACCACTCCCGCTTGCAAAAGCGCGTAAGAATTTCTATGAAGCGCTTTTGCAGGCACTGGCCGCGAGTCAGCACGCCTGCTTGAAGCGTCTAAGAGACGGAACAATGAAGACTGTCGGTCTCACACCCCACAACGCGCGGGGATAGCTAAGCCTGGCCAACAGCGAGGGGCTTAAGACCCCTTCTCTTAGGAGTCCCGGGGTTCGAATCCCCGTCCCCGCATTGCAGTCCACCGTGCAGGAATAGCCAAGTCTGGCCAACTGCGGCGGATTCAAGCTCCGCTCTTGTAGAAGTCCGCAGGTTCAAATCCTGCTTCCTGCATCGAACCAGAACTACTAACTCAGTAACCCAACCATCCACACTCATGTCTTACGATACACCTGACACCCCGATTTCCGGTGACCTGCTCGCATCCCGATTCGATAACGCGCACCTCGTCCGCGTCTCCGATGAAGCCCGGCTCATCGCCGTCTGGAACGGCAGCCAGACGATCAACCTGTACACCTTCACGCTCGACGAAGTAGAGGAAGGCCCACACACCGTTCCGAAGGACGACAACGGGACGCCCGCCTCGCGTGATGAAGTGAACGAACACATCGAGGACCTCTTCGATGAATACGCGAACTACTAAGCCCGGTGACCGAGGACTGTAACTCATGAGTCAGCCCGAACTCCAGAACAACGGGATCTTCACCTCGCTCCGTTCCCGTCTCGCCCGAGCGATCGCGCCGAGTCCTGGTGATGAGAAAACCGAGCGGTGGGATGGCATCACGGTTGAGCCGATCACTGAAAACGACCGTGAAGCATTCCGCTTCACCGCGTACAACGGAACGCGTGAGAACCCGACAAGCCAGTTCTCGAAAACGGTTGACTACATCACGCTGAACAAGACGAGCATCAGCCTGTCCGATGAACTTCGTCTGGACGGCGGTGTCGCGTTCGAGTACTTCTGGAATCCGGAAACAGCGAGTATCGACATTTACCACTGACCCGGAAACACGTGACGGCGTCCCGCAGTATGCCAGCACTTAAGGGCTGGCGCAAAATAAAGTAGTGCACCAGCCGAGGACAGCGGTCCCGGCCGCAACGGAAAACAGAAACTGACGATGTGCCAGTGGAGCTTGGGTGGTCCAAGCACTCGACTTGTAATCGAGAGTTCCGGAGTTCAAATCTCCGCACTGGCTTCCAGTCGTGCCCTTCGCGGGTACGGCAAGACGTGAAGCAACCCGGACTTACCCGGTCTCCTAGGACCCGGGGAACACGGGGGACGCGTTTCGTCGCCACCAAGCGGTGGTTCCCGCCGAGGTAGTGGACAGCCAGGTCCAACACGGTCCTTGAGTAAGGGACAAACGGTGGTTCAAATCCACCCTTCGGCTTTCCGGAACACGAGCACAGTGAACGTTGCGTTGCGGGTTGACACCCCCCTCGCAGGCCGTTGCAGTGCAATGACGTGTTCCAACCATCCCAAGTGACGCCTGCAGTACGCAGGCGTTTGAAACCTAACAGGTGAAACGAGGTGATACCAGTTCACGAAAATGAGACACAGGCGCTAAGGGTAAGCACGTTCAGGTGACCTCTCCGTAGCCGGAGCTTGAAGGGTGACAGCGTGCGTAACTGGACGGAAAAGAATCTACTGCCCATCAACTGTGCTGACCGTCGTGGGTTCGACTTTGCTTGCATTGCAAACTCGGCCATTCCAGGTCCGCTGTCCTACCATCGGACCACTCCGACCCGTCGCTGGTACGACGGGTCACCGCTCGTCGGTACCGGTAACACGCCGCCTTCGTGGCGGGGTTCGAGGTTCGAATCCTCGCCGACGGATGGGGTTGCAACCCCTCTAACCCGATACGGGATAGCATTCCCGTCAGTGCCTGACCGGGGCGTACCCCACAGGGTACGAGGGCGCTGAAAATCAATGTGTCCGCGGTGCCTAGAGCGCTGCAATACAAAGAACAACCCGCCCGATGCTGACCCGGGATGACCGGGGGAGGTGGGAACAAGAGGTTCAAAGCCTCTCGCGGACTTCAGGGTAGTGACCGTAGCCCTGCACGAGACTCGGCAGCTCCGGACTGTCGCGTCGTTCGTAGTGCGAACCGGTTCGAGGATTGCAGTCACCTCGAAAAACTAATCTGCGTGGTGAGATGGCAGAGCGGCCTATTGCGCCGGTCTTGAAAACCGGTGACGGTACTCAATCCGTCTCCTGAGTTCAAATCTCAGTCTCACCGTGACGGACTGTCTGATGGCCCTTGGCAGAACACCTGACTACGAACAGGTGGTAGTGTATCCGTCACCCGCAGTGTAGAGACAGGCCATGCAATCCTGAACTCACGTGAACCGTAGCTACTGAGAGTCCACAGTATTATACTGATGAACGTGGAAAGGAAAGCTAGGCTGACACCCATAACTGTCATTGGATGCCGTAACGCCGTGTCCATGGACGATGACCCTGCAGAGCAGGTAAACCCTGCTAGGTAGACTCCAAGACGATGATCCCTCTCTGAAGGGGTATGAGCCTTGGACCTCTACCAGGTGGGTGGGAGTCCGGACACGGGAGGCATCGATCACCCCCTCACCCCCTCTCACAGGGTTCGCAGACACGGGCGAATAGGGTAGCGGTCTATCCTCTCGGCCTTGGGTGCCGATGACCGCGGTTCAAATCCGCGTTCGCCCATACACTTGCATCGCCATGTCCACATCGAATCACGATACGTCACGCGCAGTATTCACTGCGCTTCGACAGGAAGCAGAATTACCTCCAGGAGGAAGTGACATCCTCCCCGGCGTAAACGCCGGGGCTTCCCGTACCGCAGATAGGCGTGCCGTGGCGTGCTGATACACTGACTGCTCGCTCACTGCGGGCACGGGAATACATGCACGATACAGAACACATTCCAGCACAGGACCTCGATACGCACAACATCTTCCACGACACCGAGACAGAGAATCCAGGACCACACGATCTCCTCGTTGTTCTTGACGCCGTCGAACTTGACACCGGTCCAGTCGTCTACGCTGTCGGTGATCCTGAAACCGGTGACTATGAAGGGTTATTCGTCGCAGAGGAAACAGAAACTGTCCAGCTATACAGTCACCGAGGGCTTTAGCAAACTACCACGGTTGCAACGACGTCCGAGAAACACGAGTTATCGCCCCGCACGAATCACAAACCGCATTGACAGTGAGCGTCAGTCCAGCAGCCCCGCACGTCTCGCACGTGAATCCGTGCGGTTCTGACAACCGCTTCTCACTCCAGGACCCGCCATCCGCATGGTCCGTCACCATACACCTCGAATCGACGCCCCGAGTAATAAATACACGGAGAAATCTCCACATCACCCGTTGATCCCGGCCACAGTCACGGTGTGGACGCGTCGTTCCCCACGCGTCCAATCATCAGAAGGAGCCTGCAAGCAGTGCCTCACGACGACAGGAGTGGCCGAGTGACTACCTGCAAGTATACGTCCTGTTCATCACAGTACTGTTGCAGCCGACCCGTCGTACGGCAGTGCCCGTGATGAGCATAGACCAAAACTCATGACAGACGATACTGACACAGGCACTGAGCTCCCCGTCGAATCGCTCCCGTTAGAATCTGTAGACCGTGAGACCGCTCGTGACAGCGAGCACGTGCTGGAAAGCACAGTCGAGGTCTTCCACGAATACGAACAACGGTACGATCCAGAAAAAGACGTTATTCTGGTTGGGCCAACGCGAACAACAGATAAGGAAATGAACGCCTTCACCGAGTACAACTGTACGTGCGGTGAGTCGTTTACTGACCAGTCCGAAGCGATTGAGCACTTGGTCGAAACGACAGGAGAACAACCAGAATCGTAGGACTGACGAAGTCGTTTGTGTTTCTGCTACTCGTACCGATCGTCTTCCACTGTGACGGAGACATCACCAGGCCCGACTTGTTGCTCGACAGTTTGCTGTTGCATACGAATCGCGCGAGCTACATCGTTGTACCCTCGGAAATTCTGCATGGTGACTGCACTATCACCACCGACACTCACCACCTCTACAGTCCCGGTCAGTGCTAAGCGTTGCCGGATACTTCGTGACGTGGACACACTCCGAATATCTGCGATACGTACATCAGACGACCCGCGACGAACCAAGCCGACATTCTTCACTACTCGCTGATCCGTAACTACGTACCGGCTTTGTTGCCGGGCGAAATACGCATACCCGCCAGTGGCTACTGCGATACCGAATACGACACCAGTTGTGCTGAGCTCGCCAACACTCACCGCTTCAATACCGAAGAGAACTGCACCGAATGCAACGGCCATCCACTTCCACCAATTCCACAACGATGGTTGCGCGGACTCGATGATAGTCTCACCGTCAAGTAAATCGATTTGATCAGCCGGGGCGTTATGCGATTCTGTCTGTACCGTCTGTTGCTCCTGCACTCCCATACCCTCATATGGTTGATTTATCCCCATAAACAACTGGAAAACGGGCGGCTGACCCGACAGAACTCCCTGTCCGCGTGATCACGAACCGGCACGACGTAACCGAGCCTGATCCTGATGACTACAAGGAGTCCTGTGAGATTTACTTTCGGAACGGCGCAGACACAGTGGAGTACCTGATGTGGAATTCGAACGAGTTGTACGGCCCGGCCGATAACTCGGTTGGGTACGTTGCGGATTCCGAGCTCATTCAAAAAGTCCTTGGAGCGTTCGCGCGAGCATACGAAGAACCAGACGAATTCCTGCAGAAATGGGGAACGAACGCCGTCTCACTCTAACCTGAACAACACGATCGTCTCGAAAAGTCAGTTCGGGTCTTCTAACGGGTATCGGATGAGAACGATACCAGAGCCACCACTGGAAGCAGCCGTGTTTTCCGTGTCTGACCCGCCTCCACCGCCACCGCCAGTATTCGGAGCACCATCTTCCCAATTCGTTTCCCCATCATCTGCAGCGTTACCTCCACCACCCAATCCGCCGTAGACAGTTCCGGGAGAATTATTCCCGATACCACCGCCGCCACCGCCAGCGAACCATCCGTTCTCTCCGTATTGAGTCCCGAATTTATCGCTGAAATCTACTCCATCGCCACCGTCACCAGATACGTTCCCTCCAGGGTATCCGGGTTCACCAGCACCGCCACCGCCACCAGCATTTCGACCACCGCCGTCGCCACCGTTGTTCCCGTTAGAACCCACTGCAGAACCCCCTGGATACGTCCCGGTCTCACTACCTGAGCCAGAACCACCACCGCCAGAACCACCATCTACGCCAGAACTTCCAGAATCTCCACCAATACCACCACGACCACCTCCACGAGCCGTCAAACCAAGAGCCGATGAATCATCACCGCGATCAGAGCCAGGCGGTCCACCGGCCCCAACAATAATCTGGTAACTTTGAGAAGAAACAGTTTCACTGGAATAGATTAGCCCACCAGCTCCCCCTCCACCGCCACCGCCACCTCCCATCGGAGCAGTACCCCACCCTCCGGGGCCTCCACCACCGACTACAAGAACATCAACACTTGCTTCAGAACCAGCGTCTTCGATATTGAACGCTGTCGAACCAACTATGGTTGCGTGCTTCGGAGGCTGAAATTCAGAAGGACACCTCGTTTCACCCATGTGTTGGCGGTCCATTCTCCATTGCGTTTCTCAGCAGCTCGAATATCCCCTGCTTCAAGCACGGCAAGGAATTCGTCGAGTGTGTCAAGAATACCGTCGCTTACGGTTTCTTCGGTGAGATTGCCAGTAGAGTAGGCTTCCCACTGCTCGTTCACAACATCCTGAAGAGACGTATTTCTCGCTGTCATTAGTTGCTTCACTTTATCTTCAAACCGGGTTTTCAAAACGATTAGGATATTCACTATCGGCAACCCGCCAGTGAACCGCTCAACTACAAAGGCCTGGTATCCCTGCCGTCTTTCTGCCGTGCCTGCCTGCCGTGGATGTCTCCGCACGCCGTCAGTAGTGGGGGTGCGGGACCTCATGAGTGTCCTGGAGCCAACACAACTAACTCCTGGACACATCATGAGGACACAGACAATCACCGTGAACAAAGCGATAGTGCCATCTTGGCAGGCACGGCGCAGGTAACCTGCCTGAGTGCCAGTCCGGCGCTCAGCTACCATGACAGAAACAACCGAAATTACACTCATCCGACGACAGTACGACCACGAAAAGAAATGCGGGATGTGCGGATTCCGAACCCCGGTGCAGTGGAATCTTGGCGAAGACGAGAACGAAGAACTCGCTGCGTGCGGTAGTTGCACAACAGAATATATTGCTGACAACGAGGAATACACCATCACGCGAGCCGAAGCCTAAGCGCTGTAGCCAAGAGCTCGGAGTTTATCCTGTAACTCCTCGTCTTCCTCTTGCGTCAGCCCCGTATCCCCGGATTCCTGTGTTGTACCGGGACGCGTCTCCCACTCATGTTCAGCCGCTGCACCCACGGATCCCGGATCCGGTAACTCGACATCCCAATTCGTGTGGAACGGAACAACATCTCCTTGGTTTGTCCCGCTTCCATGGCCGAAACTATCCGGGCCGAGAACTTCACCATGATCAGCCGTTGTAATGACTTTATCAAACCTATCCCGAAGGATCTCTGCCTTCTTCCAGACCAACTTCAGGTTTTCGAGGTACGCCGCTCGATACATCTCCAATGAAACGTGCCCGGTCTCTACGAGTTTTGCTTCACCAGAAATTTTCTCAGGACCATCCAACGGCATCTCCGTATACTCAAATGACTTTGAAGCGTTCACGTGGATGTTCCCGATGAACGGATTATGCGGTTGCATGAAGTGAACCACGATCGGTGGCTCGTGGAGTTCTGCCTTCTGTGCAAGTTTCTGCGGGTCCGTCGTACCGACAAGGTGATGAAACACATCAAAGTCCTCGAACCCTTTGACGTGTTCTTCCACATGATTCCCGAGAGCATCATCGAATCCATCGCTCTCTTCAACCTGACCGGTCATGATATTCCCGCTCACATACGTAACATCGGTCCAGTCGTACTCGTCGTTACACCAGACCTGCTTCACCCATTCGAACGTGTGGTCGAATTCACTGCGAACCGGTTCACTCGACTCGCAATACTCTTCGAACGCGTCCCACCGGCACGCATCGAAAATACAGAGCACGTCCCAATCGACAGTATCCAGCAAATCCGGGAGATTCGGTAGACCCTCCCGTGAATGCGGATACTGCTCGTCGTCATATTCCATGTGTAAGTGAACGCGTGGAATAGATAAAAACATCTGCTTCCCCTGTACCCCCTGTCCAAGACAGGATTCACACTGCTACTGCAGTCTAGTTCTGACTCGGTAACGCACGTCCCGGGTAGGGTGACAGGAGGTCAGGCGTGACTCCTGTCATCGAATACTTCGGCTCTGACGGCGTCGTCACTCCAATAAATTGTTTTGACGACGGCGTCATCACGAAACCGGGTTGTCGACACTGAAACCGGGTGCGTTACGCTTAGATGGGACGTGCAGTGTTTCCCACTGCCATTCCGCCTGACACCGCATCAGGCACGGCATAGGACGCTGCTGATACTGCATGACTGATGCTACTACCACAACTTCCGATGAACAGTTACCAGGCGTTGCACTCGACAGTGTTCCGAATCCAAAAACGGCTCGTGAAACCTTCCAGCAAGAAGGCATCCAGTACGCCCGGCTTGAGTTCCATCCAGAAGAACAATTCCACGACCAGATTCACGCGACCGGTGACGTCATCGATTTCGTTGTTCCGGTTGACGCTGTCCTTACGGACGACGGTCAACTCGTCAGTGAGCGAACCAGCCAGATGGACGGTCTGAAACACCATTCACAAGCACCGGATAGCGTAGCGTCGTGGGATGGCCCGTTCGAGATCCTGTACGGAGAGTTCATCGACGAAGCTCGGTACGATGCAGAGACTGCTGTTGTGACGTTTCACCCGCAAATCCCGGTGAATCGGTGTCTTGTCGTTCCGGATGATACGTGGACGTTCACTGTCCCGGTCAAGGACGTCCTCGATGCAGATGGGGACGTCGTGAGTGATGATACGGAAGCGTCTGACCGTCTCGCCAGACATACGAATGCTCCACCGATCGCTCAGCAATGGGGGTCATTGACTGACTGGTGTTACAAGATCACGGTTGATGACGTTCCAAGTACTGTAGTGGTGAGGAGTTCAGATGCCGAGTGACCAAGCCACGAACAGTGGCGCGAGTATCTCGGAACGCCTGTCGCAGTACACGGGCGAGGAAGACAATACCGGGGTGAGTGTTCGCCGTGACCCTGCAGCCGCGTCACGGCCGCCTCACGCGCCAGAAACACATACTGAGAACGGAGTCTCCGTGACGAACGGGGATGTTACGGAACTCTACGAAGCGTGGGAAGCGCCCACGGCGATCGTGAGTGATGGTGCGTACGGTACCGGGAGTTTCCCGGGCGAACCGAACGATACAAACGCACTTGTCTCATGGTATCGTCCTCACGTAGAAGCATGGACGGAACATGCAACGCCCGCCACCACGCTGTGGTTCTGGAATACTGAAGAAGGGTGGGCTGAAATCCACCCGTTACTGAAAAAGCACGGATGGGAATACCGAGGATGCAATACGTGGGATAAGGGCATCGCACACATCGCCGGGAACAGCAATACGCAGAAAATGCGGAAGTTCCCCCAAGTCACCGAAGTCTGCGTTCAGTACGTCCGGAGTCGTGAAGCAGTACTGCAGCTCGAAGATGAACAACGTGACGTTCAGCAATGGATGCGTGATGAGTGGCAACGAGCCGGGCTCTCGTTCCAAGAAGCAAACGAAGCGTGTGGTGTCGCGTCAGCTGCTACGCGGAAATACTTCGCTTCTGACTCCGACTGGTATTTCCCACCACCGGACCGCTTTCAACAACTTCGTGAGTACGCGAACACGCACGGTGACGCGGACGGTCGCCCGTACTTATCTCCTGATGGGTTACCGTTCGATCCGGATGACGCTGAGAACACCGGCGCAGCAGTCCTGCATCGTGCAACGTTTGATTGCCCGGCTGGCGTGACAAACGTCTGGTCGCACCCGCAAGTGGATGGTGACGAGCGACTCACCGATGCTGACGGCACAACACTTCATCCGAATCAGAAACCACTCGCGTTGCTCCGACGGCTTCTCCGAGCAAGTACTACAGAAAACGATGTCGTGTGGGAACCGTTCGGCGGGCTCTGTACGACAGCGGTCGCAGCGAAAGAACTCGGTCGTACCGTGTATGCAAGTGAAATCGTCGACGAGTACTACGACGCAGCAGTTGACCGTCTCCAAACCATTTCTCGGGGAGGCCAAATCAAGACCGATGCCCAATTAGAACTCAGTGATTTCTAGCGGCGTGTCTGCAGACCGTTCCATGAGAGGATTGCTCAGTTCGATGAGTGCCATCGCGCGTACGAATCGTCGAGTCGTACGCGCGAGTCATCAGACCAGCCGGGTCAAGTACTGAAATCGATTGCGTGGTCACCAGTAATAGTGCGTGGGGAGACACTCCCCTAACCGCAAGATGACCTGTAACAATTCAGATGCTGAGAGCACAGAATCTCGCGTTCCTGAGTGGACTCCGTTCCGTCCCTGCCCGGACTGTGGCTGCGAGGACATTCGTGTACTCGTCATCACAGAAAACATCGTGCAAGGTGACGGGGACGGTGGAATTACGAAGCAAGAATGGGTGACTGAATACGATATTCTGACGGCAGAATGCAACGCGTGCGAAACCGAACTTCACCGCATCACGAAGGAAGACGCAGTTGACGGTGGTGTGTTCAGTTCTTTGGTGGGAGAAGCGTAGGGTGCAGCGTTACGTCGTTCGGAGATGCCCGGTTTTCGGCTCGTAAATCTCGCCTTTCTGTTTGAGCTTCTCAATTTCGTGTTCGAACTTTCGCTCGTCAATGCCTTTCTCTTCTTCTGCTGCCTCTTGGGCGTCCTCGTAGGGAACTCCGTCGTAGTCCTCTTCCATGTCGTTGATAAGGTCTTTCAGGGTTTTCACACGATCGCGTTGGGTTTTGGAGGTTCCTGCTTCTACCATGTCGGCGTCGAACTCGCCGGTTTCCGGGTCGATCCCGACTTGTTCAAGCGACATCTTCACGGTTTCAATCGCCAGGTCCGTATCTAACTCAGTGATTTCATCGCTGAGGCGCATTCGAGCGCTGGCTTCTGCCAGTCGAACCAGTGCCTCTAATTTCCGGGCTGTGACAGGGACCGCGTTCCCTTCTTCAACGCCTTTCGACCGCATATCCACGTAGAACTCTTTCAACGCTTTCTTGCCATCGGCCGTCATCACCGGGTCCACGTTGTTCCGGGCGTACATGATGTACTTCGGAAGCAGATCCAGTGGGAACTCGGGTTCCTGTAATTCGTCTACGTCTTCCGGGGCTTCGCCGCTGGAGATTTTCTGGCCGGCCTGATTCGTGTTCAGGATACTCTCTGCGAGTTTACTGTCGAATTCACGGTCCGGCTGGTCTTTGAGTGTGAAGATCAGGTCGAATCGGCTGACGAGCGCGGGTGGGAGGTCAACTTGCTCAGTTACTGGCTCGAAGTCATCCCATCGTCCATACTTCGGGTTCGCAGCGGCGAGTAACCCGCACCGGGCGTTCATGGTGGTGCTGATGCCAGCTTTGGCGATACTGACTTCCTGTTGCTCCAGGGCGCTGTGAAGCGCATCGGTTCCTTCGTCGAGTTTATCCAGCTCGTCAACGCACGCGATGCCGGTGTCAGCCAGGACGAGCACACCGGCTTCGATTGACCAGGCTCCATCGCCAAGGTCTGATTGAACAGCTGCCCCGGTCAGCCCGGCTTTACTGCTTCCTTCACCGGTTGAGAACGACGACCGTGGCATAATGTCATTTGCGAAATGTAAGAGTTGGCTCTTCGCTGTACCAGGGTCTCCGACTAGGAAAACGTGCATATCACCGCGGATAGTCTTGTCTTCGACTTGTTTTTGGACCCCGGAGAACATCTGGAGCGCCACTGCCAGCTTCTCCATTTTGTTCCCATATATCGTTGGAGCAATACTTTGGACGATAGCTTCTGACGTGTCGTCGCGGGCTGCGATGGCCTTGATTTGTTTTGCTTCTTCGTCGGTGATGTTGTCGGTGGTGAACGCGCTGGATTCAGTATCGACAGCGTTCTGTTCCAGGTACGGTGTGACTCGTGGTGAGTCAGTGTCGTCCGATACCGGGTCCGGGTGTGTCAGAATCCCGGTGGCTGTGACTTGATCGCCAGGGGTAGCTTCGTCTACGTTATCGCCTTCGATGTGAATATCGAGCGATCGTGGGTCTTGCCCGCCGCGGAGTCCTTCTGGTGATTCTTGAATCCGGATTTGTTGATGGTGGACGTATGTGGATTGTGCAGTTGCGGTTCGGAATGGGCCTTGTCGTTCACATCCCTTGCATTCGTGCGGTTCGATGAGTTTGTCGGCGGGTTGTGAGATTCGTGTGAGTGTCCCGCAGCGTTGGCATTCGAATGCTAGTTCGGTGAATCGTGGCTGTGGGTCAGTTGCTTGTTGGACAACGCCCTCGACGGCGATGAGTCGGTTAAGATGTTCGTATGTGATGTCTCGGACTGAGGTGGATGGGATATCGGTGAATTGGAGCGTGACGTCTGAACTATCGGTAGTTTCGAAGGCGTCGTGGTCTGCGATGACTGCTAGTGCTGCGTCGATGAGTTGTTTCGGGGCGTTGAGGAGGTCGTGGGCGAAGTCTTCGTCGTAGTCTTCGATATCAATGTAGGAGATTTCGATTGGGACGTCATCGAGGTACGTCGTGTTTTCCACGCGGTCTGCTGCGTCAACGACTGCTTCGTGGTATTCCCCATCGATGAGCGGTTGCCACCCGTCTTCAAGTTGTTTTTGTTGATATTCCGACATGAATTTGACCCCGGACCAGTCTCACTAGCCCATGTTTGCAAGTACACTCTTTCAACGCTCAGTCCTCTTAATCACTTGGAAAGTAAACTGGCTTCACAATTCCAGCTTCACTGCTCCTCCAGCAACAGTTCGTGGACGCACCCTAACTCATGTGAACTACCGCGCCCTACTCAACCGTTGAAACGGTTTCCTTGAGGACGCGGCTTCCTGCTTCAACGACGCGACTTGCATCCACTGCAACGGACTCTCGCCCGCCGTCAGTAGACGCAGCGGTCGCA
>Ga0208135_101032_pt1 | contig 12673 bp, 7 predicted proteins | sample AntDeeMetag02WF5_FD_184757 | JGI IMG/M metagenome (GOLD analysis project Ga0208135, IMG submission 184757) | Saline lake microbial communities from Deep Lake, Antarctica - Antarctic Deep Lake Metagenome 02WF5 (SPAdes) (version 2) | ecosystem: Environmental > Aquatic > Non-marine Saline and...
CGATACTCAGTTCGAACCGCACGTCGATTGTGGCGTGCATGGGGTACCTCGGTTTGGACACCAGAGGCAACCCCGCCTTCACGGGAGTCAGTTACTACTGAACTCTAGAGGACTTTGCGACACGACCAACTTGTAGACGGTGAACGTCTCGCCGAACTCCGCCGTCCGGCGCTGGCTGTAGAGGACCGGTCCTGACGAATCGAGTTTGATTGCGACGGCGATTAGGACCATCACAGGTGAGAGGAGGACGATGCCGGTAGCGGCGAAGACGGAATCGAAAAGTCGTTTGACGACGTAGTCCTGCCAGTCCCACGGCTCGAGGTCGGTGTTGACGAGTTCGTCACTGGTCGATTCGGCAACGAGGACTTGATCCGCGTGGTCACGGTGGACGAAGGCCCGGACGCCGTGGCGGTGACACGTCGCGAGCGTGCCGAAGAACTCCTCGCGGTCGGGCATGTCGAAGGCCAGGAGGACGGTGTCGATGTCGTGTTCGACGAGTACGTCCTCGAGTTTGGCGAGTCCACCGAGTCTGGAACTGGCCGGGACCGTGTCCGTCGTGACGCCACCGTCGGTGACGCGAGCGGTAATAGTCGGGCCATCGTCGGGGGTGACGGTGGCTGGCGATACGTATCCCAAAATCGGCATCTCGGCTGCGTCGTAGAGCCGTTCGATGGTGGCGCGGTCGTCACCGACGATGACAGCGCGCGTGGGCGAAAGTGGACGGCGGCGTATCGTGACGAACCAGATGGGGAGAACGACGGCGAGGATTGCGACTGAGGCGATGAGCGTGGTACGCGGGAGTCTGGTCGACCAGTCGAAGTAGCCAATTGTGGCTAGGGCAGTGGCTGCGAGGAACGTACGCTTGTGCGTCAAGGCAATTGTATCGAGGATTCGGCGCGGCTGTGGCTTGAATAGGGGCCAGAGAGCGGCGAATACGATGACCGCCGTCGTCAGGATTTCGTCTGCGAGATCGCCGTTGGTCTTGGTGGCTTGTTGGAGGTTATCGAGGACGGGAACAGCGGTGACTAAAGCCTGGGCAGTCGGATAATTAGCGACGGTGACTGCAATAGCGGTGAGTGTCAGCGCACCGACGACGGCGAGAATCCGGTACCGCAAGCCCGTTCCCATTGGTGTATTCAGGTTGAACTGGGGTAATAAGCGCTGTGGGTCCAGTGCCTTTCTGCTGCTAAGGTTCGCCACAGAAGGTACAGTCCAATGGGGTATCGAGGTCGTATTTTGTTTTGCGCATTATGCCAGCGAGCGATGCTCTGTAGCCATGTTTCAGCGTTTTCAGGTTCGGCATGGCTGAAGTAGTTCAAAACCGATGATGTTCGGCTTCTAACTCACGAATTATCGTTCGACGATATTCCGATTTCCATGGCGAGACTGCCACCGGGCTTGATTTTCTTCTGGACCCACTCCTCATCGGCTTTTGGGAGAGTTTTGGGTATCAGCATCGGTTAGCTGGAGTTCGGGCATTGGGTGGGCTAACCCGAGGGCGGTGACCCATAACCTTCCAGTCGTGACTTGCTTCGTAGGTCGCGACTGTGACCCAGTTATAGCCAATGAATATCGCAGTATCCATTCCTGTACGAAGGCGGCGGCGCTGGCCGCGCAGGACATGGGCAACGCGCGGTAGGCGCTCGATCTCGTCGTCGTCGGTGCGGAGTCGGCCGAGCAGAACGGCGAGGCGCCGGTCAAGGACGAACACATCGAGAACGCATGGGAACGAGTACAGCGTGGTGGGTCGCGAACGAAATCCGAGACTAAACCGGGCACGCGCAATATAGCCTGGAAGCGATCGCGCACCTACAGACTAGAGGGGAGGTCCCGGCGCGATCAAGGGAGATCCACCGAACGTATGGGCAGGTGCGGATTCGCTTGCTGTGTCGCCGCTGTCGACGCTGAAGAGCATCCAAGACCACCTCTCGAACCTCTACATGCTGAGATTACTTCGACGCCACGAGCAGAATTAAGGACTGAGCTGCGGGCAGTACTACGAGTACGAACTGTATCTCGATCCGGTAATTGTCTTAGAGACTCGGACGGATATCGCCGAGCGCATCGAGTGAATGCACACGAAATGTACTCCCCCTCTCATTGAAGGTGCGGTCGCGAAGATGATGAGTGAGCTCCGGAAAAATTGGGTGACAACCGTAGTGAACATAGATCAGAGATGGAGTACGAAACGGGACCGACGTCATAATTCGAGTCGCCACCGGAAATCGGGACAACTCATTGCCATGTCATCGTCAGATCCCGAACCGGTCTCGGGATGAGGATCTTACGTGGCTAATGTGAAGACGCGAACTGGACGATGCTGAATTCAGACACAGCCGACAGCGACGTGTTGAATATCGGGAGTTCGGACAACATCTCGATTCAGGAGTTGGCATATATGGTTCGGGATTAGCTGGTGCCCGAACTCGACATCGTGTGCGAATCTGCTGGCGAGGCCGACGCCAAGCACACGCACGCGTCCGTAAAGAAGGCCGGTGAGGTGATCGGATACGAGTCCTCACGGACAATAGCGCAGGGCGTCGGCGAGTTCATCGAGTGGTATCCGGCGAACCGGGAGTGATACGAACCGTTGTGTGGTCGTCATAATTATTAATTCAATCTCAGTCATACGTATATACCAGGACGTTCTGTTAGGCGTGTTCTGAGGATAGAAAAACAGACCGACAATCAACACATTCATGCCTCCTATCGAGAGTTAATAACTCATATGGATAGAAACCGGCCAAATATTCTTCTCGTTATTCTAGACAGTGTGAGAGCGAGGAATACAAGCTTACACGATTATCCTATTGAAACCACTCCAAATTTAACCGCTCTTGCTGAAAGTGCGACCAAGTATACACAAGCTCGCTCTCCTGGAATCCACAGTATCGCAAGTCATGCTAGTATTTTCTCGGGATATCATGTAGAAGAGCACAGATTGTATGAACACGAATCGAGATTAGATAAAGATGCGAGTATTTGGCCGGAGTTGGTGAAAGAATATGGATATACGACAGGACTCTTTTCACCGAACGTCGTTGTTACCCAAGCCTCTAATTTAGCAGATCATTTTCAGAAGACAGTCGGCCCGAAACGGTCCACTCCTCCCCAAACCGGGCTTACATTGAATGATTTCGAAGATGAGGTATCAACATCGAAATTCATCAAGCGGGCGCTTCAGCACCAAGAGCCGGTTCGTTCTCTCCTGAATGGAATCCAATATAAATTCAAGGAGGGTAGTTCACAAGACCCTGAAACCGAACAGGCAGAGGTATATCTATCCGATTTCTTCGAATGGCAAGAGAGTCAGCAGGACCCGTGGGCAGCATGTATCAATTTAATGGATGCTCACTATCCGTACGTCGCGCAACCTGAATTCAGACTGTATGAAGATGATCAGCTACGTTCTCTATCAGATTCTTTTAATTCACTCACCTCTCGAAACGTATTATCCAACGGAAATTGGTGGGCTCTCAATACACAGGAGTATTTATATGATGAATGTATTAAACAGGCTGATAGTGCGATTGACACGGTAATCACACAATTAAAGGAGAGAGATCAATACGATAACACTCTTATCGTTGTCACGAGCGATCATGGGGAGGCTTTTGGAGAGTTTAGTCAAGTTTCCCCATCAGTCCGTCTCTGTGATCACAGTTGGGGTATACACGAAGTACAAACACACGTCCCACTAGTAGTGAAGCATCCAAGTCAAGTAGAGGGCGAACAGATTCGGAAGCCTGCTTCTCTCGTCGAGTTCCCCACTGTAGTTCGTGAGACGATAGCCGAGAATGATGCTCCATCGTTCGCTCCTGAATCTGAGAGTGTACTTGCCTCCACATATCGTGTTCCAGAGCCGGGAGACACACTCCCGGATAAGGTCGAAAAAGAGGCTTATCTTGGTCCTTGGAGAGCGGTGTATGAGCTTCGGGATCCAGGTCTTGTTAAGTATTCAACACACAGGGAGGACGGCGCAACAGTCAAGATCGAAACAGCACAGGAGTATCATACTACCTCTCGAGAATACTCAACAGAGGTAGACGAAAAGTTCTCCGAACTCAATAACGCGCATGTCAAATCTGGCCTCAGAGACCCGGCCACCAATGTAGAGAGCAAGTTGGAAGCCTTAGGGTATATGAGATGATGTCGAATCACGCATGAATGAAGAGTCCTCCTCTCTTAGTGTCGTCTCCGGCGGCGCAGTACTGTTTTTCATTGGCAATATCATCAAGAATATTTCGGGATTTTTGTTGCAAATCTTATTGACACGTACTCTCGGTGCGGCATCATATGGAGTCTACTCATACGCTCAGACCATTTTATCGGTCGTCGGTGTCTTCGCTCGACTCGGGGTTACAGAGTCGATCATGCGATTCGTTCCGGAATTTCAATATGACAAGGACACACAAGGTGGCTATGTTACGATTGCCTTCTGTACATCGATCGTTGGGAGTATCATCCTGTCCATCCTTCTATTCATTTATGCTGGGAAAATAAACGAATTCACTCTCGGAAATCCACTCTTTACGGACGTTCTACGCATCCTAGCGATATTCCTTCCCTTTCAGGTGATCATACAAGCGATCTCAAATACATTTCGGGCATTTGAGGATGCAATGAACCAGATCTTCATTAGGGACATCCTCGTTCCGACACTTAATGTCGTATCGATCGCTATCGCACTAGTCCTCGGTGCGACGATCGTTGGGGCAAGTGCCGCAATCGTATTTGCCGGCGTTCTCGCGACAGGTATCTCACTCAGTTTGCTAATTAAGAAGATCGACATCGCTGTGAACTTTGATATCGGTAGTTGCGAATTATCTCAATATTACCGTTTCTCAGTGCCATTGACGCTTACTGCAGCTGGATCCCTATTGTACACGAACGTCGATCGATTGATGGTCGGATACTTCATTGGTGACGTGGAGGTTGGCATTTACGCTGTTGCGATCGGGCTCGCTAGTGTGACCGGACTCGCTCTTTCAGGTCTCAACCAACTGTTCCCTCCAATTGCATCAAAACTATACTCCAGAGATGAACGAGAGGAGCTACAGAGAGTGTTTCAGACAGTCACTAGATGGAGTTTTACTCTTTGTTTGTTGCCCGCCCTACTGCTGTACACGTTCCGGTTCGAGGTATTGAGTCTGTTCGGGTCAGAATTCACTCGTGGGTCAGTCGTGTTATCGTTATTCATCGCCGGACAGATAACGCGAAACGCGGTAGGCCCGAGTGGATACATGCTCACGATGACCGAACACCAGTACATCGTGCTTTTCAACCGCTGGTTTCTTGGAATTTCGAATGTTGTGGCGAATTATATCTTGATCACTAAATATGGATTTGTAGGTGCGGCAGTAGCGTCTGCTCTCACATTAGCTCTGGTCAATGTGTTCCGTCTCGTGGAGATATGGATCTTGGAACGACACTATCCATACACTCGGCGGTTTGTGAAGCCTATCGTGGCCGCTGTAGTTGTTGCAGCATCGATCGGATTGATACGATCGAACCTGCTCAATTACGGAGTATCGGGGACCGTTCTACTCGTTTCTGGAGGTTTCCTCGGGACCTTAATTTATTCATCAATCTTATATATACTCGGGATCGATCAGGTTGACTACAAGATATATCGTGAATTGAAAGGTGAAAGTGAGTAGCGACCGAGCTTGTGCTGATCGTCGGAAAACAGCACGCGTATTCAACGATAGTGACAAACACGCAATCTACATCGATGCGAGCCTCGCCGCTATGGCGTTCCACTTCCCTTGGAAACGAAAGGATTCGCCTCTTGTTGTAAAAAATGTCTGACAAACCCGCTAAATGTGCTTGTTGAACCCAATGGCGGCGTCGGAGTCGCTATTTGAGTGCTCGTTTGAGGTTGTAGACGACGGCGGTCAACACAAGTTCGCGGAACTCGCGGCACCACGCGCGAGGGTGGACAGGTGGAGCCGAATCAAGGCCTGATAGCCGGAAAGACGATCTCAGCTATCCACAGCTGACCGTATAACTCGTTGTTCAACCGTGCCTTGTGTTCATAGTCGTAGTGCACGAACAGACGGTGACGCAGCAACGGCCAGACGCCCTCTGAACAGAGGGCATCCTGGAGAGATTCGTCGTCATAGCCTTTGTCACCAGTAGACTCTCTACTTTCTTGGTATTGCGAAGAGCAACTTGACGGCCAGTCTGTGTGTCGTGAGGCCAGTGTGCAAGTAATGAATGTCGAGGAAGGTCCACGTATCCGTATCGTCAGATACCGTCGTTTTGAGCATGCATATGTAGCGATCTGGGGGGTACTGGTAATATTTCGATACTGGTAATATTTCGATACTGGTAATATTTCAATACCGATTATCGGTCAAGAATGCGGCATCAATAGCACATGCGAGCCCGGAACGCAGTTCTTCTCTAGTTCATAGAGGAAGCCACACCAACATGGGCACCCTCTCAATCGACCGGTACAGAATTCAGGTGCGGAAAATACTGTTCGTGATCGGTATCACAGGCCACAAAACCGATCCATCTCGTTCATCCAATCCACGATGTCACGGTACGTCGCATCCATGTGAACCCGAAATAAGTGGAATTTTATATGCTTCTAGCCGGAAAATCTGTTCCCAATTAAACTACTCCGAGCGCTGGACTGTCAACACAGCGTTTTGAGCCAACGATGCGGCTTGCTTAACGAAGTGGAAGGGTGTCATAAGCACATTCATTCTTTCCGCTTCGCTACCGCCTTTACAGCGGCTATCCCTTTGCCTCCTGCGGCTTTAACACAGCAGATTAGTGAGTTGTTGTCGGAGAAATCCGTTGTAACTGCGCAACTAGGCAGCTTAGCCACGAGCCCATTGCGTCTTCAGTGGTAAGCTTTTTTTTGTGCTGGAGCAGTGTCAGGATTGTTAATAGTCCGTAAAAACGGAGTCCAGTGAGTAACACCTTATCAAATACTCGGTGGAGATAATGTGACAACCCAATTTTGACGCCATACCTCTGTTTAATTACCTGCGATTCATCATGCATATCTTCAGCTCCTTGTACGCTCTTGGTCGCGTTGTGGGTCCGGTATCCGAGAAGTGTGTTAGGGACATAAGCGAACTCACATCCATTTGTAGCAGCGCGAAGGAACATCTCGTAATCTAAGGCGTAGTTATAGTTTGTGTCGAGACTGTACGTTCTAGCCACGTCACGTCGCATAAATACGAAGGCGCCGAAACACCACCGCTTGAGTCGATTGATATCAAACCACGGTACCGGCACGTGAAGGCCCCGAAAAGTACCCTCGCCGTCTATGAGGGCATGCATCCCGTACACGAGATCCACATCTTCGTCTGCTTCAAATGCCTCGACAACTCGAGAAAGTGCTGTTCTCGTGAATAGAATATCATCACCATTCACCCATGCGACATAATCACCTGTTGCCTGTTCAAAACCTGTGTTAAGAGCAGCGGATTGGCCACGATTCTCTGTTCTGACGACCCTAAGTTCGTGATTAGAGGAAAACTCCGCCAAGATTGAAGGAGTTTGATCTGTTGATCCGTCGTCGATGATGATATGTTCAACGTTTGGGTAGTCCTGTACAGAAACACTCTCCAATCTCACGTATATGCTCAGCTTCATTGAAAGCTGGTGTCACGACGGATATTCGCGGGTTGCTCATCTGTTTTAGCCATTTCTTGAAGGGCCATAGGATTTTCGACAATCGAAAGTCTATTGTAGTTCAGATTTAGACACCACTACGTTCAACTGACCATGGTTAGTTTCTACCCCGCGGTGGTTATCTTCTTACCTCTCGCGTTAGTCGCGTCAAGGAAACGGCGGTGGGCTCTGATGTTTTTTCTCGCGTCTGTCCCTCTGTTTGATGTTACCGTCTTTACCGCAATCAGTCACCCATTTACTGTTCCAGAACTCGGCGTCTTCGCTATCCTCATCTCACTGTTGATGGACTTACGACACTATACAACTGCCAGTTTCAATGACCAAGTTGCGTCCATTGCCGGAGTTGCATTCCTATCAATATCGGCACTATCAATCGTCTTGCTCGTAGTTCGTCCGGCTTCAATTCTAGTGAATCCGTATGGATATACTCCCGACAATTTCATGCTGGTGGCAGTCACAGTCTCGTCGAGTAATGTCACTCAGTTGCTACTCCGGATGTTTTTTGTGATCTCAGTGTTTAATCTCGGACTAATCATCAACTCGGACAATCTTGAGTTTGTTACCCGAGCCGTAATTCTCGGAGCTATTTTTGCTGGAACTGTTGGTGTTACATATCAATTATTTGCTATCATACAATCAGATTTACTAATTAAATTCTTATATTGGTTTGGTGGAACTGGTCGATTAGAAGGAATGGGTAGCCTGGGGCCTCTGCCAAGAATGGCATCAGTAGCTGGCGAACCAGGACACACAGCCCAGTATCTACTCTACGCATTCGCTGTTTCCGCTACACTCTTAGCAACAGGTTCCTACAACGTTTTTTCAAGACGGACGCTGAGTGGCGTGCTTGTAGTTCTTAGTGGACTACTTTTAACGTCAACAAGTGGTACCGCTTACGGCGGACTCATCGTGTTTGCGGGAGTAATATTGGTAAGTACAATTTCTTATAAAGAGGTTAAAATTCGTCGACTCACAAGAACCATTGGACCCTTCGCAGCACTACTATTTTGCCTGGCTGTTCTCCTGGCGACGCTTGATATAGTGCCAATTATTGATCTCACAACACAACAGTTCCAGAAACTAACTTTTCGGTCGGGATCTGGATCGATCCGAGCTCGCTACTTTAGACTCACCGCAGATGTAATCCGGGAAAGACCATTCTTCGGCCTAGGAACCGGCTCCTACTACAGTACCTCGTTAATAGGGACCATTGTCGGTGAAACAGGAATTTTTGGCCTGACCGCATTCTTTGCCCTTTGTCTGGGTTGTACACGTCCCGCTCTGTCGCATGCGTTTCGATACCGTACTCACCAGCATCTTGGCTTCGCACTTGCGGTTGGGGTTACCACGCTTGTACTCACAAGCTTGGTGGCGAAATCCATCACTACACTTCTCTCCCCCTGGTTTTGGGTAGCACTTGGACTACCACTTTCGTTTGCTATCAAACTAGGTCGGGGAACATCAACAAAGATCAACTAAAATGAAGATACTCCAGAGCTTTCTTGATCCACGGATAGGTGGGCCGCAGCGGGAGACGTTTCAAATCGCCCAAAAACTTCGAGCATGGGACATCGAGACCGCATTCCTGATCCCGACCGGTTCCGATTCGTTTGCTAATCAGGTCGAGTCTGCCGGTTTTGAGGTATACCGCCTCGAGTTGCCTCGGATTCGCGGTTTACACTCTCTCCGAGAAAATGGCAAATTTTTAACCACTCTCCCTTTTAAAGTTAGACAAGTACGAAAGGTGATTGACGCGAGCGAAGTGGATATCGTCCATGCTAATGGGCCGCATAGTTTTACCGTTGCCGCTGGATCGTGGCTCTCGAACGCATCTTTAGTCTGGCACCTTAACGACTGTGTACTTCCGGCTCCGATCTCAACAGTAGTTTCTGGACTCGCGCCTCGGCTAGCGGATGAACTGGTAGTTACCTCTCAATCGGTTGCCGAACACTTCAATATCGATCCATCTTCGGTTGATCGACTCTATCCTCCGGTCTCAATCGACACGTACAGAGATGAACCAGATGAGAATTACTCTGTTCGTGAGGAATTCGATATTGACCGCGCTGGCCCAGTAATTGCTGTAGTTGGGAATCTGAACCCTATCAAGGGCCACGATGTCCTTGTTGAAGCTGTCGCACAAATGACCCAGAGGTCTGAACCTTTCACTATACTTTTCGTAGGTAAGAGATTGGATTCAAGACAGAATTATTACGATGACCTACAAAAACAGATCAAGAGTGCTGGGCTTGAGGAGACGTTCAGATTTGTGGGCTGGCAATCTAACGTAGCGGGAATCCTCAGAGACGTTGATCTCCTCGCGGTACCGTCATTAACGGAATCTGGCCCGATGGTAGTCTTAGAAGCCCTTGCTGCTGGCTGTCCAGTAGTCACGACAGACGTCGGGATTGTCTCAGAATCATTTGACAAGTCTTGTGCGTGGATTGTCGAACCGGGTGATGCGTTAAGTTTGGCTGCGGCACTTATTGACTCGCTCAATTCGCCGGAAGAAAGAGAGCGACGCGCTGCCAACGGATTCGAACTCGTCGCCAACTCTTTCACCTTGGAGCGGGCCGCTGAGCGGCACTATGATCTTTATAATCGAGTAGCATTATCTCGCGAGCAGAGATTATATGAAAAATGACTTAAATTATATGTTGGGGCTACAGGATAAATGCGCACTTGGATAGTAAACTTTATCACATACGCATTCTACGTTGAAATTGAGTATTAGGATGAGAGTTGTACATGTAGATGAGAGTAATCTCAAAGGAACTGCCCAATCTTCTTTTCGTATTCACTCAGGGTTACGCGAAGCTGGCATAGATTCACTAATCGTAACACGACGAGACAACATGGGTGGCTCTGACGTTCTTAGCGGGAACCGTTCTGTCTCCAGAGCTCTCTCGCTCATTAAGCCATACATCGACTCACTCCCTCTCCGGCTTTATCCTAATAAATCTCCATTTACGATTAATTGGGTGCCTGGACGACTACCGACTCAGATCAACGAGCTAGATCCCGATATTGTCAACCTTCACTGGATAGGGCGTGGATTTCTTCGCATAGAAGAAATCAAAAAAATCAACGCACCAATTGTTTGGCGATTTCCTGATATGTGGCCATTCACTGGGGGTTGTCACTATAGTTTCGATTGTGAAAGGTATACCAAATCCTGTGGTTCATGCCCCGCACTTGGTAGCAATACCGAATATGATATCTCTCGAATCGGCTGGAAACGAAAAAAACGGATACTTAATTTATCAAATATTACTCCAGTAGTGACATCAGACTGGCTACAATCAGTCGCAGAACAGAGTTCCATTTTTGATGGGACAGAGATCAAGAAAATACCGAATGCGGTTGACACCCATGTCTACAAGCCAATTGAGCAAGAGAGGGCAAGAGAGATAGCTAACCTGCCAAAAGACAAGAAGATACTCTTGTTTGGAGCTGTAAACCCCAGCTCAAATCCGCGTAAAGGATATGACAAGCTCACAGACGCATTATCCAAGTTGGAGGGAAAATATTCTACAGATGAACTCGAATGTGTTGTGTTCGGGTCTCGAGAGATAACAGACCCGGACACTAAGTTCAATTTCTCCGTCCGTGGAAAGTTGTTAGATGAGAGGAGTCTGGCAATCCTATATTCTGCGGCCGATGTATTTCTCATGCCGTCTATCGCTGAAGCGTTCGGACTAACTGTGATCGAATCCCTCGCCTGTGGAACGCCAGTTGTCGCTTTTGAAGAAACGGGTCCAGGTGGGCTCATTAACCACAAAAAGACCGGCTACCTTGCCAAGTTTGGTTCTCCCTCCGACTTTTGTGAAGGGATCCAATGGGTGTTGAAAGCTGATCACGAGAACCTTCGCACGAATGCTCGTAAGGTTGCCCAAGATAGGTTTGATCGAGAGAAGGTGACAGAACAGTATCGATCACTCTATGCGGAACTTGCGTAGATCCCGCAGGAGTAGTTAAATCAGATCCATTCATGTATATGAGCTCTGCGGCCTCAACCTGATCTTTGTAAGTGATGCTCCAAGTATCGTAGACCGGCTGTACGCCTAGTTCCAAAAGTCATCCGTAGTCAGCATCGCCTAAAACAGGCTCTGAGACAGCCGTTTTCAGCCATATATCACTTTTGAAAACTCATCGTTCCACTCTTCATTCCTTATCTGAACATCATCAATAGCGGAAGGACAAGAGATTTGCCGAACATTATTGAACACGACAGTAGTGACCGAAATTCAACTGGCAATCACCGTTGGAACGAGACCGGAGATAATCAAGCTCTCACCAGTTATCCGACAGTGTGAGAAACATAATATAGCATATACCTTGATCCACACCGGACAACACTACTCGGACGAACTTGATTCGGTGTTCTTCGAGAATCTTGACCTCCCGGAGCCCGGCTATCACCTCGGAGTCGGATCCGATTCCCACGGCGCACAGACAGCCGCAATGCTGACGGGAATCGAAGAGATCCTGCTTGAAGAAGAGCCAAACGTCCTTCTTGTTCAAGGTGACACGAATTCAGTCCTTGCCGGAGCCATCGCCGCAAGCAAACTCGATGTCGAATTAGGTCATGTTGAGGCTGGACTACGGAGCTTCGACCGTGACATGCCAGAGGAGATAAACCGAGTTATTACCGATCACGTCGGAGAGTATCTCTTCACGCCGACCGAGGAGAGCGCAGTTCTTCTGCGTGAAGAAGGAATCGATGAGGATCGGATCTACGTGACCGGAAACACGATCGTCGATGCTGTCTTGGCTAATCGCGAGGTCGCAGACACTAAAAGTACGGTTCTCGCTGATTATAATCTCGAACCCCAAGAATTCATTTTGATGACGGCCCACCGGGCCGAAAACGTCGATGACAAAAACCGGTTAACGGACATCTTCGACGGTGTGGATCGGGTCGCGCGTCGGTTCGGGTATCCGGTGTTATATCCGATCCACCCTCGGGCGCGCGAGCGGTTAAAGGAGTTTGATCTCGCGGTTCCGGAAACGATCA
>Ga0208135_101036_pt1 | contig 12634 bp, 13 predicted proteins | sample AntDeeMetag02WF5_FD_184757 | JGI IMG/M metagenome (GOLD analysis project Ga0208135, IMG submission 184757) | Saline lake microbial communities from Deep Lake, Antarctica - Antarctic Deep Lake Metagenome 02WF5 (SPAdes) (version 2) | ecosystem: Environmental > Aquatic > Non-marine Saline and...
CAGTGTAGTCGCTGCCGAGCACGTACGTGACCCCGGCGTCGACGTCCACCCGAATCCGGGTGTCGGCCTCGTCGGGCAGCTGGAGCGTCTCGAAGTCCGGTTCGCGGCCCTCCGGTGCCGGCTCCAGCAGTTTCGCCCACGCCAGCGCGATGCGACCGTACTCCTTCGGGACGTAGAGCCGGCAGCAGAACGCGGTCTCGTCGTGGCGGCCGACCATGCGGTCGAGGCAGACGAGTTCGCTCTCGCGGGCGCGGTCCTGCGCGGCGTCCATCAGCCCGCGGTCGGACTCGGTGAACTCGTCGTCGACCGAGTTCTTCGTTCGGTCGGCGCTGCGCGACCGGAACTCGCTCACGTAGGACGGACTCCCGTACTCCGTCGTCGTCTCCAGGTGCTCGGAGAACGCCCGGAGCTCGTCGAACGAGGGGTCGTACGTGACGTTCTCCGCCGTTCTGGGGTCCGGGAAGTCGTGCGTGACTGTTTCCGGCACGTGCTCGCTCATCAGTTCTGCCTACCGCCGCCAAGCAGTATAACAATGCGGTTTCTATGCCGAGCGCGACGGCGCGAACGCAGAGTAACCGTCGCCTACCACCTCGTGTGTAGACCCCGTCCGCCGCTCTCCCGAGCGAAACGCGTATGTGGCCCGCCGCGGACGCCTGACGTGATGGAGACGACCCACCGCGTCCACGTCGGCGACGCCCGCGACCTGCCGCTCGCCGACGACAGCGCGGACCTCGTCGTCACGTCGCCACCCTACCCCATGATCGAGATGTGGGACGAGACGTTCGCCGCACTCGACCCCGCAGTCGGCGACGCGCTCGACGCGGGCGACGGCGCTCGCGCCCACGACCTGATGCTCGACGTGCTCGACGACGCCTGGGCGGAGGTCGCGCGCGTCCTCCGGCCCGGCGGCATCGCGGTGGTGAACGTCGGCGACGCCACTCGCACGGTCGGTCGGTTCCGGGTCTACGACAACCACGCTCGCATCACGCAGACGTTCGAGGAGCTGGGCTTCGACCCGCTGCCGGGCGTGCTGTGGCGCAAGCCCGCCAACAGCGCCGCGAAGTTCATGGGCAGCGGGATGGTGCCGCCGAACGCCTACGTCACGCTCGAACGCGAGCACGTCCTCGTCTTCCGGAACGGCGAGCGCCGCAGTTTCGAGCCGGGCGCCGACCGGCGCTACGAGGCCGCCTACTTCTGGGAGGAGCGCAACCGCTGGTTCTCCGACGTCTGGACGGACCTCGGCGGCGAGCGCCAGGCGCTCGCGGACCCCGACCTCCGGGAGCGCTCGGCGGCGTTCCCGCTGGCACTCCCCTACCGCCTCGTCAACATGTACTCCGTCTACGGCGACACCGTCCTCGACCCGTTCTGGGGGACCGGGACGACGAGTCTCGCGGCGGCCGTCGCGGGCCGCAGTTCCGTCGGCGTCGAACACGACCCCGGATTCGCCAACGCGTTCGCCGAACGCATCCGGGAGGCGCCCCACCTCTCACGGGAGTTCGCCCGCCAGCGACTCGCCGACCACCGCGAGTTCGTCCGCGGAACCGACGACGCCCTCGACTACGAGGCCGAAAACTACGACACGCGCGTCCGGACCAACCAGGAGCGCCGCATCCAGTTCTACGAGGTCGCGGACGTGGCGGAGACGCCGGATGGGTGGCGGGCGACACACGAACCGTACCGGGAGTGAGTGCCGCGGGCCGGGCGCTCGTTCCAACGACGCAACCACCTGGTCGACAGTTGGCCACGGAGCATAACCGCCAGCGACGACTGTTATCGGTATGACGTATCAGACCACCGTGGGCTGGTCGCTGCTCAGTTCGGGCGTCGTCACACTGTTGCTCGCGTACCTCCCCGGCGACTCGGTCTGGTGGGGCGTCGGGCTGCTAGTCGTCGGCGCTGCAGTGCTGCTCTACCGCCAGGTGTAGTCGAGCGGACGATGTACGACGACAACCGCGGAAGTTGCAGGCAAAGGAGCCCGAGGTCCGCACGGGTGGGACGGGATGAGTGACGGCCGGCCGGATAGCTCTGCCCAGCCCCCCAACCAGAGCCGACTGACGAACGTCGGGTTCGTCCGGTGGCTGTTGCTCTCGGGGAGTCGCCGGGTGCTCACCCTCGCCCTCTCGGTGCTCGTCCTCGCCATCCTCCTCACGGTCGGCACCGTCTGGGAGTTCGAGATGGAGGTGCTGGTCAACGAGACGCGGGCCGTGCAGTCCCTGTTCAACACCCTGCTCGGCGGCATCATCCTCTTCGTCTCAGTCGTCCTCTCCATCAACATCGCCGTTCTCTCCCAGGAACTCGGCCCGCTGCAGAGCGAGCAGTCACAGATAGAGGACGCCCTCGAGTTCAAGACGGAGCTGACCGAGGCCGTCGATGCGGACGTCAACACCACCGAAACGGAGACCCTCTACCCCTTCCTCGTCCGGTCGATCCGGCGGGAGTGCGAGCAGCTCCGGGCGAGCGCCGAGCGGCTGGGCGAGGACCCAGCAGGCGAGGCGGTCGCGGCGTTCGCCTCGTCGGTGGAGCAGGAACTCGCCCGGGTCGAGGACCGCCTTCACTCCGACAGCCGCCGGCTGACGCCGACGCTGCTGGCCGGTCTCGACTACGACCTCGCACACCAGATTGCCACGGCACGGCACCTCCAGTTGACCCACGGCGACAGCCTCGGGGAGTCCGGTAGCGCGGCGCTCGCCAACCTCCTCGAACTGTTCACAGCGTTCGCCTCCGGGCGGGAGTACTTCCAGACGCTGTACTTCAAGCGGGAGGTCCAGAACCTCACCCGGGACCTGCTGTTCCTCGCGCTCCCGGTCATCGTCTTCACGTCCCACGTCCTGCTCGCCATCGACGCAGGGCTGTTCCCCCAGTCGGGCGCCCTCGGGATACAGCCCCGGCTGCTGTACGTGAGCATCGGGTACGCCATCGCGCTCTCGCCGTACCTCCTGTTGAGCGCGTACATGCTCCGCATCGTCAGCGTCTCGCGGCTCGCCACGGCGTCGACGGGCTTCAGATTCGACGACGACGGGTCGGCGTGACGAGCGCCGTCTACCCGGCAGCCTGCCGGAGGAACTGGTAACCACCCGGCAGTTCCGTGCAGCCAATCGCCGACGAAGTGGCTCCGAACCGCCAGCATCCTGCGAGAACGGTTAATCCGGTAGGAGTCGCCTACCAGAGTGTTCCACGATCCATGCGCAGTAAGAGCACGTTAACGGTCTTCAGCCTCGTGATGGCGGTCGTCGGTCGTGAGTTCGCGGCGCTCGTCCGGGGACTGGCGTTCTGGACGGCGGTGATACTGCCGCTCGTCTATCTCGTGCTCCTCGTGGTCGGCTCGCCGACTGTCAGCGACCCCGCCGCCGTGGCGGTGTTTGCAGCCTTCAACGTCGTCTCACTGGTGCTCGGACACGGCTACGGCGAGCCGTAGTCGCGACAGTGGAGCGGTGCCTCGAGTTACTCCTCGTCGCCGCTCCACAGTAGCCGCAGTACGGTGGCGATGCTGACCGCACCGACCGCGACCAGCCCCCCGAGACCGACCGGCCCCTGGGTCTCGTCGACCGTCGGCCCCGGTGGTTCTCCCACCACCGCCCGCTGGGGGACCGACTCGCAGGAGAGCCCGATCCACTGGTCGTTGCACACCTCGGCGCTGTTGACGATGAAGACGGTGTCCTCCCGGACCTCGTCCGGTTCGCTGTCCCCGTACGCCACCATCGAGATGGAGAGCGGGACCTCCGACCGCTTGTCGAGCAGGAGCGCGTCGTAGGCGATGGACGTGCCGGCCTCCCAGTTCGCGAACGCGCAGTTGTCCGCGACCTCCTCGTGTGGCTCCGTCGTCCCGGTCACTGAGAGCCACTGCCCGACGTAGTTGTCCTCGAACTCGTCGACCCGCGGGACGATGAACAGCCTCGTCACCCGCGTGTCCTGGTCCTCCAGTCCCCCGAGACCGACGGCCGACGCTCCCAACCCGACGGCTGACGCGCCGACCGCGCCCGACTGTTCGATGAACTCCCGCCGAGTGTGAGTCATCAGCTGGTGGCCTCCGGTCCCTAGTTCCTCGCTGAACTGGAAAAGCCCACTGGCGACCGGCAGTCCCTGGCCGGTAGCTGCCCCGTTACTGGCGGAAGACGCTCTGCTACTGTTGGCCTGTTCTGCCCCCGCTTGTTCGCTTTCTTAACCTCATCTGGTAACTAACTGGCTTCCATCTCGACAGTAGAGCCATCGGCGTCCGTCGGCTAGTACGCCCATGCGACGGCGCCTCCTCGCGGTCGGTCTCGTCGTCCTCCTCGTCGGTGCAGCCGGCTGCGTCGGCACCGACCAGGCCGGCACACCGACCAGCGAGACGGCGGGGACGGACGCCACACCATTTGCGACGACCGGGACGACAGTCAACGGCGGGACGAACGGGACACTCGAGGTCCACTTCATCAACACCGGGCAGGCGAGCGCGACGCTGGTCGTCGGCCCGTCGAACGAGACGATGCTCGTCGACACCGGGGACTGGCGCGACGGCGGCGAGGGGGTGCTCGACTACCTCCGTGCGCAGAACGTCGACCGGATCGACTACCTCGTGACCACGCACGCGGACGCCGACCACATCGGCGGACACGCCGAGGTCATCGACTACTACGAGACGAAAGCCGACGGGGTCGGCGCCGTCTACGACCCCGGCATCGCGTCGGCGTCCGCCACCTACGAGGACTACCTCGACGCCGTCGAGCGCCACGACGTCCCGCTGTACGAGACGCGGGCCGGCGACACCGTCCCGCTGGACGGCGCGACGGTCGAGGTGCTCTCGCCGCCCCGACCGTACCTCGCCAACGACGAGAAAAACGAGAACAGCGTCGTGCTCGACGTGACGTTCGGGAACACGAGCTTCCTGCTCACGGGCGACGCGGGCGAGACCGCCGAGCGACGGCTCGTCGAAGCGTACGGCGACGAGTTGAACGCGACGGTGCTCCAGGCCGGCCACCACGGCAGCGACACGTCGACGAGCGCGCCGTTCCTGGACGCCGTGGAGCCGTCGCTCGTCGTCATCTCGAGCGCGTACGACTCGCAGTACGGCCACCCCCACGAGGCCGTCCTCGAACGACTCGCCGCCCGGAGCCTCCCGACGTACTGGACCGCCACCCACGGCGACGTCGTCACGGTCAGTAACGGGGAGACCGTGACCGTCCTCACCCAGCAGGCGGCGCCCACCGACGCGACGAACCTCCGCGAGGGCGAGCCCATCGAACCGGCGAACGCGACCGGCGTGACCGAGCGGGCGACGGTCGAGGGCAGCGCGGTCGAGTCGACGGAGACGACGGCCACGGACGGCGGCACGACGACGGCCACGGCGTCAGAGACCACGACCGCGGAGTCGACCACCGCGGGCCAGCTCGCGGTCGAGACGGTCCACCCGGACGCCGCGGGCGACGAACGGGACAACCTGAACGACGAGTACGTTGTCTTCGAGAATACCGGCGACGAGCGACTCGACATCTCGGGGTGGACAGTCACCGACGAGGCCGACCACAGCTTCACGGTGCCCGAGGGCGTCAGCCTCGACCCGGGTGAGACAGTGACGCTGCACACCGGGAGCGGCACCGACACGGCGACGGACCTGTACTGGGGGTCAGGGAGCCCCGTCTGGAACAACGGCGGCGACACCGTCTTCGTCACGACCGACGACGGCGAACTCGTCGTGGAGGAGTCCTACTCGTGAGCGAAACTCGCACCGCAGTCCTCGACCGCTTCGAGACGACCGACGGCGGCGACGAACTCGCCGTCCTGCTCGTGGAGGCCGACGGCGAGGTGGTCGACGAACTGGTCGTGGACCGCGAACTGCTTCCCGCGGACGGACGCCACGAGAACGCCGTCTTCGCGGTGACGCTGGCCGACGGCGAACTGACGGAGATAGCGTACCGCCCCGAGGAGACAGAGGCGAGGACGGAGGCCGCGCAGTCACGGTTCGACCGCCTGTCGCGCCGGCCGCCGTCAGACGAGGAGGAAGCGGAGGACGCGGACTCATCGTAAGCGTCGGGGTTCGGACGCGCCCAGTTGAACAAGAGTTTTGCTCCAGGGGGAGCGAGTCGGCGGTAGCAGACGCGGTTCCGACGGGACGACACGCCATGAATCTCCACGCACCTCTGACGCCATGACAGGCGACGCCCCGGGCCTCGACACGGAGTTCTACGCCATCGAGGGCGACGTCTCCACAGACGAGTTCCTCGCAGTCGCGAGGGTGTACGCCCGCGAGGTGGCGCGGAACTACGACCTCTCGGTGGCCGTCGACGACCTGGAGTGGGAGGTGAGCAAGCGCGCGAAGCGCCGGGCCGGGGCGGTGAAGTACCGGAACGGGGAGCCAGAGACGGTGTCGCTCACGTGGGAACTGTTTCAGGAGCGTGGGTGGGGCGCGGCGGCGGAGACCATCCGCCACGAACTGATCCACGTCCACCTGCTGAACGAGGACGGCGACCCCAGCCACGGCAGCGAGTTCGAGGCCTGGGCAAATCGATTGCAGACGCCGGTCACCTGCGACCTGTTCGCGGAGCCGAACTACTGGGTCGAATGCAGGGCCTGCGGGAGTGAGATGGCCCGGTACCGGGAATCGAAGCTCGTGCGCAATCCTGATGCGTACCGCTGTGGCGGCTGTGGCGGCGAACTCCGGTCGCGAGAGACCACCGGCGCCGACTGAGCCGCGGGGTGACAGAGCCGCCGGGTCGAGCGCCGCTTCCCGGTTCCGCTATTCGACCGTTCCCGGGCGCCTCGGCCACGGTATTGACCGATACCCCAACGTTGAATATCGCAGGACGGCTCTTCGTTCCAATGACAGACAAACAGTTCGACGGCTACGAAGCGTACGAGTACCTCGTCGCCGGCGAGGACTACCGGACGGTCGAACTGCCGGAGATGCACGCGGGGTTCGAGCCCCACGAGGTCGAACTCACCGCGGAGCAGGAGGAACGGGTCGAGGCGGTCAACGACGGGACTATCGTCTCGCTGCACGAACACCCCTTCTACTTCCCGGAGGACGTCCACGAGGACCTCTGGGACTACATCCGCGAGGGCCGCATCCACGCCGCCTACGAGGACCTCTCGAAGGCCCCGCTGGACGCGGTGTTCGACTTCCACCTCGACGGCCTCTCCGGCATCCATTCGAAACACGGCTGGAAGTGGGACGACATCGTCTCCGACGTCGCCATGCGCGCCGCCGACCAGGCCCACTCCGACTACGCCATCCGCTGTGGCGACGTCGACGACATCCACCGCGCACGCGACGAAGGCAAGTTGGCGTTCGTCCCGGCGCTCGAATCGTCGGCGATGGTGGAGAACGAACTCGACCGCATCGACCTCCTCTACGGCATGGGCATCCGCCTCATGGGCGTCACCTACAACGCCTCCAACAGCATCGGGACGGGGAAACGGGACATCTACGAGCGCGACGGCGGCCTCACCTCGTTCGGCGTCGACGCCGTCCACCGCATGAACGACGTGGGAATCGCGGTCAGCACGAGTCACGCGAGCGAGCAGACCACCCTCGACGTCTGCGAGGTGAGCGAGAAACCCGTCTTCGACACCCACGCCCTCGCCGCGGGCGTCGGCGACCGCGGCACGTCGGACGCCTGCTTCGAGGCCATCGCGGAGACCGGCGGCGTGGTCGGCGTCGTCGCGTCGAGCGTGCTCCCGGACATCGAGACGTACATGGAGCACTTCGAGTACATGGTCGACCTCGTCGGCATCGACCACGTCGCCTTCGGCCCCGACGTCCTCTACGGCGACCACCGGGCGCTCCTCGGGTTGCTCGCCGAGCAGCACGACATCGACCCGCCGGGCGAAATCGGCGGCCGCTACCACGTGAAGGGGCTGGAGAACCCGACGGAGGCCTGGCAGAACATCCCCCGCTGGCTCGTCAAGGAAGGCTACGACGACGAGGAAATCCAGAAGGTCCTCGGCGGCAACATCCTCCGCGCCCTCGAGGAAGTCTGGTAGGTCGAGCATCGGTCGGCGTGGGTGCCGCGGCGGGCCTCGTTCTCGGCGGGCGCCCGACCACCGCGAGTACCGCTCGCCGGACTGACATACGAGTGCGTTTATTCCGGCGCGAGCGCCGCTCAAACCGCCACATAACCCGATATATTCTCGTGTATCGCAATGTCTTTACGCCGCTGCGCTATTTCTCAACGCATGGCGTGGTACGAATACACAATAAAACGCTTGCTGCTGTTCGTGCCGATTCTCTTCGGCGTCTCGGTGCTCGTCTTTCTCATCGTGCATCTCGTGCCGGGGAGTCCAGCAGTAGCGATGCTCGGGGTGCAGGCCACCGCCGAGCGCGTCGCGGAAATCGAAGCGGAACTCGGACTGCACAGGCCGCTGCTCGTCCAGTACGGTGACTGGCTGGCCGGCGTCCTGACTGGCGACCTCGGCAAGTCCTACTCCTACGACACCGCCGTCAGTTCGCTCCTCGTGAGCCGGTTCTTCGTCACCCTCGAGATCATCGTCCTCACGCTGCTCGCGTCGGTGCTCGTCGCCGTGCCGCTGGGCATCGTCGCGGCGCTGAACAAGAATTCGTTCACCGACTACCTCTCCATCGGCGTCGGCGTCACGGGGGTGAGCATCCCGACGTTCTTCTCCGCCGTCGTGCTCATCTGGATCTTCGCGGTGACCTTCAACTTCTTCCCGACGAGCGGCTACGTGGCCCCCAGTGAGGACATCGTCGCCAACCTCAGGCACATGGCGCTGCCGGTGTTGACGATGACCCTGGTCGCCGTCGCGGTCATCATGCGGATGATGCGCTCGTCGATGCTGGAGACCATCGGCGAGGACTTCATCCGGTTCCACAAGGCGAAGGGCCTCGACCGGAGGTCCATCCTGTTCAAGCACGCGCTGAAGAACAGCTTCATCCCGGTCATCACGGTCATCGGCCTCCAGTTCGGCTACATGATCTCGGGAGCGGTCGTCGTCGAACAGATCTTCGCGATTCCCGGACTCGGGCGCACCGTCCTGCAGGCCGTCATCCAGCGGGACTACCCGCTCGTCCAGGGCTCCGTGCTGATGCTCGCGCTGTGGTTCTCCTCGGTGAACCTCGCGACCGACCTGATCATCACGCGCCTCGACCCGCGCATCATGGAGGGTGGCGAATGAGTACCGAGACCAGCGAGGAGTCCGCGGACGAGCGCAGCCACCCGCTCCGGAGTTTCGCCGCTCAGTTCGCCGAGAACCGGCTGGCGCTGTTCGGCTTCATGCTCGTCGCGCTCGTCGGCGTCGTCGCTGTATTCGCGCCGGAGATCGCGCCGCACTCGCCGACCGCCCAGGACTACAGCGCGCTCCAGGAGTCGCCGTCGCTGGCCCACCCGTTCGGCACCGACGACCTGGGGCGGGACGTCTTCTCGCGGGTGCTGTTCGGCTACCAGACCGTGCTCACCATCACCGTCGCGGGCGTGCTGATGTCGTTCGTCATCGGCACGTCGTTCGGCCTGGTGGCGGGCTACTCTGGCCGGTGGACGGACAGCGTCGTGATGCGGGGCGTCGATGTCTTGATGTCGTTCCCGTCGCTCATCCTGGCGCTCGCGCTCATCGCCGCGCTCGGGCCGTCGAAGTGGGGCGTGGCGCTCGTCCTCGGCATCGCATACACGCCTATCTTCGCCCGGGTCGCGCGCAGCGAGGCGGTCTCCGTGAGCGAGGAGCAGTTCATCAAGAGCCTCGACGTGCGCGGCGCCAGCAGGGCCCGCATCATCTTCGGGCACGTGCTCCCGAACAGCCTCGGCCCGCTCATCGTCACCGTCACCATCCAGTTCGCGTTCGGCATCCTCACCACGTCGACGCTGTCCTACCTCGGCGTCGGCGTCCAGCCGCCGGACCCGTCCCTGGGCCTGATGCTGGCCCGCGGGAAGGACTACCTGGACGTGGCGTGGTGGATGAGCATCTTCCCGGGCATCGCCATCATGCTCCCCGTCATCGGCTTCAACCTCATCGGGGACGGCCTCCGCGACAGCTTCGACCCCAAGCAAGGGGGTCGCTAACACAATGACTCGACTCTCTACGAACGGACTCAGTGTCACGTACCGCACGAAACAGGGGGACGTCCGCGCCGTCGACCGCGTCTCCTTCGACATCAACAGTGACGAGATATTCGGCATCGTCGGCGAGAGCGGCTGCGGGAAGAGCACGCTCGCGAACACGTTCCTCCGCCTGCTCGACGAGAACGGCGAGATCACCGGCGGCACCATCGAGTACAAGGGCCGGGACCTCACCACGCTCACAGAGCGCGAACTCGCCGACGAGGTCCGGGGCAGCGAGATCAGCATGGTGTTCCAGGACCCGAACACCAGCCTCGACCCGGTCTACACCATCGGCCAGCAGCTGATCGAGACCATCCGCCGCCACCTCGACGTCTCGAAGCGCGAGGCCCGCGAGCGCGCCATCCAGACGCTGGACGACGTCGGCATTCCCTCCCCGGAGGACCGCCTGGACGACTACCCACACCAGTTCTCCGGCGGGATGAAACAGCGCGCCGTCATCGCCATCGCGCTCTCCTGCGACCCCGATCTGCTCATCGCGGACGAGCCGACGACCGGCCTCGACGTCTCCATCCAGGCCCAGATCCTGGAGCTCCTCGAGCGCATCAACGAGGAGAAGGACACCGCGATCATGCTCATCACGCACGACCTGGGCGTCGTCGCCGACGTCTGCGACCGCGTCGGCGTGATGTACGCGGCGAACATGGTCGAGATCGGCGGCGTCGAGGCCATCTTCGACGACCCGAAACACCCGTACACGCGAGCACTGCTGCGGTCGCTGCCGGAGGCACACAGCATGCAGGACGAGCTGACCGTCATCGAGGGGGCGCCGCCCGACCTCCGGAACCCGCCGGATGGCTGCCGGTACGCACCCCGCTGCGACGAGCTCTGCTGCGACGCCTGCGAGACGGGCGACATCCCGGCGCTGTACCGTGACGGCACCGACGTTCGGTGTTACCTCTACGACGAGGCGGAGAATCCGGAGTACGAGGGGCAGACCCAGGTCGTCGCGGAGCCGGAGGTGGAGCAATGAGCGACGCCCCGCTGCTGGAGGTCGACGGCCTCGAGAAGGAGTTCGTCGTCAACGGCGGCATCGTCTCCCGGCTGCTCGGCACGACCCGGCGGCTGCGCGCCATCCGCGACGTCTCCTTCGACATCGAGGCGGGCGAGACGGTCGGTCTCGTCGGGGAGAGCGGCGCCGGGAAGTCCACAGTCGGGAACGTCATCACGCGGCAGTTACAGCCGACGGCGGGCGAGGTCCGGTTCCGGGGGCAGAACGTCCACTCGCTGAGCGGCGACGACCTCAGGGAGTTCCGACAGTCCGTCCAGATGGTGTTCCAGGACCCGCACTCGAGCCTCGACCCGCGGTACTCCATCGGGCGGACGCTCGCCGAACCGCTGAAGATACACACGGACCTGGACAAGTCCGAGCGCCGCGAGCGCGTCGAGGAGCTGCTGGAGACGGTAAACCTCGACCCGAACTTCCGCAACCGCTACCCCCACGAGCTCTCCGGTGGCCAGCTCCAGCGCGTCTCTATCGCGGGAGCGCTCACCGTCGACCCCGAGTTCGTCATCCTCGACGAGCCGGTGTCCGCCCTCGACGTCAGCGTGCAGGCCCGCATCCTCAACCTCCTGATGCGCCTCCAGGAGGAACACGGGCTCTCCTACCTGCTCATCAGCCACGACCTCGGCGTCGTGAAACACATCTGCGACCGCACCGCGGTGCTCTACCTCGGTGAGATCGTCGAACACGGCCGCACCCGGGGGCTCTTCGAGAACCCCACCCACCCGTACACGGAGGGACTGCTCGCCTCCATCCCCCAGCCCGACCCCCACGCCAAGAAGAGCGGCCAGCGGCTCGGTGGCGAGATTCCGTCCGCGGAGAACCCGCCGTCGGGCTGTTCGTTCCACCCGCGCTGTGCGTACGCGACCGAGCTGTGCGCCCGGGAGAACCCGCCCCTGGAGGCGGTGGCCGACGACCGGGACACCGCCTGCCACCACTGGCGGGAGGTCAGCGACGACCACGCCGAAGCCCCGGCGAACGACCAGGCCGACGTCGGCGCGAGCGACTGATTCGAGGGTTCAGGGTTCGCCGCGACCACCAACCCCTTTGCCCGGGACTGCCTTCCCGAAGTCGAGATGTACGCCGACGTGAACGGGACCGAACTGTACTACGAACGCCTCGGTGACGAGGCCAACCCGTCGATCCTGACGCTCCACGGCGGGCCGGGCGTCGGCGACCACCGGAAGGCCAAAGAGGCGTACGAACCGCTCACCGACGACTACGAGGTCGTCGTCTACGACCACCGCGGCTGCGGGCTATCGGGTGAGGACCCACCCTACACGAACGAACAGTTCGCGAGGGACGCGAACGCGCTCCGCGAGCACCTCGGCCTGGGCACCGTCGTCCTCATCGGCGGCTCCTACGGCGGCTTCATCACGCAGGAGTACCTCACTCGGTTCCCGGAGACCGTCGCGGGGTTCGTCCTCCGGGACACGGCGCCGAGCGGCGAGTACGACAAGCAGTCCCGCGAGAACGCCCGCGCCGGACTCCCGGAGGTTTGGGAGCGAGGGCTCGACGTCCCGGAGATCACCTTCGAGGAGTTCGACCGCGTGATGGACGGCCGAGCGCGGGACAACGAGGAGTTCAG
>Ga0208135_101037_pt1 | contig 12610 bp, 18 predicted proteins | sample AntDeeMetag02WF5_FD_184757 | JGI IMG/M metagenome (GOLD analysis project Ga0208135, IMG submission 184757) | Saline lake microbial communities from Deep Lake, Antarctica - Antarctic Deep Lake Metagenome 02WF5 (SPAdes) (version 2) | ecosystem: Environmental > Aquatic > Non-marine Saline and...
ACGAGGAGTTCTGGACAATTCCCTTGCAGACCTCTGGTCAGGTACACATCTTTGAGCTTCCATTTGATGAAGACCATGCGAGCTTCTACACACTCGGTGAGTTAGAGAAGAAGTTAGGTGACGACTGCATCCTTGAGTTCTGTGCAGAATACACAGACGCAATCGGTCGGTCGTATGAAACCAAGGAGGAGATTGACGTACTCGAAACAGTATCCAGTCGGGCTCACAAGGAAGACGCAAACAGACCGGAACTCTCTAAAATTCACCAAGAACTGAAGAAGATGCGGAAAGACATGAAGAAGGTTCGTGAATCGCTTGAGGAGAGACCACCTCGCTTCTAACTCTTACTGGAGCCCTGCGGTCTTCATCAGCTCTGCGGTGAGAGATTTACCAGCGTTGAATGTATTATCCGTGTAAGTAAACGCCGCCATCAATTGTTACTTCGATATTGACTCCATTGGGACCACTCACATCTTGGAATACATCATGCGCTTCCTGCTCAGACAGTCCGTGGTCTTCAATGAGAATGGTTTTCGCCGCCCTGACTGGGACTTCCCCCTTACTATTGAGTTCGCCTTCATAATTCTCCACGATTTCGGGGATGACCGTTTCATAGATGTCGGACTTTACCATCAGTCAATAACTGGTCGTGGCTGTTAGTTAAATTTTTCTTGTATTTCACGCTCCTCGGCGTCAACAGCCTTCTCGCACGCCCGTTATCTCGTCCTATCTCGATAACACCCTCCCTGACCCTCAGCTATTCCAACGATGTCCCTTCGGGAGTGACGAGACCGTTATTACGAATCAGTTGGCCTGTCTAAGTTCTTAGCTTGCCAGTACGGGTCTCGTGGCGGCACTGGCCCGTGTTCAATTAACGTATCTAGATGATTTACGAATTCTGTCCCCTCATGACCTGCCTCTACGTATTGTTCTCGTAGGTCAGAGACGTAGGACTCCCAATTGATGAGGTTCCGAAATCGCATCCACTTCCCTGGATAACTGATGTCAAGGAAAACGTGATGTTTGGGCTTATGGTCGGCGCAGAATGGGACCAAGTTCGGAGGGTCAGCTACTCCATAGAATTTATGCGATACTATCTTCACGTAGCCGAGGTTTTCCTCAGAGTCACACAGTAGACATGAATTACCGTATTCCTCTCGTGCTCGCCTTTTTCGAGCATCTGTCGCTGAATCACTATAATCGTCCTTTGGTCGGGTTTCGTAGCCGAACGTGCGGCCCATCTGCTCTCGGGGCGGCATATGGAATTTAGAGTTACACTCTGGGCACCGCTTGTTTCCTCCGTCCCGCCACGATTTGCAGCTTGGCCAAGAGGTTTTCATCCGGTCCCCTTCATCAAGGCGTTCCGGGGTCAACTCGCAACCACAGTCACAGGTATAAGATTGAACATCCGTACGTTTCAGGCCGTGTTCGTCAGCTTGACCGATAATAAAAACAACCTCATGATGGCCATTCGGATTATGAAGTGCGTCAAGGAGCATTTTCAATCCGTCCCTGTGCCCTTTCTTCTTTAGTTGCTCCCTGCTCGATTACCTCGCGGCTTGCTTCTTTGTACTTCGTTCTATCGTGGTTGAACCCAGTCTGGATGGATGGGGTCCCATCAGTGAGAGCTCCAAAATAATCATACTTGTACATATTTCACTCCACATAGAGAAGACATATTAAATGATTGGCTAAGCTGACTGGCAGTTACTATGACGTACTCATCTATAATATAATGTATACAGAGGTTAACTGTATTGTATGAAAACAAGGCGCAGCGAAGAGGACCAAACAGAGAATGAGATTGAATTGGAGGCCTTCGGACTGTCTAATCAAGAATTCGTTAACCTGGACGCAGAGGACCAGGAGCGACTGACTGCATATAATGAGTCGCTTCAGTCGGCCGAGAAAGCGAAAGGGCGACGTATTTTATATCAAAAGGCTCCACCGGAGACACTCCCGTTCATTGTGTACTCAATATTCGTGTCAGCCAATGCTTTCTCTGCAATCGTCTTGATGATTACTGTAACTGGGTTTCTCTGGCAAATTGCGGTGCTTGTGGGGCTTGTAATGGTCCTTCCAATTCTCGCTCTCCCCGCTGGGTCATTCACCGAGACCGCGGCATGGGTTCGTGGACTGATTTCGTTTGAGAGAGGGTAATAGATACAATATTGATACTTTGCCTCTTCTTCTCGTTCAGTTTGGGATTCTTAATGAAATTTGAGGAAGTAAGCTTACTGAATGTCTCAATTCCGGCCTCATCATCGTCCTCTGTGGGGGATGAAGAATTTGGTACTGTTGGTTAGACAACCGAAAGGTCATCAGGGTGTAGTATTAATAGTCAGCAATGACTGAATATTATCCTGATGTAGAGGCTGCAGTTAATGCTGTAATTAAGGAAATTGTGCCTCGGTCATACAGCCTGCTGAAAATGGATGAAGAAGATACGATGGCGTTGATTGAGGGCGACGAGGAGCAAATATACGATGTCCATGTAAAATTGTTTGAGCCTCCGGAGCGCGTAATTTATACAGTTGACACGACCCAGACCGAAGAAGGGTGGACAGCAAAAGTAATCCAGTAGGAGCAGTCAAAAGCCAAACTATATCACAAATGATTAATTTTTCGTTTTGGTAAGTATCTGTAAATGGGAATCAATAGAATAGAGGTCGAAGACCGAGTTGAGGGTCGAGCTGATGACATCGATGAACGGCTGGACCATATCCCGAATAGTTACAGTATGCCTGAACTAAAGGATATGACCATCGGTACGGCCAAAGAATTCCGCTTAGGTATCGTATTCATTGACATCGCAGGATTCACTGAGTACGCGAGTGATAACGACTACAAAGATGTTCTTTTCATGCTAAATTTATTCATTCCCGAGGTTATGGAAATTGCTCGGGGGATGGATGGAGTCTTTGAAAAGAATACAGGGGATGGTGTACTTATTTACTTTGGCCCGAATGACGATGATAATACTATCGCTCATAACGTCCTCGAATATCTAGCCACTGTCAAAACTGTCCTTGCGGACTATGTGAACCCTACATTAGATGACCATAGTATTGAAACTATTACCATCAAAGCTGGAGCATCAATGGGTGCCACCTATATTTCTCGTATCGGGGCTCACGGTCTGAACAGGAGGACTGCTGTCGGTACGACTGCAAACGTCGCATCAAAATTAGAGGATAAAGCAAACAGCAATCAGTATTTTGTCAACCATGGAATAAATAAATATGCCCATGAGGGCGACTCAATGTGGGCCAGCCACCTGAATGACAAAGGGTCTTTTGAACATTTCAGATGGGGAAGCGATTCAAATGGATGGGAGGATGCGCACTATTATGACTTCCGGGGAGGTTGGTCTGGAATAAATTGGGATAATCTGAAGTGATATGACTGAATTAAGTAGCGAACAATTCGCTGAACGAACGCAGGACCATCTGAATAAGTACATTGCCGCCGCAGACCAGAAAGCTTCAATTTTACTTACAGGGCAATTCGCATTTCTCGGCCTCACAGCCAGCACCGTAAATAACCTTATCGAGACCGCAGGCGATACCTTCCTCTACCTTAGTATTGGTATGGTGGTTGTAGGAATCACTGGCATATTCCTTTCTATCGTAGTGATTTATCCTCGAACACCAAGTCCTGAGAAGGGCTTCATTTACTGGGGGAATATCACAGCACACAGCTCCGCCAAGGAATTCCAAAATGCATTCGAAGACCTCTCTGAGTCTAAACTTAGTAATAAATTGGTCACGCAAAATTATATGCTCGCCAAGGTTGCTAACAAGAAGTATGGTTACCTCCGTTGGTCCCTTCGAGCAACCGCTCTGATGGTAATTCTCGCAAGTTTAGCTGGGATAGTCTATATTATGTAATCTATATTTTATTGCAGTTTCCCGAGATGGTTATTCACACCCATTATTTTGGATATTAACCTACAGATAAGTGCTGGAACTTCAACCTATACGTCAGGTTCCAGTTGAGTCTCCCTAAATTAGGTTGTTGTTCCAGGAATTCACTTCGTTCCATTCCGTAGGCGAATAATTCAAGCTATCAGGATACTCTCGCTCCCGAATCTCGTCGATATTAATTCCATATATCAAGTCCTCTGGATAAACACAGATGAGTACATATCCATGTTCACTTATCTTTTCTCTTCTTTTTTTTATATCTCTATCATTCTCAACAACAATTTCATACGCTTCTCCAATTCGCGTATGATAGATGTCTGGGACAGTAGCCAGGACATCTACTTGCAAATCATCTAGTTTTCCTTCTTTTTCTATAACAGAAAATTCGTCTGGCTTTTCTACTTGTAGCGTCTTTGAGACTTCATCAACCATTTGCCAGTGTAGTGGACTTTCATGTGTTTGATAAGTGACTAATCCGCTGGCATATTCTCTTTTGTGGATTTTTGACCTACATATCGGGCAGATTCCACCATTGGCTACTATCTCCTCTTTGGTCATATCTGGCATTTTCTCAGCCATCATGTCAGTTATCTTATATAGTGTTCTTGATGCACAGACTGGACAGCGGTCAGGGTGGTATCGTTCTGTTTCCATACCTCTATTAGACAATATTATATGGCAGATATTAAACACATTTGGTGGTGATAATGTATTTTTTATTGTGTGTCATGCTCTTACAAACTAAAGATACAAAATTGCAAAAAAATCAAGCGAAAATATGACAGTAAAAACATATAAATTGTACTATAAATCACTTTTTGTATAATACGGATTGTTGTATACACAATGGGCAACTGTGGAGTGACTAATAAGGCATATTTAAATGCTGCTACGTAATTGAGTGAAATATATGACTTTCGACATTTGTTTGTGTTGAGATACTTCTGCAATTTACTCCAATTTAATTTGCCATGACAAGGCGACCTACCACAGCATCAGATACTGGCCAATTAATGCCATCGTTGATTTAAGCTAAGTTTGAATCATAACTTGTTGCAAGCCTATCGATAAGGTCTTCATGTTCATCGCGTACGGCTGATGGATAGCTAACTGGACAACCGACAGCCTCTGCTACTTCTCGATTTGTCGCATTCGGATTACGCCTAATATAGTCAATCGTATCTGCCTTCTTGCCTGTGAGCTCACCTCCATCGTATATGATGGTCTTACTCTCTGACGTGTTTTCGTCCAAATGCCTATCCATTTCGTTAGTATCCACTCTCTCAATAATATCTCCGTATTTCTCGACTATCAGAGCACAGTAGCTCGGAGAGACATTTGTTTCCTTAGCTAATTCAGACACCCCAATAGACGTGTCTTTCGCATAGGCTTTGAGAATACGTTGTTTGAGTTTAGTGAGTTCCTCAAATTTTGCACCTTCTGTCCGACTGAGCTCAAAGAAATCATTTAGTTTTTTCAGGATTATTACTGATGAGGGTACATCTGTTTCTCCTCGATGAAGAGCAGAGTCTGTTGGTTCAATTGCTAATCCCGCATCATCAAGAGCAGCGTTTGTGAGTCGAATAAGTTCTGAACTATCAACAGTGTTTGAATTGACTGCCGTCTTGATTATTACTGCATCAACTCTGTCTAATTCATCAGGAACCTCACTCTTCAATAGGTTCGCTGCCTCTGGGTTTCCTTTTCCGTTAATTCTATCTACAATTTCATTATTCTCATTAATCACAGAAACTGAATCAGCTGGCGAGAAACCGGTTTTGTTTTTATGGCCATAATGTTCTGAAAGAGAGATATGCGTCCGAACTAGCATCTCATTATCAAACTTTGCCTCACAAATTGAACATACGTATTTTTCCATGTTTAATCACCTTGATTAATTATAAGTCTAAGCATATGTAAACATACCGATTTGATTTCTAGATGAACATACTAAGTTATTCTTTATCCCAGAGATGTCTTCTACGCGCATATTAACAGAGATTCAATAAAAACTTACAACAGTAGAGTAGACCAACTGTTTTGTATCATGATAGAATCGTTCCAGTATGACCGAACAGCCTGAATCAGGTGAACTTCTCGTCGGTTCGTACCTTCGACTCGTAGAAGGATGCGAGTTGGTAATGTACAACCAGCGGTCGCAAAAGCAAGGTGACCAGCTCGAAATCGACGTGATAGGCGTGAAAAATACCGAACATGGCGAACAGGTCGTCTATACCTGTGAGGTTGTAACCCACATTGACGGTCTTCACTATTCGGGGACACCTAACACTGACCGATGGGCGGAATACGGGAACGAAGACTACCAGCATACTCTCGAACGCCTGTGGCAGAAATTCAAGTCGGACAAAGAGTATGTCACCGAACTCTTTGACTCGGATGATTATTCCTTCATTTTCCAATTCTGGTCGCCCGTCGTACGCGGGAACCGTGACGAAAAGTACCTGCTAACGGGCCTCTACGACATGACTAATGAGTTCGACGAGCAAACCGGTACCGAACTCGAACTCGTAATCAACGAGGAGTACACTGAATGTATGAAAGCATTGCGCGAAAAGGCAGGGCAAACCGAGAAGGACTACGGTGAGCTCGGATTCCGTATCCTACAGATACTTGAACATCTACGGTAAAGTGGGCTATTCGTCAGTGGCTAACTCATGGAACTACTGCCACGACCAGAAATATGTTGACTTGTCAATTATTTCTCCCGAATGTCTTTGAGGAGAATGTTCCATATCGGGCTCAAGTCCGTAACCAGTTTTTATCTCACACAAAATTTGGCACATCGACCTGACAATTGATGTTAGGTAAGGATGTCACGGGGGGCCAACTGCGCTATAGACTCCAAACGGGAGTATTATAGCTTGTTTCTAAGTTACACCCTATAGTTTCTTTTCGTTCCCTACTGTTATAAGTATTACCCTAAATTAACTAAATAAAATTCGTATTTATTGAAGATAAATTGGTTTGAGGATTCGGTTTCGAATATGGTTCGTCGTGAAATATTTTGTGACTCTTATCAAAACCCGTAAAATCTCTTGTTTTAACGATTTTAACTCTTTAGAATAGCCTTAGGTGACATTCATACCTGACACCAATCGTCAGACACTATATAGAATAATCCTAGAATCTAATTTTCTTAAGTTGACTTCGCTTCCTTCCTAAGTTCTTGTTCTGTTGTAACGATTTTTTTGTTAGAGGGAAGGTAAAGTCCGTGTCCATTCTTCCGTCTGTGTTCAAATTTCCCGTTACTAAGGTCCACTGCAGCCCTGAATGCACGTCCAATTTGTGTACTTGCTAGATGCTCTCCGTATTTTGATTCGTATAGTGTTTTCAAGTTGTTATTTTTAACATTTAATTTGCTGCCACCTGGTGTTTTCGAAGACCACTTAGAGAAATTCAGAATAATCCGTGCTGCTCTTATATCTCTTTGATGTTTGATGAAATCAGATTTTTCAGGGTCATTATATTTCACAATTGCATTTTCAATTGGAGACAAAGTAACGTTTCCTGCACCTACTGCTAAAGAATCAATATCATCTTCAATAGAATCCAAACTACGTGTGATACTATTAATTCGTGATTCTCTGAGTGTACAGTTATCTTCTAATTCTTTGAGACGTTCGGCTTGCGACTCAATTTGTTTCTGTTGCTCTTCAATTTGGGTTTGCTGTTTCTCAATGAGGTCAGATAGTGCCTCAATATCAGCTTTTGAATTAGTCATCTAAAATTAGTAAGGACAAATGGTTATTAAAACCTTTGCCGATTTTATAGAAAATTCTTAGATTTATTCATTTATTTGAGATTCTAACTCTGTTGAGAGCCAGCTTGTTGATTGAAATCATACTATCTAACGACAGATAGCCATTCAATGGTTGTCGTTCAGCTCAGCATACCATGTGATATGGTGTACTACACGGTCAGAGTTACACGGTCTACACACGGTTAACACGGTCAACCATGTAGAGAATAAATCACCCCTTGTAAGAAACTGGAACTATATTTTAGATGGTAGAGAACGCTCGTTTTCGTGGAATCTAGCTTTGAAAAACAATATAATTTGAATAAGTAAGGAATTTAATCTTATTTATAGAAATAAAAATGAATAGAAGTGAAATACATGTCTAGTTGAGAAATGGTGGGTAAAAATAACAGTGAAATTGACCAGAACGAGCAAGAATCAAAACTACTCACAGAAGTTGACTATATAGCACCAAAAGATTGCTTACCATATTATCATTCAGATTCAGACAGTGCAGATTATAAAGTCATCTCACGCAAGAATGACAGATTTGGGAATACCTTGTCTGGGATATTATCTGATGGAGAGAACTATGCATTTGGATATCGACGCGACGACTGTCAGAATCGAGATGGCTCTAAACCAAGTTGGAAAATATACCAGGCAGGGTCGGAAGTCAAGGTAATGCATGTAACGGGTCTACCAGAGCACATCAAATCCCAATTTAATTCCGTTGGAGAAGAGATTGAGGATTTGATAGAACATGAACTCGTGGAGAGGTTCACACGTGGTGAAGACGGCTGTGAGATACTCCAAATTGAGAATGGGTATTTAAAATTGAGAGAAGAATATAAAAATATTGGTGTATTTGAAGTAGAACTCCAATTCGAGAGTAAGTGATTTTAATAGTGACTAAGAGAGATTTTTCGGGGTTCTATGTTCCCTTTTGAGGAATTATTTGGGCTTGTTGGACAATGCTTCGCGGGTCTCTGGGGTCGTTGTGATTTCCTCTCGAATGCGGTCCTCACCTTTCCACTTGATGTATCGATACCAAATTCCACTTGCATCGGGTGTGGTCTGGTTGAGTTCTCGGCGGTCATTGCTGAGCCGATTAAATTCTGCCCTTACTTCCTCTGTACTCACTTCGTTTGATGCAACGGTAATAGAGAGAAAGTCACGGTATTCATCAAACAACGCGTGATACCGACGCGCCGACCGTCGAAACTCCTCTGCTCTGTCTTGCAAATTCGTACCTCTCCGATATCCGGTGATAGCTGCAATGAGCAATGCAGGTATTGCGATATAGCGATTCGGCATAACACCCCAAAAATTGGTGGCAAGAATGAGAGCTGCGGCAGCGAATATTAGACCATCCAGAGCCCGTGATAGAGCACGGTAGAAGTTAGCTGCTGCAAAGTGTTGCTTGTACGTATAGCAAACTGACTCAGCCTTGTTCTCGGCCCTATAGCGCAGTTTGCTCCGGATTCCGTCCATCAATCGATATCCTCCCCAAGAGCATCACCATATTTTTCATTTGCCTCTCTGCTGTCTCCGTCTCGACGACGTGTTCTCGCCTCACGCATCTTCTTCCGGGCAGCCTTTGCCTTCCTGATAGCTTCTTTCCGATTCGCCTGGTCCATATTCGAGTCCAATCGGTCCCCATTGACAGGGTCCCGAGTACCCCGCGAAACTCGACGAGGTAGTTCCTCGACGAATCCCTCGGTCAACTCCTCTGTCGTGGCATCCTTATTGGGATGATTATGGACGTAATCATACGCCATCACCTCCATGTGATACGAACTGACCGGTATATTCCGATTCTCACGGAGTTTCTTTGCAACGCGGGCGACCTTCTGAAGCTTGCCTCCACGAGCGTTATCGATGGCTTCGAACCGTTGCTTGTATCCTCGTGGATTTGTCCGTACCCAAGACTGTCCGTCACTATACGTGTCTGGGATTTTGTATCCACCTGTGTCATCTTTAAACGCTGGTGCAACGTCCACTGTGAAATCACTGAATTGGACGCTTACGACGTTTCGGTCGATGCTAACATTCGAATTAGGATACCGCTTTTCAAGTACTCGCTTTACTGCCCGAAGACAGTTACTTGACCCATTTTCTCCACGTTCCCATTGGCCGTGCTTCTCACGGCTCAGCACGAACATCACATCTGTATCGGAATCTTCCGAAAGAGGTCCAACCATTGTTCCGCGCGTAAAGGACCCGAACTGATGACTTTCAACAATCACCATCTCCTCTTCTAGAATCTGTTCCAGCCGCTCACGACGTTCGTTGATTGTCTTACCCTGCCGATTCGTAGGACCAGTCTCATCGGCATAATCATCTAACGAAGTCTGACCGGATTCATCGTGGCCTGGCCCATGCTCATCTTGATTTCCAGGGTGACTCGGCGGTGCAATACCAGACCCCATCAGGCCCACCCCTTCGAACTCGTAAACGTATGAAGCTGTGACTGCCCCGTACTCAGAGCAGCGGTAACCTGTCGGCTCCATTCGTCGTATTGATGTGCGGCCTCGACAACCGACACATCACGAGGGTTGCAGTTACGTAGCCACCGTTGACCAGCTGCTCCGGTCACACATGGTGGGAAGTCCGATACTAGGTTCTCCGATTGAAGGCCAATTAATATCATGTTCTCTGGTTCGTATTCGAATGAAATTTGTTGGACACGCTCAAGCAGTTCATTATACCGAAACCCGTAGCTGAAATACTGGACACAGTAGTAGGCTACTCTTGTACAGCCGAGCTCATCGAACGCATCATAACACAATCGACGTTCGTACTCGGTCTCACCTTTCACTAAAGGAACTACTTCGATACCAGCATCCCGGAAGTGAGGGACGATATCCCGGAGGTCCGCTACATACGTCTGGATGGTTTCAATCCGCTGAGCACGCGCGTCACGATTGTACACTGGTCGGTCGCAGGGGACAATAGCATCAGCACCGACTCGTTTGGCAAATGCTAGTTCACGGTCGGGGAACCATTCCTCCAGTGTTTCGTCCGGAATCGTAGATGCAAGAATGAGTTTGGCATCAATGTTTTCGAGGTCAATACCATTCTGGTCCAAACGACGGGCGTGAGGATAATCAAGCATCACAGCCTCAACTGTCTGCGCCTTTGAGACGAGGTTGAGATGCTCATCTTTTGCTTCTATCCGGGGGATAGGACCTGACAGATAGCTGCTCATCATCTACCAACACCTCTCATCTTATTTTCCTGCATTATCGGGGACAGTTACGTAGACGAACGGGTAGGGTTTATAACATAACCTAAACAACACAAATCATTGTATCATTAGCACAACTAAACAATGTTTTAATATACAACCACACAAGTGGTTGTTACTGTGTCAGACACCTCCGACCTTGATGAATCGCTCCAAACAATAATGGAGTGGGGAAAGTACGAAGCAGCTGCTTATCGGGTTCTCGTTCGATATGGGCCACTTGAGGCGTCAGATGTCGTAGTTCGAGCCGAGATTCCCCAAGGTCGTGTCTATGACATCTTGAACAAGTTACACAGCCAAGATGCGGTCGTGAAACAGGGCATCCAGCCGACGAAATGGGATGCTCAGAATCCACGTAAGCTCATTGAGCCAAACCAGCGGCGGTTCGAAGAAATGGCAGTTGAAGCCATCGAACGTTTGGAGCCTGCCTATGACCTGAATTTGGAATCCCAATCACATCCAGCATGGGTGACGACTGGAATTGCAGATACATCGACCAAGGCTAGCGAACTCTTTGAGCAGGCTGAGAACCGGATTTGGATTCTTGAGCGTACTTTTTGGTTCTCGAAACAAGATAAGAAATTACTCCAATCTAAAGCTGAATCGGGCGTTGATGTCCAGATTGTCGGATGGAGCGGTCGACCAGAGCTCCGGGATGTTGCCGAAGAGATGCCCGCTACCGAATTCAGAGAAGCTGACGAGGTTGAAACATCGTTCTACATATGCGACGAAGGGGCAGTATTGATTAATCTCAACCAAGGCGAGACTGGGATGCTCTTCTATGATACTGGTACGGCAAAGATTTTCACAGAGCGTTTCCAATCTATATATAAGGACGCGAGTGAGGTGACACCTAATGCATAGAAAAATGCTCCCAATGGCACTCTTAGATGCCTGCGAAGGAGACCAAATTGAGGGACGTACACGCCTACAGAAGCTTGTTTTCCTCATGGAGCAGGAGTTAGAAGATGATTCGACTGCATCGCTTGATAGCTCCGATTATAATTTCATCCCGTATGACTATGGGCCATTCTCAAAGGAACTGTACGACGACCTAGATTCACTTGAGGATGCCGAACTGATTGATATGGAAGAAGAGAACATGGCGGACGGTAAGGTAAAATACAGCTATCAGCTCACAGAGAAAGGTCAGTCGTGGGTCCAGCACCAATTAGTTGATAAGAGTGCTGCCACAGCGCATTCATTGGCGGAGGACCTCGCTTCGGAGTACAACGGAATGTTACTGTCTGACCTCATTGACGAGGTTTATTCTGAATATCCCGAATACGCCAAGAACAGCGTTTGGTAGCTTGGTTATACCCCACGAATTACTTTTCCGTAAAATTTCACAGCAGTACTGAACGATAGGTAGGTCGTACCATTCTTATTGGTACAATAACCAGTGACACTATGGCAATTGTTCGCTGTCAAGACCATCCGCCACGAAACACTAATTATTCCATCGCAGTCAAACCAGTAGGCTATCCAGAAACCGCTCTTATTTGTGGTCGTGAAAATAGCGACCACGAAGAGATAGGCTGGGTCTACCTTCTTCCAGATGAACACAAGGAGTATCAAGCGGGCAAACGAGTCTTCGGTCTCTGGGGGCCAGACTCGTCATCTAGTGCTGCAAAGGTACGTGTTAGTGACCAGGTCGTGGAAGGCTTGAACAAA
>Ga0208135_101043_pt1 | contig 12530 bp, 16 predicted proteins | sample AntDeeMetag02WF5_FD_184757 | JGI IMG/M metagenome (GOLD analysis project Ga0208135, IMG submission 184757) | Saline lake microbial communities from Deep Lake, Antarctica - Antarctic Deep Lake Metagenome 02WF5 (SPAdes) (version 2) | ecosystem: Environmental > Aquatic > Non-marine Saline and...
GCTTGGTTTCATTTGCAAGATCAAGGGAAATTTCCTTCCAATTTAAATCCTTCATTGTGCATCCTCCAGTTTTGTCTTTACGGCAATCCAATATGCGTCTGCCAAATCTTCACGACCATTGGATTTTGTTATCTTTTCAAATAGCTTCTTAGCCTGATCGGGGAGGGCGTCGTACATATCGTCCTTAGACGCCTTCCCAGCGCCCGTGGCGCATTTCTTTACCGTGGATGGTGTGTACACCTTTGGATAATACAGCGCCTCTCTAAGAGCCCCTACAAGCATGAATTGAAGCCCTGCAAGTTGCTGTAACGTTGTCCCTCTCATCCCAAACGCTAATCCCTCAATCCCAATGCCTTTTACGGCACCTGTTAGTTCATCTGTGGTCTTTATAATACATGTTGTTGTTTCTGCAACAAGTGCCGCCCGTGTAAAATAATCCCCATCACTTTTAAGTGTCTGCACAACCTCATGGGTTACAACATTAAGATCATCGTCAATGGTGACGATCCCTGTATTTCGATATGATTGGTCAATCCCTATGTACATTATTATTACTCTTTGTCTTCTTCGGGTACCTTGTAATACTCACCTTCTGTTTTAAGCATGTACGCCAGCTTCATATTCTCCAAGAACAATTCCTCAGCGGTTTTCTCAATGGTTTCACCGTACCAAGTAACGTACTCGTGAACATCTCCAAAGTGCTTCCTGTAAGCTTCTACAGATGCTTCGTACATCTCCCGTTCGCTGTTGCATCCTTCGAGAATCTTTCCCGCCTTGACGACGCCAATACGAGGAATCCCTTCGTAATTATCTACACTCATGTCACCAGCACAAGCCTGTGTATAGCACCAAAGTAATCCTTCTTCCGGAGTGACGTATTTGAAAGATCTCTTGACCCAGTTGTAATGCCACAAGGGGGCTTGGTGTACATCCTTGTCCAAGTTTGCAGCAACTCCAACAAGACCCTTCCTGTAGCAATCCCACAGCCCTGTTGTCATGTAATCATCACATTCAATATAGTCTACAAACTCTGCACCATGAACATTCACGATATGTTGCTCTACACTGTCAATCCACTTGGGATTCTTAGTATCTGCCCGATCCCCTTTGTACTTGTGAATGGTTGCTACCGAGTGTCTGTAAGAATCGTCACCTGTGAGGTATAACTTGTAAACCTTCGCAGGGCAATCCTCTTTGATACTTTTGAGGATCAAGTCACACGCATCTTTTGCTTGCTGTTCTTCTCCTATACGTTTATCGGGAACCTTGTAATACCCCGATGTGTCAATCATGAAGAACTCTGAAAGCTCTCTTAGATACTCGTTAGCTGTTTTAGCGTTGCTGTATTCATCAACAAAACTTCCTTCCTCGTCATACAAATGGTAGTAAGTCTTCTCAACTGAAAAGCTGGAACGATACTTTACCAGATCACAGTCAATATAACAAACATCAAAAACATCTGGAACATCCATAATCACCAAGCCTTCCATGTGATGAGAAGGGCTGACACAATAATCACCGTTAGTACAATAATTTCCATCGTCTTGACTTCCTATATAATGGGCGGCGCTTTGCCGCCCCAATACTTTATCAATTCCCTATAATTTTATACCTTCATCCATCTCACGGCTTTAAAACGGATCGTCATCATCATCCTCTTCCATATCGAAACCGTTATCAGGTTGGTTTCCCGAACCCCCTGCCATGGGGGCCTCATCACGTTCATCAATCTCCATGGTACCACCAAGGAAGACTTCTTCCTCCTTGTCACTCCACCCAGATTCATAACTGATAAGGCTGTTAACCTTGACCCGTGACAGGTAACTGAATGTGCCAAAGTCATTCTGGTTGATATTGAGAAGAACGTCAACGCTGCTACCATTCCCAACAAGCTCGCTGAAGGTGATATCAACCGGCTTGCCGTCTACAACCTGTGCAACCCGTGGGCGCATCTTAGGATGCATTGGAGATCCGTCCTTCTTCTGTGCCGCCTGCTTAGCCTTGATGAGATAAAACTTCTTAGCGTTTGGGTCATCAAGAACGCTCTCATCTTCAAGCTTGAATTTCTCTTTGAAGATTGCCGCCGACATCTTCTTGGAGGGCTGCTTGGCGAACACTTCATCCCATTCATCAGCCACGTCTTCGTTCACGAGAAGATCAATAGTGTACTCAAACTGGGTTGGGTTATGCATAGTACGCTCTTCGTAGATCGGAGAGGGCTTCTGAATCTTGCAATAGAATGCAAGGGCATCTTTGACGATGGCGCTTGTGATGTTTCCCTTGGAGTCTTTATTGAAAGTAATTGAAGCTGTCATAATAATTTGTCCTGTCTTTGGTTGATGTTTAAATTGTATCCATTCTTTCGTATTCTAACGGATTTTATAGATGAAGTAAAACACTGTGTAGGCGATTAGAAGCAATGTCATCGGAACCCACAAAGGAGCTGTAACCAACCACCCCTGCTAATTTTAGAACCATGAAGATTAAGAACAAGAGTCCTCCAAAACCGACTCCCCCCTGATTGTTGATTATCCATTATTCATTCCTTATCCTCTCGATCTTCCCCGTTACCAAGGAATCCCATCCCCTCCACAAGCTTCCATCTCCCATTCTTTTTATTCGCTCGGTATTCTTTATCTTGGTTACGTTCCTCTTTGGGCAGGCGCTTCGTGTCGATCCGCCCTGCTCCATTGCCCTTGTTGATATGTTCGTAAACCTTATCGTTGCCGTGCTCATCTTCCAAATCTTCAATCAATGCGCTTGTAATATTCATCGTCTTCCTACGTTTCGTTGGTGAGGGTTAAGTATACCACAGCTCTTTGGATTTTTCAAGAGCTTTGATGAGATTGTTAATGTCCTTCATACACACTGAAGCCATGTCACCCTCTGCAATAACAATAACCTTTTCCCCAGCTTCGAAATTGAGAGTAATAACATCCCCGTCATATTCTCCAAACCTAATGCTCTGTACAGTTTGTGGCCTTTCGTCACGAATGTCAATCTCTTTATGGTACATGTTTATATCCTTTCGGGTTGGTTGTTGATGTGTTCAAGTATACGTCTGGGCCCTTCCTTTGCAACCCCTTTTTGGAACATTAGTGAATTTCTGCCCAGCTTTTTCCAGATTGGGCGGTGCCTGTCACCAAAACCTCAAGTCCAAGGCGTTTAGAGGCTTCACCATACATCTCTGACATGAGTTGAATACCTTCTTTTTCTTCGTTAAGAGGGAACTCAGACGTCAGTTCATCATGAAAGCTCCCTAGCTGCTTACCATTCAATCCTCGGACTTTCATCTGTTCGTTTACCCAGTTGATGGCTTCGTTCTGGAGAGTGGCTTCAGAGCCCATCAATAAGTAGTTCAACAGCCTATGTTCTGATCCGCACCAAACTTTTGCGCCTCCCGCAGTTTCTATATAACCACCTCCTCGAAACTTGTTACTGAGCCATTGCTCTTTCAGCCCGTCAATGAGATTTTTGACTTTCGGAAGCCTCTCAAAGTAATTGCCCATTGCTTTCTTTCCCTGAGCTGCTGTCTTATAGCCTAACACATTAGCGAAATTTTCTTGGCCGCTACCGAAGAGGAGCGCATAGATTCCCTTCTTAGAAATCTTCCGATCGTCGCCGATCTTCTTGATCGTCGCCCCGTCTTGAGAATATACTGCGTATGCCCAATCCTCGTCAGATACAAGTCCAAATAGCCGGCTGTTCAGAGAATGCGGATCTGTGCCAACGTAATTATGATCCGCGTCAAACTCTTCACCCTCGACAACAGACTTTGTAAACTCCTCATCACCCATGAAATTCGCCAGAAGTCGAAGCTGCGCAGAATCCTGGTCCACAGATACCAAAGTTTTATCGTCTTCACACGTCCACGTTTTCCGCATCTCCCATCCGTAAAGCGCTGAATTACTAGGGCAATTTACGATTTTTGTCTGCGTCGATCTACCAGTGCTGCTTTGCCAGCACAATGCGCCTGCTGAAATCCTCCCATCTTCCCTGATCTGATTCAACCACCCTTTCGTACCATCCTTCTCATTCTCAAACGTCCTGCGACGATGGATGTACGTGTTATAGTTTGCGATCTTTTTTCCTAACCCCCCTTTGATGCTACCAAAAGAGTCCTCGGTGAGTTTAGCCGACTTCTTAATCATATTCCCACGATCATCACGCTCAAGCTTGCCGTCACTATCCTTCTGGTAATTCCATTGAGTCGGTTGCCAACCTTCACTAAGGAGATAATCTTTAACAATAGCGTGCTGACTCATCTTGGAATCAAATATTTCGATCCGTGTATGAGCGCCCCTTACCAAACGATCTGACTCATCGGGTTCCTGACTAATCCCAAAATGGGACGCCGTATGCTTATCGTATAGCCCATTCTTTAGAAACACCTTCGTTGTCGGAATATACGATTCCTTGATAACCTTCCCTGTCCTCATATCCATCTTGGGCTTTGGAACCTTCCGATAAAACTTTTCCCATTTATCTCGAACATCCTCCCAAGTAGCTTTAACGGCTTTTGGCTTAACCTGCTTTGGAAGGTTGGGCTCAATCTCATTTCTAAGTCCATCAATGATCCCATCAAGATCGACAACGCATTTCCGCATGTGCTCCTTGTCGCCATACCATCCCGTCATCTCCTGATGCGCATAATGAAACTGCGCCTCTTGAGTCCTAAGAATCTGCTCTGTAAAATCAAGACCCGTTTTCTCGGCTTCATTATTAAGATAAATATAAGCCTTCCGATTAATCTCTATATCCACGAGACAGCGGTTAAGCTTCGCTGCATCCCAGTATGTCCAGTCCTCGATAGACGGCTTCGGAAACTTGAAAAGATCCCCGTAATATGCTAGCCCATGATTACCTTTCTGACCCTTGATGCGTGGCCTGTCAAAGTGCTGACATTTCGATTGTACAAAAGTATCCCAATGCTTGTCAAACGGAACTGTCTTTGTATTCCACAGATTGGGAAAGAACCTGTTCAATACATGCGTATCAAAGCCCATAAAGTTATGCGCGACTATCCTGTCATACCCCATAAGATGTTTAACACCATCCTTGAGATTCCCGTCAGGAATACGATCTCCACAGTCCTCCGTTGTGAATACCTTTTCATTCGTACCATCAGCATCTTTGCAAGCGATTACATAAATCTTTGTAAGCTGTTCCAGAAGCCCGTTTGTTTCGATGTCGAATATTACCGTTCCCATACCACTTCCTCTTTGCCCTTTGCCAGAATCAGGTGTACGCCTGCGCTGCTACGCAATCATACCGTCTAAATCTTCTAGCGTGCAAGTAGTTTATTCACATTAACCATCCCAAGGGATATCTTCAAAACCCCCGTCCGTACCATCACCTCCATCACCTTTGTCAATCTCTGTCATCTCACCTGTAACAGGATTATAGATAACCTTTGCAGCTATGCCAGTGTTACCAGAGTGACGATTCTTCAAAACCCTGATAGTAGACGTGTTACGCTCCTTATCATCGTCCGCTTGGCTGTTACGCTCGAACCCAATGACGGTATCTGACAATTGCGCAATCCCCGCTGAACCTCTCAGCTGTGAAAGCTCTGTAGCGCGTCCCTGCTCATGTCCAAGACCTTCAGGACGCTTCAGATGGCACACCATGAATAGGCACACATCAAGCTCCTGAACGAGCGTCCTGATCTTCGTGCTGATCTCGTCAAGCGCCCTACGCTCATCACCATGGACACCACCACTTACAAGGATCGAAATGTGGTCTAAGAAGATGTATTTGCAATCCGCAACCCTTGCAAAGTATGTGATGTTCTCGCAGATGGTGTCAATATCATTGCTTCCAAAGCTATCATACAGGAATACACGTCCTGTTCCAAGTGTACCCTCAAAAGACTCCCTCATTTCATCCTGTGAAGCCCCGTGTTCAGGTAGATGAAGAAGTTTGTTAGCATCCATGCTCATCAAGCTAAGACCTGTCTTGCGAACGCTCTCCTCAAGGAACATGCCAGCCACATTCTCATTTGTCGTCTTCAGAATATGGTGCATAAACGCCCGAGCAAACGTACTTTTACTTACGCCCGTTCCAGCTACCATCGTCACCAATTCTGACGTTCGGATACCGTCAAGCTTCTCATTAAGACCTTTGAAAGCGTATGGAATTGAATTGTCCTCAACCGATTCGCTGACAAGCTCCCAAAGACCTTCTCCAGATATAATGCCAGACGGAGAATACGGTTCAGCCTTCCAAATGAGCTTGCTAAGCTCTGAACCCTTGCCCTTACGAAGCATGTCGCATGGGTCTTTCTCAGAGTAGCTGGCAATCTTGGCCTTGCCCATCGGAAGAGACTTTGCAATATCAAAAGCTGCCTTCTTTCCGGGATCATCCTGATCCATCACCAAGATGACAGATTGGAATCCATTGACAAACTTGTAATTCTCCTTGACAGACTTGGCATTGGCACCGTTTGGAAGTCCTACAACAGCGTTTATGAAGTTTCCGTTTCCATTCTCTACCATTGCCTGCTGCATTGCGATGGTATCAAGCCTACCTTCACAGATAATGAGGAACTTATTACTGACACGGTTCGCATACTCCCCGCTCCCGCTGAAAAGATGCTGACCAAATAGTTCGCACTTCTTCGTATCGCCGATTGCTCGGAATGTCTTCGGAAGCTCCCGAACCTCCCATCCCGTAATTTCCCCTTCTTTGTGAACGGGGTTGTAATATGTGTCAATACTCCCGTCTTCTTCATTGTATGAAACCTTCATGCCATACATTTCACAAAAGGTCTTCTTGATGCGGCGCGCCTTGACGCCCCTTGTATCGTACTCTTTGATGCTCTCTACTGTTGCCACGTCTGCATTCACCCCTGTAGATGAGTTGTCAATGAATTCGTAATCACTCCCCAGCTTCTTTGGGGAGAAGTACCCTTCGCAAGCAAAGCAATACCCATCCTCAAATATAACCCCATCACTATCCTCCTTTCGATAAACCGCCAATCCGTCTGAACTGTCGCAATCTACGCAAGCGGTATGCCCTACAAAACTTCCTTCCTGCATCGTGTCACCCTTTCCCATTTTGGATTGTTTCAATACGATCTTTCGGAATATCCGATGTAATGCCGATGGCAAACCCCGCAGCCACCGCCAAAACCATGAGAATAATTAAAGAGGCTCTCCTAATATCCATTCCAACCCACCCTTTGTGTGATTACACCATATTCCTAATAAACAGCATTCTCTCAGCTTCACGACGCCGTGTCAATCCCCTTACAACGATTTTTCTACCCCCGACTGTCGCCTTGTTCCACATCAGGAAGGCATCCGCAGCGCCTTCATAATCCCATGTATTGAGTCGCCGTACAACGGAGCTTCTCTTGAATCCATAAGCTCCAATATTATATGAAAGGGATGTCATGGCATCAAACATGCATTGGTCAATAGGGACGGTTACACACCTTCTAACGGCTTCCGCGTATACATCATCAACCCTCTTCTGAAGATGCTCTGAGGCCGCCTTCTCGGACGTTGTATCACCCTCCTTGACGCCCTCTGTCTCTCCATAGCCAATGGTAAGGACGCCTGCGATATCATAATACGCCTCTGAACGAAATCCTTCAAATTCCTTGAGGAGGCTTGTCCCTTCCTCCCCGAAATTGAAACGCCATGCGAAATCTTTAATCGGCTCCGGCTCCGGCTCCGGCTCTTCATGAATCTTGTAAATTTCATCATAAAAGTTCATCTTTTGATTCTCCTGTTTCAAAAAGGTACGTGCCAATGTTTCGTGTACAGCCATTCGTAATCTTCTTTTTCATCATCCATACTATTAATCCTTAAATATCCGATACGTTATAAATGCCGCTCCAAGAATAATAAGCGCTACAATTACGATGTCAAAACCCATTCTTACTCTTCCTCTTCCATTGTTAAAATCTCAACGATATGTTTGTAAACTAGACCCTCTTGCTCTAGAAAATCCTTAACGTCCCCGAGATGAGCTTCAATTATGCGTGACCATTGTTCGTCTGTCAAGAAGTTTTCTGCACCGTCTTCACAGATTTCCTCCGCTCGTAATATTATGGTGTCTTTGTGTGAGTTGATGTAATCAATATCTGAATCATAGCCCATTGTTAGTGCCCTTCTTTCGGTGGTGTGGATACCCAGTATTGTTCGTGGGAAGGATGATGTCAAGGATGTTTGGTGTTCTTGGGAGGATGTAAAGAGGAGAACCCTGTACAGGTGCTTATGAATGCCTCTAGAAGCTCTTGTGAGGCTCTGTGAGAGCTTTGATGGTATGAGTAGTACATTGACTCAGGGTAATGGCGTTTGAAGTCTTAGAAAGGCTTGTAGGCGCTTACGCTTATGTCACACAATCAAAGGTCAGTTGTGCTTGGGAGAATCTACAGTAATTTGCAGGTTATTGAGGAGGGTCTTTATAAAGGTCAGATGCAAAGGTTGTGTAGAGTGTCTTGGTGTCTTATAAAGTAGGAGGGTTATAGGATCATACGATCCCCTCCCATCCTCAGGAGAATCTACAGGCGCTTTACAGGGTTATTGGGTAATCCCTTTATAAAGGTCTCTTGTAAAGCACTTGTAGAAATGCTCTTTATCTAAACCTTTCTTATATTAGATTCTATTAGATTCTATTAGATTCTATTAGATTACTTGTCTTTTAGAAGGTAATTTTAAAGCGCTTTTAAAGTACTGTATAAGGAAGGTCTTAGAACTAGTATACACCGAGATCTACACCTGCCAAGCGGTTTATTTTCACCAGTGTCCTCTCATTGAGTGTGTATCTGACAAGGATGGTGTGTATGGCTGTACAACGCTCTACAAGGCTTCCTGAGGGCTTCTGTACTACTGAGATGCCCAACCATACTGGGTACACCCTCTAAAGGTCTTACAGGAGCTTGTAGGAGGACACTGCTGTATGACGACTTCCCCTTCTAACACCCTATTTTTAACATCCTATACACGTACTTGATATGCCAGATGAAAGAAGCCGTCTCATGCGGCCTCGGTGGGGTTTTGCTCCTCACCCGCTGAGGTATCCTCATAATATAGACATTTGAGTAAATACTCGTTGACAGGTCTTACGTGCTAGTCTATTCTAATATAGAAATTATCAAGCACCAAGAGGAAATAAATATGCACACCAAAGGAACCTACGATGTTGGAGATATGCCATCGCTGAAATCTAGCCTTGGAAAGCACGGGACGGAGCGTGTTGCGTATAAGCACAATGATACCAAGAGCAAGCGCGGTAAGAATATTGAAAATACCGTGATAGATGAGATGCAAGGGCGTCTTGTATCCGACGCTTTCTGTGGTGTAAACGATATCATTGCGGGTGTTTGTAGGCTTGACCATTACAATCAAAAGGATCGTAACACCCCTCTTTCACAGAACAGGATGCTAAATATATTACAAACCATGAACAATATCAACACCCGAGAGGTAATGGTGATGATGGATGTTAGTGCCCGTTATGCGAGGTATTACGTCAAAGCTTCTGAATTAGCTATCAGATTCATTGAAGAACATTTTGAGGAAGAATATAATGATTTCTTGGTTGTTGACGATGGCACTTGATAAGAATTTAAAGTCTCTTAGATAATGCGTCCGCCTAAAATGGGAGGTTTTGAGGGATATACACACAACAAGGAGATCTTGGGATATGGGAGATGACGAGGGCATTGAACGGAAAATTGTATCGAGGAAAGATGCCACTGTGCGGGGGTTGAAGAAGTACTTCACGGGTAAGCCCTGCAAGAAGAGTGGCCATGTTTGTGAGAGGGCTTTGAATGGGAATTGTGTTGCTTGTAAGAAAGAATACGGTATAAAGTATTACCGAGAAAATGCCGAAGCCATCGCGGCATACAAAAAGGAATATTCCCAAGAGAATAAGGAGGCTATCGCGGCATACAATAGGGAATATTCCCAAGAGAATAAGGAGGCTATCGCGGCATACAAAAGGGAATATTTCCAAGAGAATAAGGAGGCTATCGCGGCAAGGCACAGGGAATATTCCCAAGAGAATAAGGGTCGGAGGAACGAATACAAGAAAAACCGCCGAAAGTATGATGAGGGCTTCCGCATGGAGGAGATGTGCAGAAACATGCTCCAAAGAACCCTCAAAGCCACCAAGATGTCCAAGACATCCAAAACCTACAAAGCCCTTGGGTACAATGGTGAAGACCTTCTAACCCATCTAGAAGCCCTTTTCCAACCATCCATGACATGGTACAACCAGCATCTGTGGCACATTGACCATTCCTATCCCGTGTCACGTTACATAAAAGATGGCGAGGCCGATCCAGCGGTTATAAACGCCCTGTCCAACCTCATTCCGATGTGGGCAGATGACAATATGGCAAAGGGCGATATGACGCTTGAAGAGTACCTAAAAGAATTTCCAGATAAGCTTGCACTCTACGGGAAGTTTCTATAATATGGCTTCAACATAAGAGACAACGCGACATGATCGAACAGGAAATGTATCAAGAATTAACAGGGCGGGACCGTGGAATGAAAAATACATACTTGACACTGAACAGATTCTCAAGGTTTTACCTCTTGGAAATGTTTTACTTGTGATGGCACGGGATGGATAAATCATCAAGATGGCGAAGTTATTGGAACAGGATATTGACAAGATATTGAAAATGGCATAGACTGCAATGGCCTCGGACAAATTGTAAACGTGGAGGACAATTAAGATGGCTGATGATGGTGAATACACCCTCGACACAGGGCCAACATTAAAAGTTGGCGAACTGATTGATAAGCTAAAACTCCAAGACCCTGAAAAGAAGATTGTGATATTTGCAGCTGGTGATGATTACCCTTGCTGCCAAGTTCAGGATTTGGAATATCTAGGTAATGATGATTTTGTAGAGCTTGGTGCGGGATGGAGACCTATCGACATCGGCATCTGTTGAGTAATTATCAATGTCACCGCTACAAGCTCCTACAAGCGCCCCTGTGAGGTTTTAATGGGTAAGAAGGGGCGTTCTAGGGGGTTCGATACAGAACGTCTCTGAGGGGCTTGCAGGGGGCATCGGGTGGATATTGAAATATTTAGTAAATTACTAGACACCGGTATTAAATGTTGATATTGTGGGCAAACACACAGGGTCATTGGCGGCCTGAACTACTATCAAACTATGAAAAAGGGGACATCATTGTCATGGCATATAAAGGGGAGAAAGATGAAAAGTATTGATGAAAACGTTTATTTGGTAATTTATAACAATGGCGATTTCGAAGGTTTTGTTGAGACAACAAAAGCCCTGAGCCAAGAGTATCGAAAGACATTTGAAGATTCTTCGGGGAATGGTAATGTGGAAATTGTCTTGGCTGATTGCCGAAGTAAGCAACTAAAAATTGAATTGTCAGCGGGCATTGACGGTGTTGATATGGAAGAGTACAGTAAAGATGAATTGTTCGAGAATCATCCTGAGCTTTTTGATGATCCGAAGAACCCGGCATAAAGACAACCATCAAGGATTTATTACAGATGTCAATTATTCCAGCACAACACGAAGCTTCTCAAAAACGCCTAATGAATGATGATTACCTCCTCCCGACTTACTTTGATATTCGGGATGATATTCTCAATGAGATTGAAGAGTTGAAGGGTAAATATGAATACTTCACAATTACAAATAAAGACATCGCGGAGGTTCGAGAGGGGACTGGCAACGAAATGAATATTGGGGACGCCGTTTCTCTGTGTATTCTAAATGAATGGAAAGATTATGAGGGTTTGTCCATTGACGATGGCGGGGATTATAAATCTGATGTTGGTGAGGGGGACAAGAAAGTTATTCACACCTCGCTTTATGATGAGAAAAACGAAACGATCTATTACTTTTTGAAATAAGGAGAAAGCCGTGAGAAAGTTTAAGAAAGGTGATTACGTACAAACCTCAGAATTAACCTTTGAAGGCTTCAACGAAATATGTAAGTCAATGATTAGAGATGGTGCTGGCACAGGAGAGTACCGGGCGATGATTAAGACTGAAAACCGACCGGGGCTGCACAGCCGTAGCCCGAACGTGGGGCTTTCACCACGCGACCGTCATAAACCACCGGAGGGTTCTTAACCGATGAAGTGGCTTACCAAATTGTTTAGTCGTCGGGTAGAACAGCGTGATCCCGTTTACAGAGTGGTCTTGTTTAGCACCGACAATCACCAAATAACCCAAAAACTTATATACCCAACCAACTATACAAACAACATAAGTAGAGGGGAGCGCACCTATACGTTCGCCCCAGAAGGGGGACTAAAAGTTTATCGCCGATGGGACGCCGGGATATTGCGTAGTAAAAAAGGACGGCGCGTCGTTTGTCCTTATGCACGTTGGTGCAATAAAGGTGGTGGTGATCAACCACGGCAGTGGCCAACGTCACCAACCCATCCAGTGGGGGCACACGAAACTGACCATCGACGCACCCCGCTCGGGACTGGCCAACAAGTACGGCGCCGATATTTTGGCGGGCGCCGTTGCCGCGGACTATCGCAAGCTGCGCAAGCTCAGCGACAAA
>Ga0208135_101047_pt1 | contig 12480 bp, 9 predicted proteins | sample AntDeeMetag02WF5_FD_184757 | JGI IMG/M metagenome (GOLD analysis project Ga0208135, IMG submission 184757) | Saline lake microbial communities from Deep Lake, Antarctica - Antarctic Deep Lake Metagenome 02WF5 (SPAdes) (version 2) | ecosystem: Environmental > Aquatic > Non-marine Saline and...
GGAAGACGGCGGCCGCGAAGGCAGAGTTGGCCGAACTGGAGGCGTTTGCTGACGCTCAGGATCTCGATCTGACAACGGTATTCTTCTCCTGTGAGGGAATCTCCTCGAGCTACACGCTCGCGTGTGGACTCTGTGAGGAACTCGGTGGCGAGAACCCCAATGGACATCCGATGCAGAAGGTCCTCGACCACCTCTGGGACGCGATGAACGGTATCGGCGGGACTATCATCATCGTCCTCGACGAGATTGACAACCTCGGCACAGACGACAAGATTCTCTACTCGCTCCCTCGTGCGCGCGATAAGGACTACGTCAACGACGACGTCTACCCATCGATCATCGGCATCAGCAACGACCTCCAATGGCGTGATAACCTCGATCCTGCCGCGAAAGACAGCCTCTACGACGACTCGATTTTCTTTGCACCCTACGATGCGAACGAACTCCGCGACATCCTCTCCCGCCGTGCAAGCAAGGCGTTCCGAAACACCTCGCTCGTGTATGAGACATCCGAGGGCGAGGAGTTTGAGATCAACATCGATCTGGATGACGACGATGGCTCGCTTGCCAAGGCCTTCAACGAAATAGACGCCGATCGAACCGATTGCACGCTCCTCCGTATCAATTCGGATGTCCTGTCCGACGACGTGATTCCGCTCTGTGCCGCGTACGCTGCACAGGACAAAGGGAGCGCCCGTCAGGCGATCAAGTACCTCCGAAAAGCTGCTGCAATCGCCGAGTCCGAGGGTGATGTACGTGTCGAAGAAGAGCATGTCCGAACCGCTCAGGGAGAAGCTGAGCGAGAGCTCATCATCGAGGGGATGGAACAGCTCACGACGCAGGGCCACCTCGCGCTGGCAGCGGTGACGATTCTCGAACTTGGGGGCCACTCCGAGATTCGGACTCGTGACGTCTATGATGTCTATACGTCCCTTTCAGATTACATTGACGCGGACCGCCTGGCTCAACGTCGGATGCGTGACCATCTCATCGAGCTCGACATGCTGAGTATCATTCGCGCACGGAAATCCGCCTCCGGCTCCGTCGGGGGCGAGGCCTACACGTTCGAACTCCGCGTCGAGCCGTCGACGGCAATCGAGGTGCTTGAGGCCGTCTCTCGATTCGACTCGGTTGATTTCGACGAGCTTGCGAGGAACTGGCTGAACGAACAGCAGACGCTGAGGTAGCGACAGTCGGATCGTCAGTAGTTCGTTACTCACCCCCGGGTGTGTCCGCAATCAACGGAAGGCCCGGCGACTGTTTCTGTCGCCCATACCGTTGAACCTTCTATGGCTCGGTAATGAGGGTTACATTTGATTCAATCGGTTCTGGTGCAGTTTCAGCGTTCGTAGCTGTTCATACGGCACTTATTTGCCTTCTTGATCGAGTAGATGCCCCACCCAACCTAGCTAGCAAATACCACACCATCACCAACGAGTATCGTCTTCATGAGCGGTCTCATACAATGCCTTTGTCGTCCATCGAGATTAATCAACTACCCCAACGAATTCTGCGCTACTTTTCGTTGTGCTGCATAGACAGTCTTAGTTAATCACGCCGACTTACACGCTTCGACGATGAGTTCAGGGGCGTCGATAAGTTGATTGATCGTATGTGCGCCTTTCCCCTTCCCGCGGCCCTTCCGATCCTGATCGATCAATGAGAGAAACGCGAGTTCGGAGAGGAGATCGCGGACGCGTCGAATTTTGAGCGGGTCGGTCCCCTCGCGTTCACACACGACCTCGTACGCGGAGTACACCTGCTTTGAGGGGATCATGGCGTCAGGGTCGGTCGATTGCTGCATCTGGAGTGCGAGTCCCTGAAGCAGATATTTCGAGTGCTCGGGCTGCTTCCCGATGAGTTCGGCGAGACGCGCCTCTTCTTCGCGCTCGTGGGCTTCGTCGACGTATTCGGCGCGGACGTGGTCGTCGCCGTGTTCGTCGGCGATTTCGCCAGTGTATCTGAGAATGTCGATCGCCTTCCGGGCGTCGCCGTGTTCTTTCGCTGCGAGTGCTGCGACCTTCGGAATCACGTCGTCGTCGAGGACGCTCTCCCGGAACGCGTCCGCCCGCGACGAGAGAATCGCGCGGAGTTGATTCGCGTCGTACGGCGGGAACACGAAGTCTCGCTCGGAGAGACTCGACTTGACCCGCTCGTTGAGCGATTCCTTGTAGCGAATCTTGTTGCTGATCCCGATGATACCGAGGGTGCTGTCTTCCACCTTCTCGGCTTCGGCCGCTCGCGAGAGCTGCATGAGGATGTTATCATCTTCGAGCTTGTCGATCTCGTCCAGAATGATGATGCCAACGTCGAGGCGAGCGTCGAGAATCTTCCAGAGACGCCGGTAGTAATCGGACGTGGAGACACCCGACGCCGGAACCGTCACACCCGTCTCGTCGCGGTCGTTGAACGACTCGGCGACCGTCCGGACTGCCTGGGTCTCGGTAGAATCCTGAAAGCAATCGATGTATGCCACGTCGACATGGACGCCATTCTCGGCGGCGGCCTCAGTCAGATCCTGCGTGATGTACTTCGAGCAGAGACTTTTACCCGTCCCCGTCTTTCCGTAGATCAACACGTTGTTCGGCGTCCCACCGCGCTGGGCGTCCTTGATCGCGTTCGCGAGGTTGCCGAGTTCCTCTTCGCGACCGATAATCCGATCACCCTCAGGAAGGTGACTCACGCGGAGCAGTTCCTTATCGGCAAAGATGGGGTCGGGGTCCCCGAAGAATGACTCCGTATCGCTCATGCAAAAGCTCACTCAGGCAACCTATATCAACCTTTTCCACCGGATTGCCGCTGTAAAAGGGGTTTATACCGATCCGGCCGATGAAGTTCGGTTGTATCCGGCAGCTTGCCCGCAATTTGGGAATCACACCTCTGAGTCGAACCCCTCGTTGCCGCTGTAAACCCGATGTCGGGGTGGTCACACACCCCTTGTTGCCGCTGTAAACACGAATGACGTGTATCCTCCAGTGGAAGCTGAGGCCGGCGTTGAAAATTGGCACGAAAAGGGCGTAAGACTCTCGATATTGCGAAGAATACTACGAGGGAACACGTAGCAGTTCATGTCTTCGACGCCAAAACAACTTGGCGTCTCAGTATGCCAAAAGTGTGGTACGGTGGCAAACGACACGGCAGGGTATAAAGATACTGATCAGCGAACAGGAAGGCACGCGGACGTTTCCACGGTTATTCCACGATCTGTGTCGATTGAAGCCGTCTTTCGAATGTTTACAGCGGCAACGAGGGGTGTGTGTCGTCCGCCATCGAGGCCATGTTTGGAGTCGACGTTTACAGCGGCACTCCGGAGTGTCAACACCAGCCTGTTCGTCGCGATGGGGAAGCCGTCGAACAGCCGGTATCAGGCTGTTCATCGATCTTGTCCGACGGAACGACATTCACCTTCGTCTGCGCTGAGTCAACTTCATTGCCGTCATCCACCGGACGAATCGTTCTCGATGGGGACTCCGTGTCGACTCACTCATCCCCGATGTTCCGTTCGATGCATGAAACCCCATAGTAATTTAACATCATGGTCGATAATGCATGTGGCATGGGATACGTAGTCCGGATGCCGAAGCTCGGTCTGGAGATGGATCGAGGAACACTCATCGAGTGGCGGATCGACGCGGGCGAGTCGGTCACGGAGGGAGATGTCATCGCCGATATCGAGTCCGAAAAGACGAGCGCCGAGGTGGACTCGAGGGAGGACGGCGTGTTGCGGAAGACGTACCTCGAACCGGGTGAGACCGTCGAGCCAGGCGATCCGATCGGGATCGTCGCCGCGAACGACGAGGACATTTCGGAACTGGAAGCGCAGATCGAGGCGACCGCCGCCGAATCGGCCGCAGCGACCGCCGCTGAATCGACCGCAGCGACGGCTGCCGAATCGACCGCAGCGACGGCTGCCGAATCGACCGCAGCGACAGCTGCTTCCTCACCCGATTCGAGGGCGGCCGCCGCGGGAACCGAGTCGGCAGTGGGGCGGACGTCGGGGGATTCGACCGAGAGCACGCCGACTGGAGGTGCCTCGACCGCTGATCTGAAAGTATCACCCAGAGCGAAACAGCGAGCGTCCGAGCTCGACGTGGACCTGAGCACGGTCGACGGCTCCGGCCCACAGGGATCGATCACCGAGGCAGACGTCGAGCGGGCCGCCGAGAGCGGCGGTTCGGAGGCGACAGTTAGAGCCTCGCCCAGAGCGAAACGACGAGCGTCCGAGCTTAACGTCGACCTGAGCGCGGTCGACGGGACGGGACCGGACGGTGCCATCACCGAGGCGGACATTGAGGACGCGGCCGGAGGCGGCGGATCGGGCGGGGCGTCGGTCTACCCGCCAGTTCGCGAGGAGCGGGAGCTCACCGGAATGCGACGCACCATCGCGGACAGACTGGGCGAGAGCTACCGCGAGGCAGTCCACGTGACGGAGCATCGCGAGGTGGACGCCGAAGAGCTGCTCGCGGCCGTCGACGCGGCCGAAGTCGCACTCGACGTCGACATTTCGCTCGTCGACGTGTTGGTCCGCGCGCTCTCCGAAACGCTGGACGAGCACCCAGCGTTCAACGCGACGTTCGAAGACAATGTCCACCGGATCTACGACCAACAGCACGTCTGTCTCGCCGTCGACGTGGAGGAGGGCCTAATTGCGCCCGCGCTCAGGGATGTTGGGGCATCGTCGCTCGCCGAGATCGCAACGGAGCGCCAAGAGCTTACCGAGCGCGCGCTCTCGGACGCGTACACGATGGACGATCTACAGGGCGGAACGTTCACGGTGACAAATCTGGGTGTTCTCGGCGTCGAATCGTTCGATCCGATCATCAATCCGCCGCAGATCGCCATCCTTGGCGTGAACACCCTGATCGAGAAACCGGTCCGCGGCCCGGACGACGACGTGGTGTTCCGTCAGCACCTGCCGCTGGATCTCTCCTTCGATCACCGGATCGTCGACGGGGCGGACGCCGCGCGGTTCCTTGGAACGTTGGCTGAGAACCTGACGAACCCGTGGCCGCTGCTTCCGGAATCGGTCCGAACGGCACGAACCGAGGGCGGCTCCGACAAGATCCCCTCGACTCGCGAGGGTGACGGTGACGTCACACTCCCCCAACGCGGAGCCGTCGCCCGGACGAACGGCGGGGTATCGGGAACGGTGTCCGCGGGCTCGTTCGAGTGGACCTTCGATGAGCCCGAAGATATCGGCGGCTCCGGCCGTGCGCCGTCGCCGGTCGATATGCTCGTCGGCGCGCTGTCGGCCTGTCTTTCCGCGAGTATCGGATTCCAGGCGCAAAAGCGCGACGTGCCCCTCGACAGCGTGACGGTCGACGTCAAGGGGTCGCCCGCGGAGGGGCCGCTGGAATCGATCGACGTGACCGTGAGCCTCGACGCCGACGCGGACGACGAGACGCTCGACGGCATCGTGACGCGGGGTGAGCGCACCTGCTACGTCGAGCGGGCGCTGGGGGAGAATGTCGACGTGTCCGTAGGGTGGGAACGCAACGAGTGACCACGAGGACGGTCACTCGCCCACGTCGAAACAGCGCCGACCTCGGACCGCGTCGAACGCCGCATCAAATCGGATGATTCGGGGCCCCTCCGAAACCGGTCGGACGGCGACGTGTGCGTCCTGCAGCTCCATGTGACGCTCTCCGTCGACGCTAAGGACTGCATCGTCTACGTCGAAGGTCAGTTCTTCCTCGTCGCCGAGTCGATCCCACGCCTCGATGCCGACGACGTCGACCCCGCCGGGAACAGTCATCGCGCGGACGCTTCGCGGCGTCGCATCCGCGGGACCGAGCCGGACCCCGACGCCGCCGGCTTCGTCCGGGTCGTGCGCCGCGAGCGCGCCGGCGACGCCGGAGAGACCGATCTCGGAGGGGTGTGCCCGCGAGACCACACCACCGACGAAATCCGAAGCGTCGAGGACCGCACGGGTACCGACGAACGACCGATCTACGACGCCGAGCGTCGCGAGTCCGCGGAGCGTCTCCGTCCCGGCGCTCGAGTCGATGGTCGCCGCGACCGTTCCGTGCGAGACGGTAACGTCGTCGACCGGAGCTTCACCTGCGGCCACCAGCGCGGCGGCCGCACCGGCGGCCGTCCCGTCTATGGGCGTCGGAACGACATTGTTCGTGCCGGTAGAGACGGCGGCGACGGGCACCGATCCGATCGTCGCTGCCACGTCTCTGTTCGTCCCGTCGCCGCCGAGCACGACGACCACATCGACGTCGTCGCGGAACCGCTCGGCGGCGCGGCGCGTGTCGGTCCGCTCACCAGTCACCGGCACGTCTAACACCTGCGCATCGAGTCCGTCTGGAGCCGCCTCAACCGCATCCTGTCCGATGCCGGCTTTGTCTGGCATGACCAGCGCGCCCGGCGGATCGTCGACGATCGTAAGTCCTTCCAACACGCTCTCGGCGGATCGCCGTTTCGCGTAGTTGTCACTCACACTTGCGCCGCCGGTGAGGCGGCGGATGTCGCGGCCGGCTGCCGGGTTCACGATGAGACCAACGAGAGCCACGCGTCAGCCTCAGGAGAGCCGATGGATCGCGGCTTGAATGTCCTCCTCGCCCGGTAGCACCTCCTCCTCCAGTGGCGGGCTGAAGGGAACGTGCGTGTCGGGAACGCCGACGCGCTCTATCGGCGCATCGAGGCTGAAGAAGGCTTCTTCAAGCGCTCTGGCGGCGATCTCTGCGTGGACTCCATAGGAGATCGGACTCTCGTCGGCGACGACGAGCCGACCGGTCTTCTCGAGGCTGTCGACGATCGTGTCCGTATCCAGGGGGTACAACGAGCGGGCGTCGATCACCTCGACGCTTACCTCGCCGTCGAGGTTCTCCGCGGTCGACAGCGATTCGCCGACGAGCCGTTGGGTCGCCACGACGGTGACGTCCTCGCCCTCGCGTTCGACGTGTGCCGACCCAATGGGGACGGTGAAGTCCTCTCCGACCGGGACCTCACCTTCCTGCTCGTAGATCATCTTGTCCTCGAAGAAGAACACGGGGTCGTTCGAGCGAATGGCCGACTTGAGGAGTCCCTTCGCCGCGGCGGGCGTCCCGGGTGCGACCGCCTTGATGCCCGGGAAGTGTGCGAACCACGTGTGAATGGTTCCCGAGTGCTGGCTCGCAGCGCCCATGCCGCCGCCCTCGGTTGTTCGAATGGTGACGGGCATCTCGGTCTTCCCGCCGAACATGTAGCGCATCTTCGCCATCTGGTTGATGATCTGTTCGCTTGCGACGCCAAGGAAGTCGGAGAACATCACCTCAACGACGGGTCGGCTCCCCGTCGCCGCGGCCCCGACGCCGGCACCGACGAAGCCGGCCTCGCTGATCGGCGTGTCGCGGATCCGCTCTTCGCTGAACTCGTCCACTAGACCGGCGGTTACTTCGAAGACGCCGCCGAACTCTCCAACGTCTTCGCCCATGACGAACACGTCCTCGTCGTCTTCCAGCTCTTCACGAAGCGCGGAGCGGATAGCCTCCCGAACGGTCATCGTCTCGGTTCCTCCCGTCTCCATTTCCGTATCGGATCCTGTTTCCGTGCTCATTGGTCATCACCTCGCTTCGCTCCGCCGTCTGCACGAGGACTGTTAGCGTACCGTTCGATCTCCGGCGGCGTGACGGCGAACATGTCCTCGTAGGCCTCTTCTGGGGTCGGATCCGGGGCGTCTCGGGCGAACTCCACCGCGTCCGCCACCGTCTCTTCGACCTCGTCATGGAGCGCGTCGAACTCCTCGTCGGAGAGTTCGCCCCGCTCGATTAGGCGGTTCTTGAACGTCTCAATCGGATCCCGCTCGCGCCACACGTCGATATCCGTCTCGTCGCGGTAGGGCTGCTGATCGCCCTCGAAGTGTCCTCGGTATCGGTACGTCTCCGCTTCGATGAATGTCGGCCCGTCACCCGCCAGCGCTCGCTCGCGAGCCTCCCCGACGGCTTCCGCGACGGCCGTTATGTCCATCCCGTCGATGGTAAATCCGGGGATGCCGTACGCCTCGGCGGTTTCGCTGAGATTCTCGATGTTGTGCTGTTTCTGGACCGGTGTTCCCTCCCCGAACTGGTTGTTCTCGTTCACGAAGATGGCGGGAAGGTCCCACGTCGACGCGAGGTTGATCGCCTCGTGGACCTGCCCCTGCGCGACCGCGCCGTCGCCGAAGAAGGCCAGCGCGACGCGGTCTTCGTCCTTCTGGTCCGCGGTCAACGCTGCCCCCGTCGCGATCGGCGGCCCGGCTCCGACAATTCCGTTCGCACCGAGCATGCCGGCATCGACGTCGAAATTCGTGGTCCCGAAGCTGATAAAGGAGAATACGAGCCGAAAGAAGGCGCCAAGTACGAAGCGACCGATTCGGGAGCAGTATACTACGGTAACGGGACGAGCTGGGTCTTGGCCGATCGGACAGTGGGTTCGTTAGAGTCAGATTCGTTTGCTACGGGAGAATATCTCAAAGCCGGTGACTCTTCTACTGCGATCGTCGCACCGTCCGTAGCGAGTGCGTTTGATGGGATACAAGAGGCGATCGATGCTGGCCACAGGGATATCATTCTTGCTGAGGAGATTACTGAGGCGGGTATCACGATACCGAAGGTGGATAGGCAAGGTTCTGAAACAGATCGATTTAGACTTTCTGGAGTTGGTGACGGTCAATACCAGACAATAAACGATCCGGGTACTGAAGAGTACGTGATTCGTGCCGAACCCGGAGACACAAGGGGAGTTAATTCTCGCGTCCTAATTGAGAATTTATTCTTTGATAGAAAATCGGATAATTCTGGATACGCGATTTTAGGGGCAAAGAACATACACGACCCAAACGGTCCGTGGAATGCTGCTGGTAATTGGATGCTGCGTGATATTGTTAGCCGAGCAGGGCCAATTGCTCTGGTTGGGCCTCGAAATATACTATTCAACGTTGACGTTGCTAATTGGAGTGATAGAATGTTTCCCATAATTGGGAAGACCGATAACGGCACCGGAGAGGTCTTGTACGATCGGTATGGTGGATTATTCCGGGGTGCTACTTTTGGTATGTATGGCGGAGCGTATATGGCAAAAAAAGCATCTCGTTCTGCTGCATACCTAGGGAGTGGCGCGTTCACAGTCACTGGGGGGACTACCTTCACAAATGCACGAGATCACCGCGATAATTTTTATACTAGTAATCTGTGTTTCACGGGTGCCTCCCGTGGTACCGTAGAAGGTATTTCGGGTGAGGGATCTACAGATTATGGTATTCAGTTTGGGTTAGAAGACTCAGGACAAGGTCCAGGTGATGCTTCGTCGAGTATTTATATTACAGGAGTGTCGGCATTTGATTCAATTAATATTCAATCTAGTGTAGATGACACTTATATACAACCATTTCGGGAGACCACAATTAGAAAAGATGCACCGGCTAAGATAACGTTTCACTCTGGGTATGAAGTTACGTACGAAGATGGGCATACTCCGTACCTCCCTCATGAGATCACGCATATTGACCCATACGCAGATAAGGGAACGTATCGCGTGGGGGGAAGAAGGAACTCGCCTCCTACACCGATGGGCCTACAGATTCACACATCTTCACCAGACTATCCAGCAGAAGCATGTTTTGCTGTCGCTGATGGTGGGAACTGGGACCCAGTAGGTAACGGAAATGCTGCATTAGTAGCATATGACACAGACGGACGTTGGAAGCCAATATTTGAATATTCTAACAACTTATAATATATTTTAACTATTTCTAACAAATTGCGGTGTTTTTATCTGTTTAAATATACCCTTAGAATAAAAGCAAAATTATCTATAATTTCACTAATTATGTTGGTCAGTGTTTCAGTATTGATATGTGAATATTTTAAAACGGTGCTATTATATTCTCTCAAAATACGGTGAGTTGTATGATTAGTATGAAAAAAGCTGCCCGCTCGTTATATGCCTCTTGCGCGGCAACAATTCAATCACATCTTCGTTTTGGTACAAATATCTATTCAGAAGAGTGGGATGCGCTCATAATTCTGGATGCTTGTCGTGTTGATGCCTTAAATGAAGTTAAGAACGAATATGAATTTCTGTCTACTATTGATACTCGGTGGTCCAAAGGAAGTACATCGAAGGAATGGATTACAAATACTTTCACTGAAACTTACCAGGATGAGATCAGTTCTACAGGGTACATTACCGCAAATTACTATTCTAGTCATCTAGCTAATAAAGACACGAGTCCGCTTGAGTATCCTGTCGCTCGAAATAGAACCTTCGGCAACAATGTTTTTGAGCGACTCATTAGAGATGACACTATTAGCTCATCCGATTTTGTAAGTTTGTGAAACTCTATAATAAAATAATTGGTAAAGATATCACACAGTTACCACCTGAGAAGGTCACTGATTGCGCTATCAATACTGCTCGGGAAGATGACTTGACCGCTATATCATTCATTACATGCAGCCCCATCATCCATTTCTCCAAGAAGATGAGCAAAAATCGTGGCATGAAGCGCCTTTCAAGTACCTGAACGAGAGTGGAGATCTTGAATCCGTCTGGAACGGGATGTTGATAATCTCCGATTAGTACTTGATCAGATTGAGGTCTTGTTGAATAATCTTGACGCTGAAAAAACTGTTTTAACAGCTGACCACGGTGAACTCTTCGGTGAGTGGGGGCTACACTCCCACGCGGTTGGTATCCCCCACCCGGACCTGCGACGAGTCCCTTGGGTCAGGACGACTGCGACAGATACCGAGAGCTACCAACCAGATTCTGTGGTTACTAATGATGAAGCATCAGATGAGGAACTCAAAAAACGTCTTTCTGCGCTCGGCTACCGGTAGATACTCGAATATACGGCTGAAAAATCTATATTTATAACTACTATAAATCTAAAATTATAACTTGTAGGTGTTTTTATACTCATTATCAGAATGTACAATTAGTATGTGTTGATAATTCAACAGATTATGTATATTCAGCTGACTATATCTGGAATAATTTGTTGTACTTTCTCTTGGACCTCCACTCGAATGGGCTTAAAAACAATCAAAATAGAGGAATAGACAATTATGCCACATAGTACGATCCCGACTAGTGAGAAAAATCTATTAGGTTCTACAATAATTGTAATGTAGTGAATGCAAACTCCCATTATCACTGATGCAACAATAATGAATCCAGTATTTCGGATAGGCAACCTAACTTCTAGGAACTCAGCTAAGTAATACCAGTGTAATATCGTATTTATTAGAAATGACACAGTAGTTGCTATTGCTGCACCAACTAATCCAAATCTCCAAATGAATATGATATTGAGTATGGCGTTCAATACTGCTGATAGTATTGCTGCGATCGCTGCTAAGTCCGGGCGATCAACCGCATTAAGTGCTTTACTTAAAAGTATATGTAATGACTGTGGAATTTTCCCAGCAGTAAGTATAATTAAAGCTATCCATGCAACAGTAAATTCTTGTCCAAACAAAATTCGAAGTAGATCTCTTGAGAGAATTAATGTTCCAACAAACCCGGGGATAACTACCAACAACGATGGTAATAGTGCAGTAGAAATAGATGACTCAATTTTCTTGATGTTGTTCTTAGTATCCCACTCTGATATCTGTGGAAACAGTACTGTCGCAACAGACTTCCCGAGCAACATAACCACAAGTGATAGCCTCCACGCATTCTCATAAGCACCAATATCACCTCGCGTTACGCCTATTCCGACACTAACAAATGATGTTAAAATAAGTATATCCATCCAACTATAAAAGAACCCTCCAACTGAGGAGATAGCGCTGAATTTAGCAAAATCGAATAATGAGTAGACATGATCTAAATTCGGGCGAGCAGGTAGTACTGAAACCCTCCACCATCCGATAAGACCAACGAGAATGGAACCAAAGAAATATCCATAAACGAGACCTTCGGCACCATATCCAAATGTAAAGAGAATATATCCTAGGATTAGCCAACCAAGTGGCCGAAATATTTCTAATACAGCAGCCTCATCAACGCGTAATTCTCCATGAAGTATTCTTATCGAAATACCCCCCAATCCGTTAACTAATAGTACTATCACAAATATGACTGCTAAATCAGCTCCCAAAAATCGATTTATTTGTTCAGATGCTAATAGTGCACCTATCCCTACTACCACAACTATCGGCATTTTCATCAAGAGAGCAGCACCCACATATTGGCGCCTATCTTTGCCTTCACTCAGCCTTTTTGTTACTGCTGAACCAATACCTAGGTCACTCGGTAAGAGTGCAACGCCCAGTAGTGCTACAAATGTATAATATATACCTAGTGGATCGGCACCTAATTTCCTAGAGAAAACGATTACCGCGATAAAACTAATAACTGCCTTACCAGTACGAACAGCGAAAAGCTTCAAACTTGATTTTGCTATGTTCATTCTATGACTTTATTTTATTTCTTATACTAATTAAATGTTCCATCAAGCTTGGTATGTTTAAATAAATGGTTCCAATAATATGTCCAATTTGTTCA
>Ga0208135_101054_pt1 | contig 12408 bp, 14 predicted proteins | sample AntDeeMetag02WF5_FD_184757 | JGI IMG/M metagenome (GOLD analysis project Ga0208135, IMG submission 184757) | Saline lake microbial communities from Deep Lake, Antarctica - Antarctic Deep Lake Metagenome 02WF5 (SPAdes) (version 2) | ecosystem: Environmental > Aquatic > Non-marine Saline and...
ACTCAGTTCGAACCGCACGTCGATTGTGGCGTGCATGGGGTACCTCGGTTTGGACACCAGAGGCAACCCCGCCTTCACGGGAGTCAGTTACTACTGAACTCTAGAGGACTTTGCGACACGACCAAGGATTTATGAATCAATCTGTAACTGGGCAGAAATAAAATTTGTCGACAATATATGGGGGAAAATATACATGTACGATCAAAAAGAGGTCGTAATGGCATATCCGACAGCAAACACTGAAGAAGATGTTGGGTTCAATACTCGGTCTCCTCAGCTTTATCAAACATTAGCTTATTTCTTCGAGCTATTGTGGTCTAAGGGCGAACCCGAATCCTCTGAATTTGAGGAAAAAATGACATAGGAGAGCCCCTTCTCTGCCGATCACTCTGTCTGACACTATTCCAAAGAGAGTATAATAAACAATTACCCCTTTCCAGTGGTAAATAACTGTCTTGATAACAGGAATCGTTGGTACTGTCAAGATGAGACAGCAAAACGCTGTGAAGGCAGGTCTTGAAGCCGGAGACGCACTATTTGGCGCGAGTGCTGAAACGGGGGCTCCTTCCCTGATCGAAGTTTATGGTTCCACTGGCCTGAGCTGGGTTTGGATCGATATGGAACACAAGAACCCGAGTTCACTCAATAGTGATTATCTCGAAGGTCTTGTTCGTGCTGCAGAGTGTTCGAACACAGAACTAATTGTTCGGATCTCTGGAAAGGACCCCTCCTCCGTGCGAAAAGTGCTGGACGCCGGTGTGAGGAATATTATTGTTCCCCGTGTAGAGACGGTAGCAGATGTTCGTCGTGTTGTCAAAGCATCCAAGTATGAATATGCAAACGGTCCAGGAGAGCGTGGTGTGAGCTTTGCACGGACTAGTAATTATGGGGAGTTGCTCTCCATGGAGGGAGGATCTGATTTCCACAAAAAAGAAGATGATAGTGTTCTTGTTGGTGCCTTAATCGAGAACAAGACCGCCGTAGAAAATATTGATCAGATAGTCCAAGTACCAGAGCTTGGATTTATTTTCCCAGGTCCGGGTGATATGGGTGTTTCAATGGGACATACTTTGGAGTATGGACACCCGGAAGTCAGTGAAGCATTAAATGCAGTCGAAAAAGCGTGTGTGGAGCATAATGTCCCTCTACTTGGAATCTTGGGGAGTAATTTTAATTCCCTTGCAGAGGCAGAAGATGCGATTGATCGAGGGTATCAGCTCATCGGACTTGGCAATGAATTTTCAATTTTAAGGGAGTCGATTGGTGAAAAACTCACCGCCATAACTGAAGAAAATAATTGATAGTCTCACCACAATCTAACATCTGCAAATATGTCCAGGATCTAGGGTGGTGTTGCCTGCGCCAAGGATATTACAAAATTGAATGACCTTGCTAATCTGTAGTCCACCGTGTATTTTTGCTAATAACGCTATCAAGTGTATGTTTCTACCTCGTGATAGAATATTATCACTTCGGAAACAGAAGGAGACCTCGTGATGCAGTGGCAATACCGTGAAACGGTCCTTACCCTCTGTACGATGGCCTTTTTTGCGACAATGGTCGCACGGATGGCGATCAGTCCAATTGTCCCGTCTATCACCTCCGAATTTGGTGTTTCCAACACAGTTCTCGGTTTCGCGCTCACTGGATTGTGGGCTTCCTATTTTCTTACTCAATATCCGAGCGGTGTTCTCGCTGATCGTTTCGGAGAACGCTCAGTAATCCTTGTATCTGTTGGTGGTACCGTCGTTGCGAGCCTCTCATTAGCTGTCTCGCCGAGTGTTGGTGCATTTAGTTTGGCAATCGTCTTTCTAGGAACAACGACTGGTCTCCACTACAGTGTCGCTACATCATTGTTAACACGGACTCATGATAATGTAGGAACTGCAATCGGACTACACAGTACTGGTGGTCCTATTGCAGGGCTACTTACACCGGTTGTTGTTGCATGGATCGCAGTTCGGTACGGTTGGCGCGTAGGTATCAGTATTGGTGCACTCGTCGCAATTGTTGTTTTCGTTGGGTTTGCGTGGAAAGTACAACCAACTCCTCCACGGCACCCAGATCAGTCATTTAAAGCGCTGTTTGACTACAAGATGATACGTGACGTTCTAACCCGGCCGTCGATTTCATTTACTGTCTGCATTGCAGTTGCAAGTGAGTTTGTTTGGCAGTCAACTGCTTCGTTTCTGCCGACATTCCTGATCGAGCACCATGCACTCTCAACAACCCTTGCAGGAGTCGGCTTCGGTGGCTATTTTCTTATTCACGGGATTGGTCAAATTGCCGTTGGTAGACTATCTGATCTGTATACTCGCGACCAACTAATCATCTGTTGCATGATCTCTGGAATTGCTGGATTTTTGATGTTAGTTTTCGGAAGTGGATACGCCTCACTGATTACCGGAATCATACTTGTGGGGATCGGTATGAGCTGGATCTCCGCAGTCTTACCTCGGTTTATGGATAATCTCTCAACTACAGAACAAGGAGCAGGATTTGGTCTCGTCAGAACAGTATATGGGCTACTTGGTGCTTCCGGGTCTGTGAGTGTCGGAATTGTTGCGGACGCAATCAGTTGGGGTGCTGCGTTCGGACTGCTAACTATGCCACTATCGCTTGTCTTAGGAGCAGTTATTCTCAACTATTTAACCGGGTCACGTTATTAGCCGTTGAGTTATTTCGTCATCAAGGGCTTCTGTTTCCATTCGCGAGATACTCTATTTCCTGCTCTGTGAAGAGCAAGTGCTGCTCATCATCGTTCCCCCAAGCCGCCTCAGTACGGTCCGTCATCGTGCCGACTCCAAGTACTGTTCACGCTGGACTGTAGCAAACTTGTCCACCATCTCATCGGCAGGTACCTCTACAATGCCTACAGGGGCAAAAGCGAGTGTTATCAGGAGGGTCTTCTCGAAAAATTGGACTCGGAACCGTTCAGAGAACAAGTCGTATGTGAGCGGTCTTTGATCACCAATACTGACTGTTCGAGTCATCCGATAGTGCCAGTCAGAGTGGTCTGGACAGTGGCTCTGATCCTGCTCAAAACTGACCTGAACGTGTGTCTCCTGATCGTAGCTCCTCACAAAGTCATCGTAGAACGTGGTTATTACGTCTTTGATTACCTCACAGTCGAATGTTGTGGGTGTTTGAATTGCTGCCGAACTAACCGCCCAACGCGGATTCTTCGGATCGTCTCCCTTGATATATCCCGCGTAAGCTGTATTTGCGTTCGCAAACGCGGAGTCCTCCTCAGCAAGTGCATTGTGAAAAGCGAAGTCGACAGAGTGCTTTACATATTCGTCGTTGACGTGATCCTCACCAAGCACGAGCTGTTCCAGCTCATCGGTCGTACTGGTTGGATCAGTACTACCACCGCCGGGGACACTGAGCACTGACAGAAACCCGGCTCGCTTGATGATGCTCCGGCGGGAGAGCTGGTCTTCATTCATCCTCAATCGAATACGCGATGACTTGGAGCAACTCCCCTTCAGTGAGATTCAGAGCAGCAATTTCAGCTTCAGGGATAGTCACAGTACCGTCTTGCTTGAGTACTGTTTTGAACACTGCTTGGGTGTCTGGATCCACAGAGGTTCCAGCCTGCTGAGTAGATTCGACCGCAGTTGGAGCCGATCGATCCATGCCACTGCTCCTATTCGACAGTCGTTCAACAACCTCTGACAAATATTTTCCTGGATACCAGCCCGGATCAGTAACGTCTCTGTCTAAAATCTGAGCTTCTGCGAGCTGTGTAACTGTCTCGAGAGCGGGTTCAAATCCATTTGAACGCTCACCGGTATACTCCTCGTGGATGTCATGAACAAGGCTGTGAAGTTCATCTGAGATTTGCGGTCGTTTTGGCATCGTACGCCTATATGAACACCAAGTACACAAAGATGTACTGATCTCTGTACATGGCGTGTGGATTTATTATGGTGGCAGTTATCAGCCTCTCTATGGGTCAGAAAGGAAATAGTCTGAATCAAGCCAGAGATGCGTTAGAAGTTGGTGTGTCCGTAGCAGAGCTGTCGAAACTACTGATAGAAGTCACATCTATGGAGGAGCTACGATGACCGATTATCCAAATGCGAAAGCTAAGGCTCTTCAATACTTCGCTGACCAAGGGCGTGTTCGTGGTTACTCTCCAACAGCATATGAAGGAGAACAGTCAATAACAGATGGTCAGCGAATGATCGCTCGCGTCCGCGCCACCGGAGATCAGGGCTTTCGACCGAGATTTGCAGTTGACGATGAAGTCAACTTCGAACCAAGTGATTACGATTCAGCGTTTACTATCATTCTTAGACTGTTTGGAGGAGATTCTTGGGACCCGAAAAGAGACGATTTCTATCCGGTACATCTGCAGACTATCAAGCGTGAGGCGACCCCAACTGGAAATACACAGCAGGTGACCGTTGACCTGTCTACGCTTAGCCACTGGAGAAACGACTTTTCTCGACTGTTTCCAGATGATAATCAAAACCGAACTGGCCCCGATTGGGATGATGCAACCAACCAACAGAAGTCACTGAATCAGATTGCCCAGAACCTGAACCGTTAGATCCATTATGCCGACCAGAATTTTTGGGAAAAGTACGCAAGCGAGAGAGTCAGGAAATGCATGAAGCCCCCGTCAATTTCAGTGACTCAAAAAGATGGCTACACACGAAATCAAGAAGATGCTGTCGCCAGTAGTCACTGACTCCAGTGACTCATGGGGCTATTCTATTTGCTCTATTACCGATTTTAGATATTATCGAGGTACCCCCTTCTCTGTTCGACCCGTGTTCGTTCGTCGCGGCTGTCGTAGTGATCCTCAATAACCTCGGGAGTAACGTCGGCCCGACCAGACACGACTTCCGGTGGCACATCGTTCTCCAAGAGATGCGTGATATGCCCTCTACGCCACGTATGAGGGCTTTTACTCGACGGACACCCATACGCATCCGATTTACACTGGGCGGCATCACAGCTATCAGGATCACGGTCATGAGGACACTCCAACCCCTGCTTACAAGGCCGAGTAAGACCGTAACTGTGCTTCCTGATCACAGACGATCCAACCCTCCCATTCTGTGTCGTGATCAACGGATCCCGATCAAACTCATCGCACTGATCCACTCGTGTATGCTCAATGTAATCGTTGAGGATAGTCGCAGTCGTCGGTTTAACCGCCACCAATCTCTCCGACGCATACTGATTCTTGAGGGTAGTTCCACTCTCTGGCCGGTGGCGCAACTCCAACAGCTCCTCGTCAATATCCACGTCATCAAGATCCAGAGACCGAATCGAGCAGGTACGCAAGCCAGTGGCCCAGAGTAAAGTAATAACAATGTGATCCCGAGAGGCGTAGTCGAACCGATCAAGCCGATCAAGGATCAGTACTTCACAAAGCCGCTTAGTTAGAACGTCTGCTTGCTGAAGGTGTGTCTAAAACCAAACAAGCAGACGGTGAGATCCACGAGGACCAGCTTCTTAACTTTCTCGTCAACCGCCTTGACGAGGAAGTTTCGCTCTCGTTAGCCAATAACGCTGAAATCACTGCTGAAGACATCTATGAGGTCCTCGTCGGCGCTTGCGCCGACGGGACCTCTGTCTCTACGCTCTGTGCGTCGAGCCAGAACTCACCCGCTGGGAACACGGTCCTCTACCATCTTCGGACGAAGTTCGAGCCGGAACGGCTCGAACGAGTCGCTAACACGCTCCTGCGAAAGGATCTCGATGAATTGCTCCCCGAACAGGTGGAGGTCTGCGCAGACCTCCACCTGCGGCCCTACTACGGTGACGAAGACGACACAGACGGCCTCTATCACTCGGTAGCGAAGCGTGGAACCACTGCGTTCCACGCCTATGCCACACTCTACGCGCGTGTGAAGAACAAACGCTACACGCTGGCGGTACGCCGTCTCAAAGACGGCGATACCGCAAGTAGTGTCCTCGCTGAGTTCTTCGGTGTCCTCGACGGCCTTGACGCCGGGGTCAAGGCCGTCTACCTTGATCGCGGATTCTACGACAGTAAGTGTCTCACGCTGCTTCAGGCGCACAATTACGCGTACGTGATCCCGATCATCCGGTGGGGTGAGGCGATTCAGCAAGAGCTCTCGGAAGGATGGAGTCGCGTCATTCAGCATGATCTGACGGGGAAACTCGACGGTCACAGCTGGACCGTCGATTTTCCCGTCTACATCGACTGTACGTACCTAAATGGGAAGTATGACGAGAACGGTGTGGCGCGTCACGGCTACGCCGCTGACGCGCCGTTCATCGACTCACCACGGGACGCTCGATACCACTACTCGAAACGCTTCGGTATCGAGTCAAGCTATCGCTTGTTTGAGCAAGCGATAGCGACAACGACAACACGAGATCCAACGGTACGGCTGCTGTACGTGGTGGTGAGTCTCCTCTTACAGAACGTCTGGCGGTACCTTCACTACGAGTATGTGGCGACGCCCCGCCGAGGCGGGCGTCGCCTCTGGTGGTGGCCGTACAAGGAGTTCGTCAATATGATTCGACGAGCTGCGTGGACGGCCCTCGCGGTGCGTCGGGCCGTCCCCGCGAATCGGCCACCTGACGACCGATTCCACCGCTAACCACCGACCGAGCAAGCCAGCGGAGTGAGTGGCGACGCTGTCGCGTCGGCGGCTGACCGCCGCCGACAGCGACAGCTCTCCGTCGATCCGTCCGTAATTCTCTCGTCGAGACCGTCAGTACAACCGCTTCGACACAGAACTCAGGCCGCAGAAACAGCTAGCCGAGGATGCTTTGTGAGGTACTGATTTTATCTCTGGCTTGGTGTGTCAGTTACGGTTGTTGGGGTGGATAGAACTCCTCTATCCCAGTCGCTCCACGGTGAATCATAGATAACTCAGACCCTATGACCATCCAGCTTCTCGGCGCATCACCTCGCTGCGAAGATTTTCTATCGTCTCAATGATGTCGTCTTTCTCCATCATCTCAACCCGTCTAACTGTCAGTTCCTCTCGGAGTAATGTCGTTGTTCGACTTACAATGTTACTATTTGACGGGGGATCGGCGTACGTTCCCCCTTCCTTAATTTTGTCCAGTGCGTCGTGACAAAGGAGATCACCGCAGGCGTGCGTAACAGGAACGTAACGTGCGAAATCGTGGTCCAGAATGTCGTTGGCGAGTTCTTGGAAACCGAGGACTCGCTTCGTTCTACTGTAGTCCCGATCCTCAACCTTCCCTGAGTCACCTTCCTCATAGGTGAGTTCAGCGCCCCACCAGATCCGGTGAAGTGCGTTAGAGTAGGCGTCGGTTCCGGCCTTCAAGAACTTTTCCTCCATGTTTCCTGGACTCTCCGGATCAAAGACGTGGTCCCACCGGTAGTGGACGAACTCCGGAAACCGAACGATACAGAGGTAGTGCCATAGCCCAGCATCCGCCGCCTCATAGCGTGTCAAATCAAGTGTACGGTGGAGTGTCGGAGCTAGCTCGGCGTCTATGAGTGAGTCCTGAGGTTCAATATCGTCATCCGCACGGATCTCCTTAATTCGCTCATCTATCGGACTCAGGTCAATAGAACGGCCCAGTGGCTGTAGGTACGGACGGAGATCATCCTCTGTGAGCACCCGATCGCCAGCAAGGAAGCGATTATCAATTATTGGGTGGGCTGCACTCTGTAGGTGGTGAATTTCAGTTGTCACTTTGAATCGCCTCCTCGATGAGGTTCGTTGTGTCGGACGGAACGTCGTACTTCTGATGCACCGCACGCTCAATCTGTTGGACAAGGTCTGGAATATCAGCGTGGCTTCGAACGTCTTCGGCAAGTCGAATTGCCGCCTCGTCGGAGCCGAGATCAGGATACAAATCGTCCAAGAACAAATCTAATACATCTTCCTGCCAGCCGTACTCTGGTTCGCCTGTGTCGGGACTTGTGTCGCGTGCAGTCTGCATCAGTAGCTGCGTCCAGACAGAGTGTTCAATGTAGTCGTAAAGTACGTCTCGCAGTCGTGGTGGTCCCCCCGTGTATCCCGTGTTGTTCAGAACCTCAACTACCTGTGGGTGTTCTCTGTTCAGGTAGAGTTGCGGGTTTCGAGGTCGCTCTAAGCTGAGATAATGAATATGATTCTCGTTAGGGAAGCGGTCGTAGTCGCTGAACTCCTCTATGATCGGCATGAGAAGACTTCCACCGTCCTCTCTCTCGTCAAGTTGAATGACCCACGAGAGGCCGTCAACGACTCGTGCACCAATCTTGGACGCGTGTTTCGACCCACTAGAGCCGCCTTTCTTGGTTCTGGTGAGGAACGGCTTAATCTTCACTCGCCCACGGTGATCATCACGATTAATGCCCAGAGTAAATTCGTAGCTCCCATGATCCAAGGGAGAGTCGGCGAGTATCTGTCGGTCTCGTCTTATTGCGAGGGGGTTCTCCTTCACCAGTGCAAGACGACCCGGCGTCTCTTCCCACTCGTCAAACGGGAAGACCTCCTCAACAGTATCCTGATCAACAGTGACTGTACCTTCTAACTCCAGAGTCTTCCAGTTATCATGATCCACCAGCGACAGAAACTGGTCATCCTCGTCGAGGTCTCCTCTATCTCCGAGAGGAACCCCATCTAGACGGAAAGATTCGACATCAAATTCAAGCGCGTCTTCTTGGTACTTGTGTGGAAGGGACTGGCTGACTAAGCTACCTGTTTGGATGTCATCTTCTCCCTCTTCATCCGATTCTGCTCCTTCGACATCTTCGTTGACAGCCGCCATTATTCCTCCCTCCGTTCTGCCACATCAACCGATACTTTCAATCGGGTTTCAACTTGTCTGTAGTCTTCTGTTGAGACACCCTCAAAGGAGATCTTTGATGTACCCGGAGCTGGCTCCAGCCGTCCCACTTGGACTCCTTTCTGTTTTGGAAGCGATATTGAGACTCCAGCCGTATCAGATGAGATATTCTGTACGGGAAGACGATCCGACGTCGCTCTCTCCTCTGCCATTCGGATCAGTGAGACGGTGACGGCTCGCACCTCGTTACGGTCGCTCAAAGGCTCTACCTCGCCGTTGAACGACCAGTGTGTGTACACCTCATCAAACGATATGTTCGTGTTTCCGGTGACACGCTGACTACTGGGTGACTCACGATCAGAACGACCACTTCGTGATTCGTTTCCGATCTTAAACCGTTTTCCCAGACGTTGAGGGCCAGTCGTGCCTCGGTCAACGTCGGGTGCGACGAGTCTACGTAACGTCTCGGTCACGTCTGACTTGATACCCTCTACTGCGGTCCGAAACCCCCGAGAGTAGGTGTTTGCCAGTGTCTCGGTTCGCACCCATTCATCATGCTGGGGTGGCTCTGCAGCGGTCAAGAATTCCTCTAAGATAGTGTCTACCTCTTGTGGACTTTCATCAGTTCCCCATGGTCGAGCACGTCCACCGAGGAGGACAGCGTGAAAGTCTTGATTTCCGACGACAACTCGATCTCGGTCGTAATACTCAACAACCATTCCTGCACCCCGGACGAACGCCACCTCGTTCCGATGCTGATACTCGCCGGATTCCGCGTACCGAACTAACAAGTCAAGTTGGCCGTCTGCACCGCCCCTGCCGTCACTCTTTTTCGGGACGTTAAGTGATATTGTTTTTTGAGCGACATTTCCAGGTTCGTCCAGCTGACTAACCGAGTCATCACGGTCGTCCAGACAGCTCGTGAAGGGCTTGTACTGTGGATATTCGTCGATACTTGCTTGTTTCGTCTCACCTTCCACTTCGACCGCTACCTCCAGATCACCACGATAAATCGCAGGCCAGAACCATTCGATTGCCATCTCCGTGATCTGGTCCGCTAACTCTTCGTCGTTCAGCCGCTCTTCCGCCGTAGGTACGCGGAAGTCAACAACTTGGATACTCGTTCCCGGTACGTCCGGACGACTCAATTGGAGGTCGTCCGCTATTGATTCAGCTTTTTCTCCCCAGATAGACTCCGGCCTCGCGCCCTCTTCATCACCGTTTAGACCACCATACCAACCGTGCCCTTGGTAGACCGTATCTCCATCCTCCGACTTGTGCGTCGGCAAGCGTGTTCGACCGATCAATCGTGGGGACTGGTCCTTCGGGTCAGGCTCACTCAGCGACGAATTGAACATGACGAGTGATAGGCCCGAGTACAGCCAGAGGACAGCCTTCCCCAGACCATAACTCCCCCCAGCGGTATCGCCCGACTTGCTACTGAATAGAACGTCCCGGACCAGAGCAGTGAAGTTTGATTCGTCAGCGTTCTCTTCACCGAGTAGGCCCTCCGTGTTCTCGTCCTCAATAGTCAGAACACGGATCTGCTCGTCGTTTTTTATGCGCTTAATCGCCTCAGCGATATGCTTGCCACTCTCTGTATTTGTCGCCAAATTAGCGTGCTCGGACCATGTTTCAATATCAAGTGCTCTGAGGTACTCAATTGCCTCATCGCCCTGTAAGGATTCTAGTTTGAATGTAACCCGTGCCGGTTGATCATTGTCCAACCGTGCGTCGTTCGAGTTCTGTAACACCTCTCGAACAAACGTTTTCAGCCCCGGTTCACCGTGCGACATCGCGTACTTTGCGACATCGTCACCGTATCGAGCATCAGTCGGTCGAGATGTGGTGAATCCCCACTGACCGCTCATCACGACACCTCACCGGCGTTGACGAATGTGGCCCGATGAATATCGAAGAAGTGTGCGATACAATTCATATTTGCTACCACGCTCCCCAGCCGACATAAATCTGTGCGATATGCTGACGAGATACCCCGTAATTGAGATCAGAACTGTGCCTTTGGGGGGATGCCAGTCGCCAAGTAGTGTGCACCGATGAGGTCATGGCGGACGTCACTCAGCTCACGCGACCGACGTTGTGTATCAATACTCAGTCCGTCAAGGGCGACAACAGAGAAACGTACGTTATCGCCATACTTGTTCTGCAGATTAAACAGCCGACTGGAGATCGATCCAGTTGTGCCCATCTCTTGGATCGTTTGACACCATCGTTCTCCCGATTGATCCTCCCACCACAGCCGAAACGCATGTACCCCGCTACTGTCGATCATGTCTCGCTCAGAAAGCGGACGGGCCTCAGTCCAGTCAAGTCCCAACCAGTTCGGAGCGGTCACATCACGCCAGGGCTGCCATGACGGTACAGTATACGAAAGTCGTTCTGCGATGCCAGTTAATTCTTGATGCAACTCGCGGTAGTGATTACTCACATGCTCGGTAGGCTCTCGGTTCAGTTGGACCATGGGAGTCCAGCCGATCTCTCGCCGACAGACCGCGACCAGCGTCGCCTCTATTGCGCGGCGATGTCTTCGATTCGACGATATTGGAGGAGTCGTGACAGAAACCTCCATGTCACCCCCAGTGATCTCAGTAATTTGTTGAAGAGGGCGTGCCGCACCATGTTTGTTCTCCTTCTGTCGATCCGATTCGTTCATCCCAGCAGATAGGCCGAGTCCTACTCGCTGTCGAACGCCTCCCTTCGATCCCGACTCCCCGACATACATCAAACCCGGAAATTCTGAATGTCGAACTCGGTAGAGGCCTGGGCGGCGTGGCAGTTCTTCACGAAGTATTTTCTCGTTTCGAAGGTCAAACCAACTCGACCAATCAAGGCCCATCCACGTCGGGGACTGAGGTTCCGGATCGAGGCGAGTGAGTGGTCCAGGGACATCAAGAGTTCGTGTCTCTGTTGCGCTCCGCCGGGTAGTCCGGTCAACGATAGCGAGTTCCGACTGCACGATTGACTCGGGGACCGAGAGTATTCGGGCGATCGCGTCACTACCTGGGACGTACTGTGAGAGAATCCATATCGTCGCCTGTCGATTCGTCAGTCTGGTCTTTTCAACCACCGCTACAATATCGTCAATGGCGTCTGGAGGAAACTCTGAACACGAAACGACGAACCCACCACTGCCTGTTGTTTCTCTGTCGCCAGCCACTTTTCTGACCTGCCGGTCATGAGCGGTCGCTATGGCGTCACGACCGTCCTCTGTGAGTCCGATTTGACCGGCCACCGTGTCCCAACACCCGTCTGCATCGGCTAGCACGTACAACAGTCCGTCATCACTTCGAGAGACGGGAAGGGGATCAAAACCCGTGAAGAGTGTTTCAACGTTAATCACAGAGGTACTTCGTACTTCTCGCAGACCTCTGGCGAGCAAACCGGCCTCTATGTGATACTGAGTAGCGACAGCTTTGACGATGTCGCGGGAGACAGGCACACCGACGAACGGGTCCCCGACGTACGACGTGTCCGACTCCCGATCGAGATATACCTGACACTTGTTCTCACCCATCAAACTGTACTCCTTACTGCCTGCGAGCCACTTGTTCGCATCGGATGTTTGTTTTGTCGCTCATCGAAACTCGTCCAACTGGCGGTTGTCGTCGCTTTTGCGTTTAGTATCCATCCGCTCATCGTAGTTGG
>Ga0208135_101055_pt1 | contig 12403 bp, 8 predicted proteins | sample AntDeeMetag02WF5_FD_184757 | JGI IMG/M metagenome (GOLD analysis project Ga0208135, IMG submission 184757) | Saline lake microbial communities from Deep Lake, Antarctica - Antarctic Deep Lake Metagenome 02WF5 (SPAdes) (version 2) | ecosystem: Environmental > Aquatic > Non-marine Saline and...
TGCTGGCGACATCGCGCCAGCAGGGACGCAATCCCTACGAGAAGCTCAAGCGCATTGTCCGAGACAACGAGATGATTTCACGGACTCACGCTGTGCCATCCGTCGAGTCCTCGGGGTAAACACATACAAATGCTATTTCGAAGTTCAATGAGCTCATAACGATTCTCTTGAAGATGTTCGAACTCTGTTTCGGCGTTCTGTTGTGGGACAACCTGCGCTTGGTAACTAATAAATGCGATGACGAGGAAGCTGAACAAGAATATAAAACCAATGAGTGGAGCTATCGCTCGATTATCGTCCTGACAAAAATTTGCCAAACCATTCGGTCTCATGACGTTTGCGTACTCCAGCGTGAGTTGATGACTGTGCGTACATCTGCGGGACTAAGATGACAGTATGCAACCCAACTTAGGATCAAAATTCCTTCTATATAGTATGGGATAACCAGTTGTATTTGACGCCAGACCCCAGAAGAAATCATAATCAGTGCAGAAATGACTCCAAAAACAAAAGGCGCGATAGCCATGAATTGCATACCTCGGTCAGATTGCGTGTCAGGATACGAGATTTCTATGCGAAACTGTGGGAAAATTGATAAGATTTTCATAGAACTCATACCTTGATATTTTGCAATGGCAATATGCGTCAATTCGTGCAGCAGCAGCGCTAGTATCGGACAAAAGATAGCAAACATGATCCGATACACCGAATCCATGTATTCATCTAAATTGCTATATCTACATAACATTTCGGGGATGATAAGATATCACCAATTTTTCTCTGGACAGCACAAAACTATGTTAATGTATTAGGCGCAAAGTCCCCTTCCTCAAGGAGCAACGCAGGGAGCGAAGCGACCAAGTAGCGCAGTAGGGAGGGGATACACCGTTCACAAGAGCTTCGCTCTTGTGCGCGAACGAGACGCTTCGCGTCTCGTCAACGCCGCACGATTCTCAAACACGTTCGTCGCTCGGCCCACAGGCCCACACCATCTTTATGTCTATTCTGCGGATGCTCGAATACAAATGCGAGCGGGAAGGGACACACTTCGTCGCCGTTGACCCGAAAGACACGACGAAGGAGTGCGCGTCCTGCGGTGTCAGGACGAATAAGCCGCTGTGGGTGGGCGAACACTCGTGTGCGGCTTGTGGGTTTGAAGCGGATAGGGATGCGAATGCGGCGTGGAACATTCTTTCTCGCGGTCTCGAAGATGTAGGAGTGGGATACTCCGAATCAACGCCCGTGGAGACTGCGCTCCCTGTGGATACGCCTGTAACTGCAAAGCGCGTCGTGGAAACAGGAAGCCCCACTCTCAAGGAGCGAACCGCGTCAGCCGTGAGCGAGTAGGGTGGGGTAGTTCACATTGAGGTTAGTTTACATTGTGCTATTGTGCAACGATCTCACAACAAAGGTCAATGACCAGCTGAAATCAAGTTATATGATCACATAAAAACTGATTAAGCCAAATGTGAGTAAATGCTAAAGTGTGTCCTGTTGTCACATATTGAGCCGTCGAAGAGTATAATATTCCGTGACCCTCTCTATTGAGTAACAAGTATTCTTTCGTACATACCTATGCCACAAACCGATACAAGAGCTCAGTCTGAGACGCTCGGGACAATTTTGATGATAGCAGTGATTACGGCGAGTATTACTTTTGCTGGAGGTGCGGTCACAGTCAACTATTTTGATCAGGCATCAACTGACAAGCCGCTTGCGGAACTGGAAATTGAATCCGAAGACGGCAGCAATATCGATATTCGACACACTGGCGGTGAGGCCTTAGATATGAACAATACAGTGGTGATTATCGACGGCTTGACGCTTGGTACACTTGGGGATATAGGCTCTTTTGACGGGAACCGAGATGAGGTATTTTCGATAGGTGAGTCAATTACGATCAATCCAAGTGCCAGCAGAGGGACCATTGAGGTTCTTGTCGTTGATAAAACCACCAACTCGATTGTCAAACGTGAAGAGATCATACTAGTCGACAGACAGGAAGGTAAACTCTCAGTTGAGAACTTCGACGCCCCTGAGGATGCTGAGCAGGGTGAGACGATCACTGTCAGTGCCGATATCGTCCACAGCGGCGATGTCGAACTGACCCAAGACGTGAATTTCAGCGTTAATGGTATTCAGGAAGATACTGAAGAAATAACACTTGAAGACGGAAGCCAGAACGTTTAGTTCAGCTACACGGTAGCCGAGGATGAGGGGGCCGACTCTATCACTGTCGAGATCACCACTATAGACGATGGGGAAAGCGCGGAGGTGACAGTACTGGACGTCGGCGAACTCACCATTGAGAACTTCGACGCTCCTGAGGATGCTGAGCAGGGTGAGACGATCACTGTCAGCGCCGACATCGTCCACCGCGGCGATGTCGAACTGACCCAAGACGTAACGTTCAATGTCAATAGCAATCAGGTGAGTTCTGAAGAAGTGACACTTGGGGGTGGAGTCCAGAACGTTGAGTTCAGCTACACCGTACCCGAGGATGAAGATGCTGACTCTATCACCGTAGAGATCACTACTGATGACGATGAGGAAAGTGTAGAGATACCAGTCAACGCTGCTCCAGAAGTACTCTACGTCTCCGGCTCCGCTGGGTCATCTGATGGGTTGTTCATAGACACTAATAGCGTCCTAAATTTTGAAGTCGAAAGTACATACGGAGCGGAAATTGAAATAACAGGTTTCAGCACGACGGGTCCTGCAGGAGCTGGCGGAGTTGAACGAAATGGATTGTTCTTTGGACTACTATTTGCTGAGGAAATCGTAGTTGACACAGAAGGCGGAGAATCCGTCCGTGACGGGTACTTCTCTATCGGTGAGCGTGCAGATCTTGGTTCCATCGCTGTCGTTGGACCGGAAAGCACTGCCTCAGTTACAATACGAGAGTACACAGAAAATCAAGAGACGTCTGACCGTGTCGATATTAGTGGGGAAGAGTTGACAATCACAGTATACTACAACGACCCCAATGGGGAAGAGCAAACGGCAGATCTCACCTTCGTGGTTGATAATAGCTAAGAATCAATTCAATCATCAAATCGTTATTCAATCAGAACCGGGTGAGCAAACTGCTAAGACAGGTAGATCAAGAACTGTTACACTGATGCTCTACGTTTTGCATTGAGCCACGTAATCGAGTTATACGATTTCTCGATTACGTGACTCAGCACTCTAGTGAGCGACTGAGTAGACCTAGCCCACCTCAATCGAGTGGCCGGTCAGGATTCATCGCCCACTGTCAGGATCACGGAAACCCGTGATCGGCGGGGTGCGGAACATCGATTGCGGTTCTCGGCACTGCTGCCGAGCGGTCGACTGACACGCTTTTTACTCGGTTCGACTGTCTTCGAGCCTATCGAACAGTTCTCGGGCGTTTTCTTGCAGTTCACCGCTAACTCGATGGTCGTCGGCGTCAGCCTCGACATCTACAGCTGGAGTCGACCAGAAGTCCGTGACGTGATCATTGCCGACCTGTGTCGGTATCTCGCCAACACAAACGATCGTATCGAACACACTTAGATCAACGTCGGCCAATGATTTCCTATCTATTTTGACAGTCTCAGTGTGACGCTTTGCCAGCCCCCGTCGGTACTGAGCAGATTGGTCATCTCCCGACGGATCGGGGTCAGTCGACACATGGATGACGGTAACCAAATCACCGAGTTGTCGCTCGTTGCGCTCGTGGGACAGGACGAACGACGCCAACCGACTCCAGTCATCGGTCCGGGAAACAACTGCGATCCGATGGGACTCCGTCCGGCGACGTGCCAATAGCAATCCGCCTGCCAGAAGCGACAGGACCGACACCCCACCCAGTGACCACATGACCGTCGGCGTCAGCAAGGCACTCCACCCCTTGGCAGCGTTTAACTCGTCGGTGCTTACACTGCTGTCGGCTGTTGGTGGGTCCGCGGTCCCGCTGGTCTCGGTCGAGGTCGATCCATTGTCCTCGCCAGTGACCACGGTCCCATTGTTGCCTGTCGTCTGTGTGTCGTTGTGATCAGTAGTCTGACTCGTACTCGGAGCGACCGGCTGTGTGCTGGCGGCACCACCTCGGCCACCACCAGACGGTGAATTGGAGTTACTAGGTGAGCTGGCCGTTTCGGGCGCGGTCACAGCGAACTCCGAAAAGCCGGGTGTCTCGACACTGAACACGTAGGTGGTCGTCGACTCCCTGAGAAGTGTGCTCCCGTGGGACACCCATTGGTTTTGGGTCTCGTTGTACCGATTGAACGTTACATCCTCGGGGTCGACTCCCGAGGCCAGTCGGTCTTTCCTGATGCGGTAAGTGAAACCGGTGTCGTCGAAGGCACTGCTGGGAATCGAGTAGTCCTGTTCGACGTACTGTAGTGTCTCCTTGCCAGAGACATCGAGCGAATGGATGATCGGCGTCGACTGATGGGTGAAGTTCATGCCGAAGTTCCCATCGTGAGCGACGGTCATGTTCACCGTGTCGAATCCCATCGCTGTCTGTCGCGTGCCGGGCTGTGAGACGTTGACCCTGAAGGCGGCTCCCGACTCGACGTTCTTGGCATCGAGATTCACCGCTGTCTCGTCGCGGTCGGCGTCGACATCGCGTTCTTGGACGACGATGTAGGTCCCGGAGTTCGAGAGCCAGACGTTGATCTGTGGAGCGTTGCCCGCATTGCTCAGGATCTGTAGCTGTGCCTCTTTGGTTCCCTCAGACTGCGGCGTGAACGTCACCTGAATGTCTCTAGATTCGCCCGGCGACAACGAGAAGGGGGCGTCGCTGGCCTCGGTGATCCCGAAGTGAGCCGGGTCGCGGCCACCGATCCGTGTCGACCGGACATCGAGCGCCGACTTCGACGTATGGAGGTTCCGAACTGTGATGTTGTAGGATTCGGTCTGGCCGAGGGTCACGTTCCCGAAGTCGACGTTCAGCGGATCCGCGTCGATCGTCGGTGCAACTGCCGAACCAGTGAGCCCGCTGCGTGCGGTTCCGGCGGGGTCGTTACTGTCGACGCCGAGTGTCGCGGTGTAGTTCCCCGACGCTTCGGGGCTGAACGTGACGTTCAGCGAATCGACACCACCTGCCGAGACGCTCGTCGGCACATCGTTGACTGCAAACGCGGAGCTGTTGGCTCCAGTCACCGACACCCCGTCGACGTCGAGGGGTTCGGTGCCGTAGTTGGCGATCCGAACCGTCTCGGTGCTCTCGTTGCCGGTCCCAATCTCGCCGAATTCGATAGCACCGTCGGGAAGGGCGATCTCCGGCCCGCTGCCGGTACCGCTGAGTGCGACTGTCGTTAATGTGCCGTCGGCAGCTTCGAGGCGGAGTGTCGCAGTCTGCTCGCCGTTGGCGACCGGCTCAAACGTGATGTCGAGATCGGTGTGCTCGGTGCTACCTAGATTGCCGGGGAATCCACCACTGTCGGTGATCTCGAAGGCGTCGGGTGTTGAACCGGCGACCGACACGTCGGTAATGTCTGCGGCCTCGGTCCCGTCGTTCGAGAGTGTCACCGTTCGGCTCTCGGTAGCACCGAGTGAGACCTCGCCGTAGCCGATCGATGTGGGGGCGACACTGAGGTTGCTGTCTACGCCAGTGCCGCCCACAGTGATAGTGATAGCCGGGAGATGCGTTGCGTTATGATCGATGGTGAGTGTGGTATTATTCACCCCGGCGACTGTCGGCGAGAACGCGACCGCAATCGACCGGCGGCCGCCCGGCTGGATCACCGGTAACTCGGTGGCTGCCTGTCCCACAAGTTCGAACGGCGCGTCCGGAGCCGCGAAACTCGCCGCCGAAACGTTCAACGGTGTCGTCCCGTCGTTCGTGAGTTCGAGGGATTCGATGGCTGTCGAGCCGACTGACGTGTTCCCAAATGTGATCGATGTTGTCTCGGCACTCACGTTTGGTCCGCGAACCTTGATGATGATCGTCTCGGTCGCCGCGTTGCCCGACAGGTCGGTCACTGTGACCGATTCGGTGAACCTTCCGGGGGTCGTGTAGGTGTAGTTGTGGCGGCCGTCGGCGCTGTCGACGACGGTCCCGTCGCCGGAATTGTCCCACTCGTAGTCCGCGATCTCGTCGGTGTCGGTCGACCCCGTCGCATCGAAGGAGACGGTGTCGCCGACCGCCGGGGTCGTAGTGTTGGCCGTGAGGTCGACGACTGGCGGGATGCGGTCTTCGACGGTGATCGTTACCGAATCGGTCGCCACCGATCCGTTAGCGATGACCGTGAGCGTGACCGTCTGTTCGCCCACCTCGTCGAACGAGTAACTGAAGTTCTGAGCTGTCAAGACGAGTTGCTGGTCGATCCGCCACTCGTAGCTCGGTGTCCCCGATGGAACGGTCGACCGGTCGGCGTCGAACGCTACCGTCCCGCCGAGCGAGATCTCGGCACTGTCCGCCGTGATATCGGCCTCCAACGCCTCGTCGTCGACGACTGTCGTGTCGGCATCGAGATAGTCGGGTGTGCCGTCACCGTCCGTGTCGTTGGCCCCCTCCGTCCGGTCGGGGATGCCGTCCCCATCTGCATCGGTATCGAGGTAGTTTGGCGTGCCGTCGCCGTCAGTGTCGGCTGTTCCCTCCGTCACGTCCAGAATCCCGTCGCCGTCGGTGTCGGTATCGAGGAAGTTGGGTGTTCCGTCGCCGTCAGTATCGGAGGTCCCTTCGGCGCTGTCGTCGATTTCGTCACCGTCAGAATCTAAATCGCGGTAGTTGGCAATCCCGTCGCCGTCGACATCACCTGCGCCTTCGGTGCTGTCGGCGATCCCATCGTTGTCGCTGTCGGTATCGAGCGCGTCGATGGTCCCAACGCCGTCGGTGTCGACGGCCTCGCCGGGGCCAGTGTCGTCCGGCTGGGTGGTCTCGACGCCGTCGTCGATCCCGTCGCCGTCGGAGTCGGCCTGTGTGGCGTTGGTACCGAGTGTTGCCTCCTCGTCGTTCGTCACACCGTCGCCGTCGAGATCGCCCTGTGAGCCGTCCTCGTCGTTGGCATCAAGGTAGTTCGCCGTCCCGTCGTTGTCGGCATCGCCGGTGCCCTCGGTGCTGTCGAGCGTGCCGTCGCCGTCACTGTCTGGATCGAGGTAGTTCGGCACCCTGTCGGCGTCGGTGTCGACCGTCCGCTCAGTCTTGTCGTCGATACCGTCGCCATCGGAGTCGGTATCGCGGTAGTTCGGGACGCCATCGTCGTCGGCATCGCCGTCTCCCTCAACGCTGTCGTCGATGCCATCATCGTCAGTATCCGCATCGAGGTAGTCGGGTGTGCCGTCGCCGTCGGTGTCTGCGGTTCCTTCGACGCTGTCGGGAATTCCATCGTCGTCCGAATCCGAATCGCGGTAGTCGGGCGTGTCGTCGTCGTCAATATCGACGGTGCCTTCGACGCTGTCGGGGATTCCGTCGCCGTCCGAGTCCTCATCGAGGGCGTCAATCGTGTTGTCGCTGTCGGTGTCGACGCTGGTGCCGCTGTTGGTCTCAGCGTTGTCGTCGATCCCGTCGCCGTCGGAGTCAGTGTCGTTCGGATCAGTTCCCAGCGTGTGTTCGTCGGAATCCGTGAGCCCGTCCCCGTCGTTATCCGGATCGAGGAAGTTCGGCGTGCTGTCACCGTCAATGTCGTCGGTTCCCTCCACGTCGCTGCCGTCGTCGAGGACGCCGTCGCCGGTCTGGTCGTCGGGATCGTCACTATCGATATCCCGGTAGTTCGGTACCCCGTCACCGTCGGTGTCGCCGTCTCCTTCAACGCTGTCGTCGACGCCGTCACCGTCTGCATCGGTGTCCAGGGCGTCAATCGTGTCATCGTCGTCAGTGTCCGTTCTGTTGCTGGCCCCTTCGAGGCTGTCCGAGAGACCGTCGCCATCGGTGTCGGCATCGCTCCGGTCGGTTTCGCCGTCGTCGACGATACCGTTACCGTTCGTGTCTTCGTCATCATCGAAAACCCCGTCGTCGTCGCTGTCGGTGTCCTGGAAGTCGGGCGTCCCATCGCTGTCAGTGTCGCCGTCACCTTCGAGGCTGTCTGGGATGCCGTCGTTGTCGCTGTCAGTGTCGAGGGCGTCAATCGTGCCGTCTTCGTCGGTGTCGACTGCTGTTCCTGAGGTATCGCCGTCGACCGGTGTCGTTTCGGCACCGTCGTCGATCCCGTCGCCGTCGGTGTCGTCGTTGTTCGGGTCCGTTCCGAGATCGGCTTCGGTATCGTCATCGATGCCGTCGTCGTCGTTGTCAGGATCGAGGAAATTCGGCACCCCGTCGCCGTCGGTGTCGTCAGTTCCCTCCTCGGTACTGCCGTCGTCGAACTCGCCATCGCCGGCCTGGTCGTTGGGATCGTCGCTGTCGACGTCCCGGTAGTTGTCGACACCGTCACCGTCTCTGTCGCCGTCTCGTTCATCGCTGTCGTTGATGCCGTCGTCGTCCGAGTCGGTATCCAGCGCGTCGATCTGGTCGTCGTCGTCAGTGTCGACGGCTAAGCTGGGGCCAGTTCCGTCCGGCTGTGTTGTCTCGGCACCGTCGTCGATGCCATCGCCATCCGTGTCGTCGTTATTCGGATCGGTTCCGAGATCCTCTTCGACATCGTCGTCGATGCCGTCACCATCGTTGTCGGCATCGAGGAAGTTCGGCGTCCCATCGTCATCGGTGTCAGCGGTGCCTTCCGCGTTGCTCCCATCATCGAACTCGCCATCGCCGGTCTGGTCGTCGGGGTCGTCGCTGTCGACATCCCGGTAGTTCGGGACGCCATCAGAGTCGGCATCGCCGTCTCCCTCGTCGCTGTCGTCGACGCCGTCAGCGTCTGCGTCGGTGTCGAGGGCGTCAATCGTGTTATCGTCGTCAGTGTCGACGGCTTCACCGGGGGCGGTTCCGTCTGGGAGTGTCGTCTCGGTGCCGTCGTCGATGCCGTCGCCATCGGAGTCAGCGTCGTTCGGGTCGGTTCCGAGAGCCAACTCGGTTTCATCATCGAGCCCGTCGCCATCGTTGTCCGGATCGAGGAAGTTTGGCGTCCCATCCTCGTCGGTGTCGTTGGTTCCTTCGGCCTCACTGCCATCATCGAGCGTTCCGTCACCGATCTGATCGTCTGGATCGTCGCTGTCGACATCACGGTAGTTGGCGATCCCATCGCCGTCTGCGTCGCCCGATCCCTCGATCTCGTCTGGGACTCCATCATCGTCTGAGTCGGTGTCGAGGGCGTCGATAGTCCCATTCCCGTCGGTGTCGACGAGCGTGGGCGGATCACCACCGACCGGTGTCGTCTCCTCGGTGTCGGTGATCCCGTCGCCGTCGTTGTCATCGTCGAGGTAGTTCGGTGTGTCGTCGCCATCAGCGTCTGCGGTTCCCTCGTTTTGATCGCCGTCGTCCAGGTGGCCATCGCCGGTCTGGTCGTCGGGGTCGTCGCTATCGACGTCCCGGTAGTTGGCGACCCCATCGTCGTCTGCATCGCCCGCCCCTTCGGTCTCGTCCGGGATTCCGTCGTCGTCCGAGTCGGTATCACGGGCGTCGATGGACCCATCGCCGTCGGTGTCGACGCCGTCGGCGGCCCCTTCGAGCTCGTCGGAGAGCCCGTCGTCGTCGCTATCGGTGTCAGTCGGATCGGTCTCGTCGATATCGAGCACACCATCACCGTTGGTGTCCTCGTCCGCATCGAGTACCCCATCATTGTCGCTGTCAGTGTCCTGGAAGTCCGGCACCCCGTCGCCGTCCGAATCGGTCACCTCGCCGTTGCCAACGATGCCGTCAGCGTCTTCGAGATCGTCGGGGATACCGTCTCCATCGGCATCTTCGTCGCGGTAGTCGGGGATACCGTCTCCGTCGGTGTCAGTCGCCTCGCCGTCGTTGGCGGTGAGGTCCTCGGTCGCGTCACCGATCCCGTCGCTGTCGCTGTCGGTATCCAGCGCATCGATGATCTCATCGCCATCTGTGTCGACCTCGTCGGCAGCGCCTTCGAGGCTGTCGGGGAGCCCATCGCCGTCCGAGTCGGTGTCGTTCGGATCGGTTCCGAGCGTATCCTCTCGGTTGTCCGAGATGCCGTCTTCGTCGTTGTCGTCGTCGAGGAAGTTCGGTACTCCGTCGCCGTCAGTGTCATCGATTCCCTCCACGTCGTTGCCATCATCGAGCGTTCCGTCGCCGGTCTGGTCGTCGGGGTCGTCGCTATCGACGTCCCGGTAGTTGGCGATCCCGTCGTCGTCTGCGTCGCCCGCACCTTCGATCTTGTCGTCGATCCCGTCATTGTCCGAGTCGGCATCGAGGGCGTCGATGATCCCGTCGCCGTTGCTGTCGACGAGCGTGGACGCGCCGCCGCCGACCGGTGTCGTCTCGACCTCATCGCTGATTCCATCGCCGTCGTTGTCGTCGTCGAGGAAGTCCGGCGTCCCATCCTCGTCGGTGTCGTTGATTCCCTCGTTCGCGTCACCGTCGTCCATGTGATCGTCGCCGGTCTGATCGTCTGGATCGTCGCTGTCGACATCCCGGTAGTTGGCAACACCGTCACCGTCTATGTCGCCGTCTCCTTCGTTGCTATCGTCGACGCCGTCGCCATCACTATCGGTATCCAGCGCGTCAATCGTTTTGTCGCCGTCGGTGTCGACTGCCGTGCCGGGTGTGTCGCCGTCGACCGGTGTCGTCTCGCTACCGTCATCGATCCCGTCACCATCGCTGTCGGCGTCGTTCGGGCCGGTCCCGAGCGAGGGTTCAGCATCATCGTCGATGCCGTCACCGTCGTTGTCGGCATCGAGGAAGTTCGGCGTCCCATCGCCGTCAGTGTCTGCGGTTCCCTCCTCGGTGCTGCCATCGTCGAACTCACCATCACCGGTCTGGTCGTCGGAATCGTCGCTGTCCGAATCGCGGTAGTTGGCAGTGCCATCACTGTCGGCATCGCCATCTCCCTCGTCGCTGTAGCAATAATCGACCGTGTATAAACCCGATGATAGATAAATTTGCCATACGGGTAGCCCGATAAACCGATTGAGCTAACTTGAGATTGGCAGGATACATCACGATACCGTCTTAGACTAATCCTGTACACACCTACCGAATAACACTACAAATGTAGCAACTCCTGTGCGAACCTTTTAGTCCATAGTCCGCAAACTATGTACTATGTCGAAAGCTCCACCCTCCACACAGTCGCCAGATGCTGGACGGACAGCACACCAGTTCTTTGTTATCCAAGAGCTGTTGAGAACACCAGATCTCGCACGGTTTTACACTGATCTGCTGATCAACTCGCCAACAACAGTTGTTGCCGTTCGTGGTCGACAAGAACTCTCGAAGAGTACAGCCTACAAGTACGCTAACACACTGGCAGAGCTCGGCATCGCAACAGAACTAGACACGTACGAAGACGGATCGTCATTGTGGCGTGCTGACCCGGTAAGCGGTAACTGGACGAATCAAACGACCATCGAACTCGGTCCCGTTCTTATTGCCGTCTACGGAGCAACGAGTGTCGACGACGATATCGAACTCTTCGTCGACCGACACGGCAAGGCGGCCCTCGCTCCCGTGGTTATGTCGACAATCGAGTATCTGAAAGGCGAAACTACCCGTCGTGGTGTTGCAGATGACCTTGATATCCCTGCTGTGGAAGCAATTGCAGTCACCCAGGTGATTGAACGTATTATCACTGTAGTCAAAGACCACGATCCGACACTAACCGGGGTTTCCTTCGATGTCAACGTCCACGACCGGGCGCTCGACCAGGGGCCATACCAGCGTGCCGATGAGTGAGGCCCACCCATCGCCGTTTCCGACTGCACTCATTTGTGATACGAGTTTCCTGCGAACAATTGGTGGGACAGATAGCGATCCGTACCAGACGTTTGTCGAGTACGTCCAGGCCGAGGACCGTCAGCTCTACCTGAGTCGTGGTGTCGTCGAGGAACTGACCGAACAGCGTGGATACATTAGCATTGACTGGGTCGACCGAGCAGCAACGACAGAGTGGATCACTACCGTCGACGACGTACAACTGGGTGTGCGGGTTCACGATGGACCTCGTGCTGGAGAAGTCATGGACCGGGTCCACGAGCGACTGGCGCAGTTCGAACAAACAGACCCAGATGTGTTGCGAAAGACAGATTCAGAACTGCCTGCAGTCGCTGTGATGTTGCTCGGGTCGACACCACATGAGTCAGTCGGGATTTTGATGGATGACCGGAACGCCGAAAAAGCGATCTCTGGAGTGATTGAGAACACGTACTACGAAGGAAGGGTTCGGATCATAGATATTTGGACCGCGATAGAACACATGGAGTCACAGCAGAACTGACCCACTCGTAATCAAGTTATACGGTTACTCGCTTATCAAGGATCAGTACTTCACAAAGCCGCTTAGTTAGAACGTCTGCTTGCTGAAGGTGTGTCTAAAACCAAACAAGCAGACGGTGAGATCCACGAGGACCAGCTTCTTAACTTTCTCGTCAACCGCCTTGACGAGGA
>Ga0208135_101067_pt1 | contig 12247 bp, 10 predicted proteins | sample AntDeeMetag02WF5_FD_184757 | JGI IMG/M metagenome (GOLD analysis project Ga0208135, IMG submission 184757) | Saline lake microbial communities from Deep Lake, Antarctica - Antarctic Deep Lake Metagenome 02WF5 (SPAdes) (version 2) | ecosystem: Environmental > Aquatic > Non-marine Saline and...
ACACGGAAGCCATGGGCAAGTCTCGAGGGGGCTTGAGCACCAAGATCCATGCCGCGGTCGATGCGCTGGGTAACCCAGTACGGTTGGTTCTTACACCGGGCCAGGCGTCGGAGTATGGTGCCGCTCCAGCGTTACTAGACGGTTTTTCCCCGCAAGCGGTGCTGGGCGACAAGGGATATGATTCCACTGCTTTGCGGGACATTATTCAGGCCGTGGGTGCAGAGCCGGTGATTCCTCCGAAAAAGAATCGCTTGGCGCACATCGAAGTAGACTGGCACTGCTACAAAGATCGCAATCTGGTAGAGAGGTTCTTTCAGAAAATCAAGCAGTTCAGACGATTGTCTACACGCTATGAGCGACTGGCAAGAAACTACCAGTCACTACTCTGTCTCGTGTCAGCCGTCATATGGCTGGCCTAATTGTTAACGCCCCCTAGCGACAGCGGTGCCTTGCTGCTGCGTGAAGCCCTCGACAACAGCGGCGTGATCGCCGCGCTGGAGGACCACCTGGTCGACCAGCGCGACCCGGATCGCGTCCGCCACTCGTTAGCCAGCCAGCTGCGCACTGTGGTGTTGCAGCACGCCATGGGCTGGATCGATCTCAGCGATACCACCACGCTGCGGAACGACCCGCTCTGGCAGCTGGCCTGCAGCGATGCGCGTGGGACGACGCCGTTGGCTCAGGACCGGCCGTCTCAAGCGACGTCGTCGCGGCTGCTGACGTGCCTGGGTCGCGACGCGTAGTGCTGGTGGTGTAGGAACGCCCCGATGATCTGCTGCTGCATGCCTTCTTCCTGGTCACCAACCTCAGCAAGTTCGACTGGCCGCCGGAGAAGGTCTTGGCACTGTACCGCAAGCGTGGCAGCGCCGAAGCTCACATGGGCGAGGTGAAATCGGCCCTCGACGTGCACCTCTCCTCGACGAATCGCGGCGCTTCGACCGTTCAGAACGTGATGGCCCGCAACGAAGTGAGCCTGCTGCTGAGCCTCTACGCTTATCAGGTGCTGCATGGGCTACGCTGCTTGCTGGAGCAACAAACCCGGCAAGGCTGGAGCCTGAGGCGGATGCGCGAGCAGGTGCTTAAGGTGGCAGCCACGCTGGCGGTGCACGCCTGGCGCATCACCGTGCACCTTGGCGATGCCGCCGACAAATGGTGGCCGTCCTTGCTGAGGGGTTGATCTTACCCAGCATGGGTGGACACCGGTCTAAGCGATCATTCGAGCTTCGAACGCTTCTGGGCTGATCATCCCGTTTGCACTGTGCCGGCGTTGCCGGTTGTAGTCCAATTCAATGTATTCGAAGATCTGTCGACGCATGGCGGTTCGGGTCTTGAACCGTTCGCCATGGATCGCTTCCACCTTCAGGCTGTGGAAAAAGCTCTCAGCACAGGCATTATCATAGCCGTTTCCCTTGGCACTCATGCTGCACTTAAGCTCATGCTGAATCAGCAGAGATTGGTGGAGCGTTGAGCAATACTGGCTGCCGCGGTCGCTATGCACAATGACGCCTTTCGGCATCTTGCGGTTCCACAGAGCCATTCGAAGGGCGTCACACACCAGGTCAGCCGTCATCCGCTCGCTCATTGCCCAACCCACCACTTTGCGCGAGTACAAATCAATCAATACCGCCAGGTACAGCCAGCCCTCATCAGTTGCCAAGTAGGTGATGTCACCGACCCACTTTTGATTTGGTCTTGAAGCGGCAAAATTTTGCTCCAGAAGATTGGGGGCCACGGGCAGCCCGTGCCGGGAGTAGGTGGTGGCTTTATACTTACGAGCGGCCTTTGCCCGTAGCCCTTGCCGCTGAAGGCTGGAAGCGACGGTCTTTCGATTCACCGGCATGCCCTTATCCCGAAGGTCCAGCGCCAATCTGGGGGCGCCTGAGCGCCCCTTCCGATCATGAAAAGCCTGGGCTACCCGGTGGTCAACACCGGCCTGCTGACAACGTCGTGACGACGAAGCAGCGCTGCGTTTACGCCAGGCATAGTAGCCGCTACGCGACACGCACAGAACCGAGCACATGCGTTGGATGCTAAAGGCCTGACGATGCTGACAAATAAAGGTGTATTTCACTTCAGGCTTTTGGCGAAATACACCGCTGCTTTTTTTGCAATTTCAAGCTCTTCCGATGTTTCGGCCAGCTTTCGTTTAAGCCGGGCGTTCTCGTCGTTCAGCACTTGTTCACGTTCTGAGCGATTTTGCTTCTGCTGCACTTTTGCCCGCCATTGGTAAAGCTGGCTGGGCTGCAGATCCAGTTCTCGAGCAGCGGCGGCAACACCGATCCGACCGGCGAGGGCCAACGCCTCTTCGCGGTAAGCATCGGAGTACTGGGCACGTTTTTTCTTCATAGGAGTCGCTTGCTTTGCCATGGGGTCACCTCATCAGTGTACGTTGTTAATGAGGTGTCCACTGCAGCTGGGTAGGATCAATAGCTTAAACCACTGTCCGGATATCGATAGTTTTCAACCCAGTTGTCCAAATAGCCACGTTTAAGCGGCGAGTTTATTGAGCTCTATTATCTCCTGCGGCTTGCCAGGATTGAGCGATACAGATCCAATGGCCTCCGAGCGTCGGACGTTGCCAGACCAGCGGCTGCCATATTTCCTGTCATTGAAGCGCTCTACCATGCCGTTGGTCTGCGGCCGGTAAGGGGGGTATCAGACGATGCTCCACCTTAACGAGTAGATCCACAAGTGCTGCAGTTATTCTATGAATTTAGGGTCAGAGTCTGCATCCGCCGGGATTATGCCAAAGCACAGCAATAGTTACGGTCCTTTGATTTTGTCTCGATGCCTTAACCCAGCCCGGTGAGCGTCAGCATGCCGGCCAGATACAGCGGAATCACCAGCGGGGCGAGAAGCGTGGTGACCAGCACCGCCAATGCGCCTTTTTGCGGCTGCATGCCGAGCTCCATGGCGACCACGACGACGTTGGCGGCCATGGGCACCACGCCGAGCAGCAGAATCGCCATGGCGAGATCCGCCGACAGCGCGAAAAAGGCCTGCAGGAGCAGCACCGTGCCCAGCGTCGCCAGCGGCCAGACGCCGTAGCGCAGCAGCGTGCAGGCGACAATCAGGCGGGTATCCCAGGCGGCGAGGGTGACGCGGCTCAGCGTCATGCCGATGATCATCATGCCCAGCAGCGTATAGGTGGCGGGAAACACATCGAGGGACGTCATCAGCGCATCGGGCAGCGCGATATCCAGCTGGGCCAGCAACAGCGCGGCGAGAAACGCGTAGATCAGCGGCAGCCGAACGATTTTGACCAGGCTCTGGCGGATGGAAAACTGCCCCCGGGCGCTCAAATAAAACCCCACGGTAAACTCGTAAAGCGTAATGCCCAGAATACAGAACAAATACTGGGTCACGCCTGCCGGCGGCAGCACGATCAGCGCTACCGGCAGGCCGAAGTAACCGGTGTTGCCGGTACCCGACGAAAACGCCAGCAGTGCACCTTCCTGCGCGCCGAAGCGATGGCGCGTCAGCCTGCGCACCGTCAACGCGATGGCGCTTGAAAGGCAGAATAAAATCAGCGTCAGCAGCACGTAGTCCGGCGTGGGGCCGCCGTTCATCAGCGCGCGGAAAAACGTGAACGGGGCGATCAGGTAAATCAGCAGGGTGGCAATGGGCCGTGGATCAACCGCCAGCCGGCGAGCGGCCACAAAGCCCAGCCCGACAAAGCTCAAGAGCATCAACAGCGGGCCCGAGAGAGCACCGAACGCGAGATTTTCCATCGTATTTCCTGAAGTCTGGCGGCAACATGAGCCGAATTGAAGCATTGGCGCGGAATCTTTCATTGGCCGAAGCGGCAACAAACGGACAGAATAGCGCAAAATATCCGACGTTTGCGCGCCGGTGAACACCGATTTTAGTATGAGGACAACGCATGAGTAGCCAGGAACATCCGCTGGGGATCAGCTTCGAGTTTTTTCCACCCGCAACGGACGTCGGCCGGGGAAAACTGCTGCAGGCGCGGGATGCTCTGGCAACCCGTCAGCCACGCTTTTTTTCGGTGACCTACGGCGCCGGCGGCTCGACTCAGGAGCGCACGCGGGCGGCGGTTCGTGCCGTGGGCGAGCGGGGCATTACCACCGCCCCGCATCTGTCTTGCATCGGCAGCGAAAAAGCCCAGCTGCGCGACCTGCTCGCCCAGTACCGTGAAGAAGGCATTGATAGCCTGGTCGCCCTGCGCGGCGACATGCCTTCGGGCATGGCGAGTCTCGGCGAGCTGCGTTACGGCAATGAACTGGTCGAGTTTATCCGCGACGAAACCGGCGATCATTTTGATATCGCCGTGGCCGCCTACCCCGAATCTCATCCACAGGCCCCCAACCTGGATCGGGATGTGGAAAACTTTGCGCGCAAGATGCACGCCGGCGCCAACATGGCGATCACGCAGTACTTCTTTACCGCCGATGCGTATTTCCGCTTTGTCGACAAGGCGCGCGCGCTGGGCGTCGAGAAACCGATCATTCCGGGCATCATGCCGATAATCAACTACACCAAGCTGGCGCGCTTTTCCGATGCCTGCGGCGCCGAGATTCCGCGCTGGATCCGCAAGCAGCTGGAAAGCTACGGCGATGACAGCGACGCCATCTCGCAGTTTGGCACCGAGGTGGTGACCAACCTGTGCCAGCGCCTGCTGGACGGCGGCGCACCGGGGCTGCATTTCTATACCCTGAACCAGTCAACGCCGGTGCTGAAAATCGTCGATAATCTGACCGACTAGCAGCGGCGGGCCCTGTTCTCCGCCATACGTAAAACCCCCGCTTTACTTTAAGTAAAGCGGGGGTTTTTGGCATCAGACCAGCCGGTTTGCGGTTATCCCAATGGCGGCTTAGCCGGTGGCAACGGCACCGCCGCCGGTATAGCGCCTGCGCTGCATCACAAAGAGCGCAATACCCAGCGCCAGCCCGGCGATATCGCTGTAGATGCCGCCGTAGATCATGAACATCGCACCGACCAGCATGGCCAAACGCTGCCACGACTTGACCGGGCCGAAGAACCACGCCTGCACCATGCCGGCCAGCAGCACAATGCCAAACGTGGCGGTGACGCCCACGCGCAGAATCTGCAGCGCCGAGCCTTCCATCAGCATGGCCGGGCTGTAATAGAACATGAACGGCACGATAAAGGCGGCCAGTCCTATCTTGAACGATGCCACCGAGGTGCCCATGGCGTTATCGCCGGAAATCCCCGCGGCGGCGTAGGAGGCCAGCGCGACTGGTGGCGTAATCGCCGAGACCACGGCAAAGTAGAACACGAAGAAGTGCGCTACCAGCGGGTCAATGCCGATGTTGATCAGCCCCGGCGCGACCACCGAAGCAGCGACGGCATAGGCGGCGGTGGTGGGCATGCCCATGCCCAGCAGAATGGAAATGCACATGGCAAACATCAGCGCCAGCAGCTGGCTGAAGCCGGCCACGCCCAACAGCAGCGACGAGAAGCGCGCGCCCACGCCGGTCAGCGAGATTACCCCGACAATAATCCCCGCGCAGGCGCACACGGCGATGATCTGAATTGCCATGGTGCCTGCCAGCTGAAGCGCTCTGAGAATCGCCAGGGGCCCCATCTTGTTGGGCGAAAACCAGCTCACCACGGCGGCTGACGCGGTCGCCAGCGTGCCCGCACGAATCACCGAATAGCCCATGAACAGCGCCGCAATCAGAATGATGATCGGGGCAAACAGGTACACCTGTTTGACCAGCCGACGAAACTGCGGGATTTCGTCCTTGTGCATGCCACGCATGCCTTTGCGCGCCGCCTCAAAGTCGACCATGCAGTACACCGAGAGGAAATACAGAATCGCCGGAATGATCGCGGCCACGGCGATCTCGGTGTAGGGAATGCCGGTAATTTCCGCCATGATGAAGGCGCCGGCGCCCATGATCGGCGGCATGATCTGCCCGCCGGTCGAGGCAGCGGCCTCGATGGCACCGGCACTACGGGCGGGGTAGCCGACCTTTTTCATCAGCGGAATGGTCAGCGAGCCGGTGGACACCACGTTGCCCGCAGAGGTGCCGTTGATCATGCCCATCAGGCCGGAGGCAAAAATGGACACCTTGGCCGGCCCACCGCGCGCGCGGCCGGCGGCGGCAAACGCAAAGTTGACGAAATAGTCGCCCACCTTGGAGGCCTGCAGAAAAGCCGCAAAAATAATAAACAAAATGATATAGGTCGACGATACGGCCGTGGTCGGGCCAAGAATGCCGGTATCGGTGTACACCTGACTGAAAAAGCGCTGCAGAGACAGGCCGGGATAGCCCAAAAAGCTGGGCAGATAGGGGCCCACAAACACATAGCCCAGAAATATCACCGAAATGACCACCAGCGCCAGGCCGGCAACGCGGCGGGTGAGCTCGAGAATCAACAGGGAGCCGGCAATGGCCGCCCAGGAGATGCCCGGCGGGGCAAAAGACGTGCCCGTCGACATGCGGATATTGGTGTTGAAGACCAGTATCAGGTAGGCGGCACTGGCCAGCGCGCAAACCATCAGCACAAGATCGGCCGGGTTGAAGTGGTTGCGCGCCCGGCGATAAAACCAGCTCAGCACGATACCCGCAGCGCTGGTGGCCATCAATGGGTAGCCGAAGTGCAGGGTTTCAATGCTCGGGTCAATGCGCATGGCGCCGCCGCCAAGCGTCTGGCTCATGAAAAATACCTGCGCCAGGGCATAGCCGGCGGGCAGCAGTAGCGCCAGGCTTGCCCATTTCAGCCAGCCGGGCGAGGCGTCATGCTCGTTGTCGGCAAAGGATGCGCCGGCATAAAGGCCATAGCCCAGCACCAGCGCACCGGCAATGTGAATAATGCGGTATGTCCAGGTTTCCAGCGGATAAATATTCAGCGAAATCAAATGAAACAGCGAGTAGGCGATGGCCAGACCGGCAAAGGTCCATAGCGGCCAGCCGGTGAACAGGCGGCGATTCGCTTCTACCGCGTCTTCATCGACGCCGTCGGCAATGGTTTCGGGGGCGGCGGTGGCGACGCGATTGTCGCTTTCGTGGTTGGCGTTGTGACTCATACGTCACCCTCACAGCAGTACGAACAGAAGGAGCAAACGCGCACGCTGCCCCGCCCGGCATGGCCGGCGCGGAGCAGCGTGCGCACGGCGTGGATCAGTGGATCAGTTCAGGATCGATCTCGTAGCCGTTTTCTTCGTACCAGCGCGCCGCACCCGGATGGAAGGGCAGCACGGTGTTGTGGCTGATGTTTTCGGGAATGGTGGTTTCCGCGCTGCGATGAATCGAGCGCATGCGGTCGTTGTTTTCCATGGTCCGTTTGGTGACTTCGTAGACGAAGTCTTCCGGCAGGTCACAGCCGGCGATGGAGAAGTTCCACATGGAAACCACGCGGGAGTCTTCGTCAAGGGTTGAATAAGTGCTTGCCGGGATCATGAATTCTGCCACCGGGAAGTTCTCGAGCACGGTTTTAATTTCGTCCTCGTTAAACTCGATGATGTTGACGTCGGTCTGCACTTCAAGCTGGCTGACCGCGGGGATTGGGATGCCGGCGGCAAAGGCGATGACATCCAAAAGGCCATCCTGTAGCTGGCTGCCCAGATCGGTCCAGCCGCCGTTACGGCGATCAAACTCTACGCCCAGCGTCTTGAGGATCTCGGGGAAGTAGGTGTCCGAGGTAGAGGCTGCGGGGCCAAAGCCGATGCGTGCGCCGTCAGGAATATCCGAGATCGACTCGATACCCGAATCGGCCAGCGTGGTGATCGAGAACGGCGTTTCGTACATGGGGAACATGGCGCAGACGTTGTCCATTTTCACCCCTGGCGCCAGCGGGCTTTTGCCGTTGATCGCGTCTGACGCCGGGCCCATGGTGGTCAGGCCGAAGGCCGCATTACCGTTGTGCACCAGCGCCAGGTTCTGGGTCGGGCCGCCGGTCACTTCGCCGCCGCCGGAAATATCCAGCTCGTCGGCAATGAAGTTGGCCCAGCCGGAGCCGTAAACGTAATAGGTGCCGCCCTGGCTGGCGGTGCCTACGGTAAAGTTTTCCGGCCAGTCGGACTTATCCGCCTGGGCGCTGGCAGCGGCTAAAAGAGCGCTACCGGCGAGAAGCAGCGCGGTTGTCTTCGTTGTCGTGCGCATAGTGATTCCCCATGTTCTGGTGTACGGCGTTGTATTGTTGTGTCGGATTGCATGCCGGGCCGTTATAGGCTGCGTCAGCCGGCATGCCCGTTATACCAAGCGATTTCTGTGCCATTGTTATATATAGTCAAATAAATCAATAATTTGATGAAATTCGGTGCGACCAAGGTAGCGTAGAGAAACGCGTTATTGTCGGGGAAAGCGCACACACAAAACCGGCGCATGTGCGGTTTATCGCACATGCGCCGGAGAAGAAGCTAGTTAAGAGCCGGTGTCAGGAAGAGGGCTTGCCGGGGTCAAGAATACGCACCGGCTGTACGTCCTGATTTTTTTGCTCGTCGCGTACCTGATTCACGCGGGTGGTGAGCTCGTCGGCGGATTCGTCGTCAATGGGCAGCTGCTCGAAAAAATCGCAGCTGACGCATTCGCGGTAGCGGATACCGTTCTGCTCCCAGGCGCGAATGCGGTCCATCTCCGCGCAGCGCGGGCAAACCACGCCGGCAATAAAGCGTTTGACCGATGACATGACTCATCTCCTGCGTTGTGGGGTTGGCCCGGTCTCAGGCGGCGTCGATGCCGCTGTGGCGCAACAGCGGCTTGACGCTTGGGGCGCGGCCGCGAAACGCTGCGAACAGTTCGGCGGCATCCCGGGAGCCGCCGGGCTCCAGAATTTCCGCGCGGAAGCGATGGCCGGTTTCGGCATCAAACACGCCGGCGTCTTCAAAGGCGCTCCAGGCATCGGCCGAGAGCACTTCCGCCCACTTGTAGCTGTAATAGCCCGCCGCGTAGCCGCCGGCAAAAATATGCCCGAAGCCGTTTTGAAAGCGGTTGAAGGCGGCCTGGGGCACGACCGAAACGCGCATGCGCACGTCGTCCAATAGCGCCTGGATGGCCTCGGCACTGGGCGCGTCATGCTCAGCGTGCAGGCGCAGATCAAACTGCGAGAACTCCAGCTGGCGCACCATACCCATGGCCGACTGGAAGTTTTTGGCGGCCTGAAGGCGCTCGAACAGTTCATCGGGGAGCGGCTCGCCGGTGTCGACGTGGCGGGCGATAAGGTCAAGCCCTTCGCGCTCCCAGCAGAAGTTTTCCATGAACTGGCTGGGCAGCTCCACCGCGTCCCAGGCCACGCCGTTGATGCCGGAAATCTCGGCAATGTTCTGCTTGGTCAGCATGTGATGCAGGCCGTGGCCAAACTCGTGGAACAGCGTGGTGACTTCGTCATGGGTCAACAGCGCGGGATTCTCGCCCACCGGCGGGGTGAAGTTGCAGGTCAAAAACGCCACGGGCAGCTGCAGGCCGTTGTCGGTCTGGCGGCGTACGCGACAGTCCGCCATCCAGGCGCCGCCGCGCTTGCCTTCCCGGGCGTACAGGTCGAGGTAGAAGCCGGCAATCGGCGTGTCGTTTTCGAGTATCTGGAAGTAGCGCACGTCGTCGTGGTAGCGCGGTACCTGGGTGTCTTCAGCAAAGTGCAGGCCATAAAGCCGCTCGACCACCTTAAACAGGCCGTTAACCACTTGAGGGGCGGGGAAATAAGGGCGCAGCTGTTCCTCGGAAATGGCGTGGCGCGCTTCGCGTAGTTTCTCGCTGGCGTAGCCCACGTCCCAGGGCTTGAGCGTTTCAATCCCCAGTTCTTTTTGCGCAAATCCTTCAAGCTCAGAAAACTCAAGCTGTGCCTGGGGCACGGCGCGGCGCGCCAGGTCATCGAGAAACGCCAGCACTTGCTCGGGGGTGTCGGCCATTTTGGTGGCTAGCGATAAGTCGGCGTAGGTGGCAAAGCCCAGCAGCCCGGCCAGCTCGTGGCGCAGCGCGAGAATTTCTTCCATGATCGGCGCGTTGTCGAATTCGCCGGCATTGGGGCCCTGATCAGAGGCGCGGGTAACAAAGGCGGTATACACCTCCTCGCGCAGCTCGCGGCTGTCGGCGTAGCTCATCACCGGGAACAAACAGGGGAAATCCAGCGTAATACGATAGCCGTCAACGCCCTTGGCCTCGGCGGTGGCCTTCAGCGTATCTAGCGCGCTTTGCGGTACGCCGGCCAGTTCGTCGGCGCTGGCGATGTCTTTGTGCCACGCTTGGGTGGCGTCCAGCAGATGGTTGGAATACTGGTTGGAAAGCTCAGAAAGCCGCGCCTGAATCTCGCCATAGCGCGCTTTTTGCGCCTCGGGAAGGGCCACGCCGGCCAGCCGGAAATCGCGCAGGGTGTTATCCACGGTGCGGCGTTGTTCAGCGCTTAGCGTTGCCCATGCCGAACCGTCTTTTAATGCCTGCCAGGCGTGAAACAGCCCGGCATGCTGGCCAACCCAGGTGCTGAAGGCCGAGAGTTCGGCGATACAGGCCTGATAGGCCTCGCGCAGCTCGGGCGTGTTCATGGTGCCGTTCAGGTGCGATACCGGCGACCAGACCTGCGCCAGCCGGTCGTTGATGGCCTCAAGCGGCGCGGCAAAGTTGTCCCAGCCGGGCTCGGTGGTTTGTGCCTGCCGGGCCAGCTCTTCAATGGCATCGCGACTTTCATCGAGCAGCTGGGTAACGGCGGGCTCGACGTGTTCAGCGCGAATCTCACCAAACGGCGGCAACGTGTGGGTGTCAAGCAGGGGATTTGCTGACTGGGGGGCTGTAGACATAAGAACCTCGGTTAGCCGGCACGGCGGCATTAGGTAAAGCGTTACTCCTTGAAAGTGCGGGCGAGAGGGCCGTGTTTCAATCCCCGGGTTTGGCCTTGGGGCAAGCGCCTGCTAGGCTTGCGGATTTTCTGGGCGGCCTTTTTTACCGGATTTTTTGCACGTGAGCGGCTTTTTATTAATCCGACAGGTTTGTGAACGGGCAGGGTTATCAACTGAATAGGATCATGCAATGAGCGAAACGCTTGAGCGCTGGGGGTCAAAGCGTGCTTTTATTCTGGCCGTGACGGGGGCTGCGGTGGGGCTGGGCAATATCTGGCGCTTTCCGTACGTTGCCGGTGAAAACGGCGGCGCGGCGTTTTTGCTCGTGTATGTGGCCTTTGTGCTGCTGCTGGGGATTCCCGTGATGATGGCGGAAATTCTGATTGGCCGAGCCGGGCGGCGCGGGCCGATGGGCTCGCTGGGGGCGCTTGCCGCCGAGGCCGGGGCGTCTCGTCACTGGCGCTGGCTGGGGCTGTTTGGCGCGCTGACGGTATTTTGCATTTTATCGTTTTATTCGGTGGTGTCGGGCTGGTCGATTGAGTTTCTGGTGGCCTCGGTGAACGGCCAGTTCAACGGCGCGACGGCCGCCGAGGTGGGCGCAGGATTCGAGGCGTTTTTGGCCAACCCCAGGTTGTTGATATTCAATCATACGCTGTTTTTGCTGATGACCATGTCGGTGGTCGCTGCAGGCGTGTCCAAGGGGCTTGAGCGGCTGAATAATCTGCTGATGCCGCTGTTATACCTGTTGCTGATCCTGCTGGCGGTTTATGCCGCGACCACCGAGGGCTTTGGCACCGCGTTGAAATGGCTTTTCTGGCCGTCGTTCGCGGCCATCACCCCCGACGTGATTGTGCATGCCATGGGCCATGCATTTTTTACTCTGGCGGTGGGCGCCTGCGCGCTGATGGCCTACGGCGCCTATATGCCGGACGATCAAAGCTTGCCCAAAGCGGCGGTGACGGTAGCGGCGCTGGATATCAGCGTGGCGCTGTTGGCCGGTATCGCGATTTTCTCGGTAGTGTTTGCCCAGGGGTTGGATCCGGCCGAAGGCCCGGGGCTGATGTTTGTGACGCTGCCCATCGCCTTTGCCGAACTGCCCTGGGGCGCGTTCTGGCTGGGCGTATTTTTCCTGCTGCTGCTGCTGGCGACCTGGACCTCGGCGATCAATCTGGCCGAGCCGATGGTGGCCACCCTGCAGGACATGGGGCTTAGCCGTGTGCGGGCCACGTCGCTGGTGGGGCTCGGGGTGTGGCTGCTGGGGCTGTTGTCGGCGTTTTCGTTCTCGACGCTCGAAGATTTTCGCCCGCTTTTGGGGCGCAACGTGTTTGAGCTGGTCAGCAGCATCCCACCGGATATTTTCCTGCCCCTTGGCGGCGTGCTGACGGCGATATTTGCCGCCTGGGTCATGCCCCGGGCAACGGCGCACAAGGCGCTGGGCGCCGGTGATCGCGGCTTTGCGCTGTGGCAAGGCGTGGTACGCTGGGTCGCCAT
>Ga0208135_101074_pt1 | contig 12211 bp, 13 predicted proteins | sample AntDeeMetag02WF5_FD_184757 | JGI IMG/M metagenome (GOLD analysis project Ga0208135, IMG submission 184757) | Saline lake microbial communities from Deep Lake, Antarctica - Antarctic Deep Lake Metagenome 02WF5 (SPAdes) (version 2) | ecosystem: Environmental > Aquatic > Non-marine Saline and...
AACACCCGATTCAGCGAGCGTTTCTGAGACTTCTCTCACCGAATTGATTATCACTCGGCAGATTCGCACTGGATCAGTCTCACGCTGCCATGTCTGACGAATTGATCTTGAACGTGCAACAGGCTATGATACAGATGTACTCGAGGAAGTCATCGAGGTTATCTAGCGCGGAATCAACACGACTTATAGGCTGCAACCGCCAGTACGTACGTATGGCAGACCTCAATCCGACCGCGAAACGAATACACCAGATCAGTCCCGACCCCGTCGAGCTGACGCTCGACGACGGAACGACGGCCATATTTCATATTTCCGGGGCCGAATTCTTTCAGCAGGAATTTCAGGCGGAGGGTGTTTGCGAAAACGATGACGCGGACTATCGATTCATCACGAGCACGAATAACGAATCGGTTCTGGTCGGACGGAAGGGCGTAGACGAATCGGCGTGGACGATGATCGGGACGATAGTTGAAGTCAACAGAGACGGATCGTAATTACCTGTTCGCTAGGAATCATACTGCGCTCCCGCTCGCTACGTATCGCAATGTGAGGTAGAATTCTCGTTCTAGTCGGTTCTTCGCCGATCTAACTGCCGTCAGCACGGTTGACGACGGTCGGCGATTCTCCTGGAATACAATGTATTCGTTCGGTGGCGTATAGTAGTCCGGATTTGTCGAACAGTGTCGACGACGGTTGCACTGTTTTAATATTACACTCGTATGGGTGTGATTGGAATCCATCATCTCGTTCCGAAAACGGGGGGAACGTATAATGATACAGTATACGCGGATTATTCGATGAAATTCGTGAGAGATCCGATTACTTAGCGATAATCGTCCAAGTACGAATCGCTGATTTCGGTCTCGAGGTCGTCGACGTATTCCATCAGGATCTCCGGCAACTCGGTAGTGTACCGTTTGTCCATGAATCGATACTTCGGGCCGATGATGGCGATTGCACCGAGAACGCTCCCATCAGGACCTGTCACACGTCGCCCGACTTCTCTGAGACCGTCGACGTACTCTTCGTCGGCGAATGCAACGCCTCGATCGCGAATCTGCTCGAGTTCTCGGAAGAAATCATCCCGGTTCGTGATTGTATGTGCTGTCTGTCTGGGGAGACCCCAGTCGTCCAATACCGCTTCGACGCGCTCGCCGGGTAATTCGGCGAGAATCGCTTTACCGGTTGCAACGCTGTGGAGATAATAGTAGATCCCGGCGGAGCTAGGCGCGGTAGAGATGTGTCGCTCCTTGGACGGAAAGTGGCTGTCCGGATGGAAGGATTCGTGGACGAGAATGCCGCGGTTATCGTTCTCGACGACGAATTCAACCTCTTCGTCGATCCGATCGGAAAGCTCTGTTACGGTCTGCTTCGCCAGCGTATACGCCGTCTTGCGTGACCGCGCGTACTCACCGTGATTGAGGAACCGTAAGCCGATGTGATAGACCGCTCCCTCTTTCGTGAGATACCCTTCTTCGAGAAGGGTCTGGAGGTGAAGGTGAATCGTACTTCTCGCGATCTCTAATTCACCGGTCAATTCATTGAGTGTTGCACCCCCTAGTTTCTGGATTGTATTGATTATGACCAGTGATCGTTCTGTTGTTTTCGCCGTCTGTTTGGCCATACCTCTTCGTACCAGTTACATCGGTATAAGGATTCGTTCTGACCGAATCATTAAGTACTACTGTCGCTCCTGTCAGAAATCTGTATGCGGCGCACAGTTAGCGGAGGTGCTCTCGTAGGATTCGATAGCGATACGATCCGTTGTATCCTCTCGACCACTTCTCCAAGTACGGTCGACTTTCACAGAATAACCCGAACAACTCCAAAGAGAACCGATTGTCGATTTCGTCTTCGACACCCTCGTACAGTACTCGTGATTTTATGTAGGGTCCTCTCGTCGGGTGATCCAGACACTCCGTTTGTAGATACGCTCGCACTACGTCGTCGGTTTCCGCAATATCGAACGTCTTTAACTGGGAAGGGACTTTGGGCATGGTGATCGAGGTGTCTCTATCGGCTACCGGGGTGCGTATAGATAGCTTAGTCCGGATGAACCATAATGATGTTGCTGTAGTCACATCGACTCCAGATCGATGCACATCGTGTTCCGCGTTTTGGGAACGAGGACGGCTGCGATAGGTCGTTTCTGGTGATATACTCTTACCCGATTCTGACCCAATAGGAATCGGCTGGCCCCGCATATACTGGGATTTCATACGGTTACATGTACTATGAATGATCGCACTGGAGGACCTCGACCAGTGATATCGCGCCGTGAGCTCTGCATCGCAGCCGGTGGCACGGGTATCTCAGCTCTCGCAGGCTGTTCGACTGAGAATACGAATCCACTCCAAGCCAAGAACGCGACGACGATAACGGACCACTCATCGCCAGACCTTGAGAAGTGGGTCGATGAGGTCCCCCGACCGGGTGTCGCGAAACCGTCCGGAACGAAGGACGGGCACCCCCGCTACGAGATAGCGATGCGCGAGATCGAGCAGAAGCTACACCGCGACCTCCCGGCGACGACCGTCTGGGGCTACGACGGGCAGTTCCCAGGCCCAACGATCGAAGCCGAGCAGGGCGAACCGATCTACGTCCGCTGGGCGAACGACCTTCCGGACGAGCATCTCCTGCCCGAAGACACGACGATTCATAGCGACCTCATTCCGTACGATACACCGGGCGTACGGACCGTAACGCATCTTCACGGCGGAAACGTCGAATCCGAGAGCGACGGTCATGCACAGGCGTGGTTCACTCGAGACTTTCAACAGACGGGCCCCGAGTTCGAGAAGAAAGACTACTACTATGTAAACGACCAGCCGCCGGCGACGCTATGGTATCACGACCACTCACTCGGCATTACGCGATTAAACGTCTACGCCGGGCTCGCGGGGTTCTATCTCTTGCGGAGTGACCACGAACGAAGCCTCAGTCTGCCCGAGGGCGAGTACGAAATCCCGCTCGTCCTTCAGGATCGGAGTTTCGAGGAGGACGGATCGCTGTTCTATCCGACGGCCATTTCGGACGAGCAAGGCGGCAGCGACGAGTCGTATCCCGATCCGAGTATCGTTCCGCAGTTCTATGGGGACACGTCCGTCGTCAACGGGAAGGCCTGGCCGCGCCTCTCCGTCGAACCCAGATCGTATCGGTTCCGGCTCCTCAACGGGTCGAATAGCCGATACTATACCCTCAAACTCCGCCAGTACGACGAGTCGTCGGGCGAGACTGGTGGGGATGGACCGTCGTTCGTCCAGATCGGGAACGACGGCGGCCTCCTCTCGACGCCGGTCGAGATCAGCGATCGCCTCGAGCTCGGTGCTGGCCAGCGCGCCGACGTCGTCGTCGACTTCTCCGAATACGCCGGCGAGACGCTGCTGCTCCACAACAACGCGCCCGCTCAGTATCGCGGCAGGACGGGTTTGGAGGACGACGACATCGTTTCGCTCCCCGAGATCATGCTCGTGGACGTGAACGAGGCCGGAGATTCACAGGATGCTACTGAGCTCCCCGACGAACTTACTCGTGTTCCCGACATCCCCGTCGATTCGGTTGACAACGAGCGATATCTCACGCTCAACGGCGGTACGGCCGATGACTACGGCCGGCTGCTCCACTTGCTCGGAACGGCTGAAGAACCGGACGGCCTCAAGATCAACGCCCCCGTGACCGAGGAACCTGCGCTCGGTGACACCGAGATCTGGAGTTTCGCCAACCGAAGTGGGATGTCCCATCCGATGCACCTCCACCTCGTACACTTCCAGATGCTGGGCCGACAGCCGATCGGGGACTACGATCCAGCCGAGGATGAGATCGACCTCGACGTGCTCGAGGCGCCCGAGCCGTACGAACGAGGATGGAACGACGTGATCACCGTCGATCCCGGTGAAATAGTCCACGTGATTGTCCACTTCGGAGAGCATGACGGGCTGTTCAACGATCAGACGGGCACGTACATGTGGCACTGTCATATGCTCGAACATGAGGACCACGACATGATGCGCCCGCTCGAGGTTCGACCCCGCACAGACGATACTAATACTCGTACTGAGTTGGACGCAAGGCGTCGGCCCGAATAGACAAAGGAGGCGACACAAACGTCTCTCACCGTCGTCTCCAGAATCGAACCTGCTAACAGTGACTTGAGGCCACGAATACCCCGTCACTAGCGGAGGAAACGGCGTAATCGAGAACACTCTCGTCCTGCTCACTCCCGATTCCAGATCGTCGTAAGCTCACCGACGACTTCCGGATTTCTGAGAGTGTCACTATCCGTGGGCGGTCGGTCGTTGACAATACGCTTGAGGAGTTTGTACATCGTCTTTCCGGAGTAGGTTTCGGGTAGTTCGGGTGTGAATACGACGCTCGCTGGTCGTGCGAACTCACCGACGTGTTCAGCGACTGCATCCGCAACCGCGTCCCGAATGGCGGTTCGATCCTGCTGTCCTTGCTCAAGTGTCGCAAAGACGCAGAGCGCGGACTTGCCGATTGTACGCTCAGCGACAGCAGCGGCTTCGGTAACGCCGTCAATGGTCGTTATTGCAGCCTCGAGTTCGGCTGTTCCGATGCGACGATTGCCGATCGTAATGACGTCGTCGTCGCGGCCGATGATCGTCACGTACCCGTTGTCGTCGACGACCGCACGGTCGCCGGTGAAGTACCGCCAGGAATCCGCCCGTGGGTCCGAAAACGCCTGCCAGTATTCTGCGAGAACCCAGTACCGGTCTCCCTCGAGCGGAACAAGCATCGACGGCCAGGGACGGTCAATCGTCAGATAGCCAGGTTTGCCCGGCGGGAGTTCGCGACCGTCTTCGTCGACGATCTGGATTTCGATTCCGGGTAACGGAGGACCGACTGAACCGGGCTTTAACTCGTCGACCCCAGGACGGACCGAGATGAGGACGCATCCAGTTTCGGTCTGCCACCACGTGTCGACGATTGGGCACCGTTCCTGGCCGACGTGGGTGTAGTACCACTCCCAGGTGTCCGGACTGATCGGCTCACCGACGCTACCAAGCAGTCGCAACGACGAGAGGTCGTGGGACGCAGGAAACGACACACCCCACTTCATGAATGTTCGGATTACTCCCGGCGTCGTATAGAAGACCTCCACACCGTTCCGTTCGATCACCTCCCACGGACGGTGGCGGTCCGGATAGCGGAGACTTCCCTCTGCGAGGACGACCGTCGCACCTGAAAGCAGCGGCCCGTAGACGACATAGGAGTGACCGGTAATCCATCCGGCATCAGCCGTACACCAGATCGTGGTCCCCGGTGTGAGATCGAATACGGTCTGAGCCGTCCACGCGACACCTGTGAGGTAGCCCCCGGTTGCGTGAGTCATCCGTTGCGGTTCGCCGGTCGTTCCTGATGTGTGGATGTGAAAGAGGGGGTCGGTTGCCTCCCGCGGCACTGGGGGCACGTTAGCACCGGTAAACGCCTCGACGAGATCGTCATAGTCGTATTGGTTCCCACCGAGGTGCATATCGTGACTCGAACCGAGTCGATTGACGACGATTGTCGGGACCGATTCCTCGATCGATGCCAGTGCCGTATCGGCTTTCCGTTTCTGATCGATCACGGTCTCCTCACGGAAGCTACCGTCACATGTGACGAGCGCGCGTGAGTCAACACGTTGCATCCGTTCAGCGAGCGCGTTGGGGGCGAACCCCGAGAAAACGACGTTATGGAGCGCACCGATACGAGCACAAGCAAGCATCGTGATCGGTAACTCGGGAAGTTTCGGCAGGTAGATCGTGACGACATCGTCTTCTTCGACGCCGATCTCACGGAGCGCGGCTGCGACAGCTGACACCTCGCGATAGAGATCATAGTACGTATAGGTCCGACGCTCGCCACGTTTCCCTTCCCACCGCAATGCGACCTGATTCTTCCGCTCTTCGAGATGGCGATCGATGCAGTTTTCTGCGGCGTTCAAGCGCCCACCAACGAACCATCGGTAGAACGGCGCATTTTCCTTGTCCACGATGCGCTCGTAGGGCTCGCTCCACTCGAGCAACGATGCGGCGGCGTCCCAGCACGCCGGCCACGCGCGATCGGGGCAGTCACCATCGGTTGGCTCCGTCGCAGTCCCGTCGCGACCGAATGCTTGTGGAGTCCGAACCGCTCGGTTCTTGGAGGATAGATATACTGGTCTCTCTTCGGTCATAGATTTGTCTCTTAGACGTCCATCCCCCTGTAGATTCTGTTTGTTTGCACCACGGTACTGTGATTTATACATGTGGATAGGGAATACTAGCATAGTGGATCCAAATTGATCTCCGAGAACCAGTTAAGGACAGCGACTAAAAGTTGTCAGTACGTGTTTGCCTCAAAGGCTCCACCTCGATACAGTGCGTGACAGAAGATTACTTCGTGGTCTCAGATCACTTGTTGGAGTTCTTCGTAGAGTTTCACTGCTGATGCCACTGACGCGTTTAATTTTTTCTTCCAAGGTGAATATAATCTAATTCTAATCTATAAATATGGAAATGAAATGTATATCCATCTCGAGATTCAAACTTTATACTCCTGTATATCCACTATTAAATAACAATGGTCTGGTCTGTTCGGCTCAGGGACGACGAGCATGAAACGAGGCAAACCGTATCCGATGCAACTATATCTACATGTTCAGAGTGTGGATCGAGTAACGTAGTCCGACATTCTGATCAAGGTGAGCGAGTTTGTGAGGAGTGCGGTCTAGTGATTGAGGAAGCAATGGTTGATTCGGGGCCAGAATGGCGGGCATTTAATCACAAAGAGCGACAGGAGAAGTCGCGTGTCGGTGCCCCAACTACACAGACAATGCACGACAAGGGGCTCACCACCCAAATCGACTGGAAGGATAAGGATGCATACGGTCGCTCGATTTCCTCGAAAAAGCGTTCGCAGATGAACCGGTTACGGAAATGGCAGAGCCGTATCCAGACAAAAGACGCCGGTGAGCGGAATCTCCAGTTCGCGCTCAGCGAGATTGACCGGATGGCCTCGGCACTGGGTGTCCCACGATCGGTTCGTGAGGTAACAAGTGTGATTTACCGGCGAGCGCTTCAGGAAGACCTCATTCGTGGACGATCAATTGAGGGCGTTGCCACAGCTGCACTGTATGCTGCCTGTCGGCAAGAAGGTATTCCGCGCTCATTAGAAGAGATCACAGAGGTTTCGCGTATCGAACGAATAGAAGTCAGTCGCACCTACCGGTACATCTCGAACGAGCTCAGTCTTGAACTACTCCCTATCGATCCGAAGCAGTACGTACCTCGCTTTAGCTCAAAACTGGACCTCCCACAGGAAGTCGAAGCTAAGGCCAATGAAATCATCGAAGAGACCGCTGATCCATTACTCTCTGGGAGGGGTCCATCGGGATTCGCTGCTGCCGCTATTTACGCTGCCGCCTTGCTTTGCAACGAGAAACGGACCCAGAAAGAAGTAGCCGATGTCGCCCAAGTCACCGAAGTTACAATTCGTAACCGGTATCAGGAGCAAATAGAGATGCTTGGCATACATTAATTGTACTTCCGAAGAACTCACCCGCCGGGCTTAAGGCATACAATTACGAACAATTTACCATGTCGTCCATTGAGCTCACTCCGAGCCAGAAAAAGATTCTCCGCGCACTAACGAACCTCCACAAGGAGTCCGAGGGCGCCATCAAGGGCGAAGACATCGCCGAACAAGTTGACCGGAACCCAGGGACAATACGCAACCAGATGCAGAGTCTCAAAGCACTCCAACTGGTAGAGGGCGTTCCCGGCCCGAAAGGCGGCTACAAACCGACCGCTACAGCCTACCAAGCACTCGATATTCAGCAGTTGGACGACCCAGTCACTGTCGCCCTTGAGCATGAGGGGGATTTGGTCGAGGACGTCATTGTCGAGGAAATTAACCTCTCGAGCGTCCACCATCCCGAACTTTGTCGCGCGGAGATACTCCTGCAGGGAACCATCAGTGACGTCGATGAAGACGATCCAATTACCGTCGGCCCAACCCCTCTCTCGAAGCTCGTCATTGATGGACACGTCGACGGTAAGGACGATACGAATAATATTCTCATCCTCAGAATCGAAGACATGATTGCTCCAGCCGAAAAACCCGAGCACTGACCACATACCTCGCCGGTGTCCCGTTCATTCCCTACTCATTCAAATTCACCTTCTAAAATAAACGATGTGATATTTAATATGAGACTCAAAGTTATATTGCCACGCTCGGAGCGGGTATGGCTTCGCTCATCGACTTCGTTGCAGTTGGAAAGTCTAACTGCCTACGGGGGTTGGGGAAAGGGAAGAGTGGAAACAGAGAGCAAGTGTCGGTGGAAAAACGATTACTGACGCACAATAACATACCTTGAAAGTCGGATGAAGTACGGTATCCTATCGTATATGCTGGGGGAGAACCGCAGGAGTACACTACAAATAAATTCAAACATGGGCAAAGAAGAACCCTAATTCGTTGTTTCAACAAAACCGGTAATCTTTGTCCGGTGAGTCAGCGATATGGGCATATGTTAAACTGGAAAATCCGACCGCCGGCACTGTCTAGTTGAGTCAGTTTGAGAAGTGAGCAGGTTGTTAAGTTGATTTGGACAAATGCTCGCAGACCTGCTCAGCGGGTGCTATGACGCGGATTTAGAAGAAACTTGGGAGAACGAGCGGACGGCGACGCCCGTCAGGGCGTTCGCCGTCCGCCTCCACGAAACCGGTTGTTCGCTCCGCAAGACAACAACGATCTTAGCGGAATTAGGCGTTAAACGCTCGCATGGAGCGGTCTGGAATTGGGTGCATCGGCTGGCTGACAGCGGCTGCGACCCGCCTGAGGCGCAGCCGACGCGGGTCGCGGTTGACGAGACCGCTGTCAAGATCAACGGCGAATGGTCTTGGTTGTACGCTGCAATAGACCTCGAGACAAAGTTGATTCTTGATGCTCAGTTATTCAGTCGACACGGCACTGATCCGGCAGCTGCGTTCCTGCATGGACTCTGCGAGAAACATGATCTCTCCGAAGCAGTGTTTCTCGTCGATCAATTCGGCTATCGGACTGCCCTTGCTCGGTTAGGACTGAACGGTCGGGTTGACTATACTGACCGAAACCTGATCGAAAAGTGGTTTCACACCTTCAAAATGCGCGTTGACCGTTTCCATAACTCGTGGGTGGGCAGTCAGCAGAGTGCCCGCAATTGGATTGATCAGTTTGTGCATTACTACAACCATCACAGACCGCATCAATCGCTCGATGGAAAGACACCAGCTGACGAGGTGCTAAACTAGACAGTGCCCTCGCGTGTAATCGTTTCGGCGTACGATCGGTCGTTCGCCCGCAATTCCTCACCCGCCGCTGCGAGGAGTCGCTCCCGCTCACGAAGTGGCCGAGTCTGCCATCGATCGAACGTTTCGGTCGCGTCGTCGAGTGCATCGTCGATGTCGGCCGCAGTCTCCGTTTCGTACGTTTCCTCGAGTTCGCCGGTTACAGGGTTGATTACGTCCATCTACCACATCGTTCGGTTCGCGTGTTGGTCAGCGCTTCTACGAATATCGCCGGCAAAATAGACTTAAGCAAGCCGAGAAAGCCGCCATACCACAGTAGTATTTAAGCGAGAGACGAACATATCCGTGCCAACCTATTCTTAGGTGGGCCTAAAAGGCTGTAGTAGAACTGACCCTGCCAGTATCGCTACTGACGATCGGTTCCCGATCACTCCACGATCATGCCCTACGTTGAACTCACCATTACGATTCCGGCGGACGTCTGGATCGGCCGAATATCCCGTGACTACCCCGACACTCGGTTTCGGGTCCTAGCAGCGACAGCGACCGATGGAACGGGTGCTGCTCGGCTCGAAATCCTCGGAACGGATGCCGAACGCATCTGTGAGGAAATCGAGTCGTACGACTCAGTGACGGACCTGACGATATTCGAGACGGCCTGCCATCGGCGGCGTGTCCAACTCGAGACGACATCCCCACTGTTGTTGACTGCAATTCAGGCATCGGGCGTCCCGCTCAGTATGCCATTCGAGATTAGTGACGGCACGATGGCGCTGAACGCGACGATTCCGCAGCACCAACTTTCGGAACTCGGCGAGAGCTTGACGGAATTCGGTATCACGTTTTCGATCGAACGTATCCAGCCGGAGGTCGACTCCGAGTCACTACTCACCGATCGACAACAGTGGCTCCTCTACGAGGCGATCGACCGAGGGTACTACGATACACCACGCCGCGTAACGCTCGTCGAGCTCGCAGACGAGCTCGAGATCGCCAAATCGACGTGTAGTGAGACGCTCCACCGGCTCGAAGAGCGGGTACTGAAACAGTTCGTCACCGGTGATTGTGAACACCAGCCGGATATTTCGATTCGCGCCGATTGACGGATCTCTAGAGAAATCCGTGCGGGGATATTTCCCCCTCAATTCCGAGCCACTGTTCAGGTCTTTTGGTCACGTATAGTCACTCAAGGGAAGATATTTGGGACGAACGCTATTGACGCGGCGTTCGTTCCCCAGGGCGATCATGGCAAAACACGCGTTCATACTCCTATCCCATCCAGAACGGCCCGGCAAGTTCGCGAACCCCCTTACTTACGCTGCTCAACTGGACGAGGCAGGTCACGAAGCCGCAGTCTACTTCGATGGAGCCGTGACGTACTGGTTCGAGGATATCGAGGATCGGCCAGCCCCGGCGCGAGAGGCCTACGAACGAGCGAAAGAACTGGACCTTATCGCGGGCGTCTGTGACCACTGTGCGACGTTCAAGGGCGTTGCAGACGCCGTCGAGGTGGAGGGGTTTGAAATCGAGGGGAGTGAACACGCTCCAGACGTCGCGACCCTCGTTGACGATGGGTACGAGATCCATACGGTGTAGAAGACCACCACTCGAGTACAGATCTCTCGCTCCGTTGAAATTCCGTTCTTCAGATTTGCTTTTGTCTAAAACAGCTGTTACGTAGATACTTATTGTTCACGGGAGTTGGACTGTCAGAACTGTAGTTCAGTTAGTCGTCTCGATCGTCGACCTGACGAACGATCCGTCGAACGTCGTCGAGCGAAACCGTCAACTCGTCGAAATTTACCTGATACTGGGTCGAATGTCTGGTCTCGGGATTAATCCTGACCTGCTCTTCGACCAGTCCACTCTCGGTGAGTATCTCGAGTTTTCGGTACAGCGTCGACGACGAGAGGTCGCAACTCTCGATGAGCGAGTGGGCTGTCTTCGGTTCGTCGAGTCTTATGACGATCTTCCGGCACGCAGGATCGCTAAGGACCCGAAGCATCAGTTCCGTGCGGATCGGATCGGGAATCGTTCGAGATGTCATGCGGTAACTAAGGGGCTCACTTGACGATCGTTGTCGCGTTCAGCTGGATCATTGGTTCCACGAACATTATGAGTGTGCATCTCTCTGCCAATAAAAGTGCTCACCGTACCTCCCTCTTCCAACTGCAAAAATCTATGCACTGCGGTGTCGTCTGTCGCGTTGTCTAAAAAAGACAACAGAAACCAATATTCAGTCACATCTCAGGGACGCGTTTTATCTCGGCTCAATGCTCATAATAAGTCTGGTTATCGTCGGAATTGTCTATTCTCTCTCACAGGGTGAAGCCCCTCTTGAGTTTGTGACTGAAATGGCGACAAACTTGTTCTGGTGGCTTCTCATCGGTGTGTTCCTGTTTGTTGTAATGCTCCCCGGCTACCGGAAAGCAAAACAGAACTTATAGGCGGGTATTCTAGGGTATTGTGCGGTTCAAACGTGTGGCCACTTCATCGAGTGGGAGAGTTCCACGTTCGTTCAGATATACTGTGGTGAATCAATTGGAAAGTGGACTCCCTGTATTGCCCGCTCAGAGTGATCGGTCGATGTTGTGACTGAGACAGGCGATGGTGAGTTCACGGAATTGCTTCCACCAGCGTCGTGACCGGACGAACGCACCGTACTTCCGCTTGAGCGTTGAGTTAACCGTCTCTGATTGACTCCGCTGGCCGTAGAGATCAGTGTCTAAGCGCGCGTTCCATGCCCGGTGGAGTGGCGTGAACTCACGGTGCTTAATCAGTGGCCGAACCTCGTGTTGCCGGGCAAGTCGCCTGATTTTCTGGTCGTCGTAGCCCTTGTCACCGAGCAGAATGTCAATATCCTCGGGATTGCGCTTGATCAACGACGGAGCAATCTGGCTATCGTGTTTCCGAGTCGTCGTCACGTGTAAATCAAGGAT
>Ga0208135_101076_pt1 | contig 12206 bp, 12 predicted proteins | sample AntDeeMetag02WF5_FD_184757 | JGI IMG/M metagenome (GOLD analysis project Ga0208135, IMG submission 184757) | Saline lake microbial communities from Deep Lake, Antarctica - Antarctic Deep Lake Metagenome 02WF5 (SPAdes) (version 2) | ecosystem: Environmental > Aquatic > Non-marine Saline and...
TAACTCCCAACTGCATTATGGAATTGATGCCTAACGCCAATATTCAGCGGCGGCCTTTGCGTAGCGAAGCGGAGAAAAGGCCGTCCGGTGGAGGCCCATCAGGGCCGGAACGAACTGGAATGACTGGTTAGAAAAGTCACAGTCAATCCGGGGAAGCGTTTTGGATCTGTCTCGCACTACTCCCGTTGTACGGACCTTGGTCGTTGTATCTCACATCGGTGACCAGGTTATCTTCAAGAACATAGATATATTCACGCTCACCCCATCCTTCTCCGAGCTGATACGAGAGGTATAGCTGGTCGCCAATTTCGATACTTTTGTCGGGCACCCCCATATCCTGAATAAGCTGATCTTGGGTTATTGAATTCAGGGGAAAACTTTGTAAATATGAAGGAGGATTCGTCATTATTGTTGGCTTGCCACTTCCGTTTGGCCCTACAGAAGCGCAGCCCGAAAGAATAATCCCCACGATAATCAAACCCAGAAAACGATTTTTCATAGTCGTACCTTCAGTTTCTAACGCCAGCCATAAGCGGCGCCCTGACAAGGGCGTCCGGTGGAGGGCCATCGGCCCGGAACAGACTTAATGGCCTTGTTATACACTACTCAAAACTCGTGATCGTGTACGTTTTCCCTGGCCCATACTGATTGTCAGGATTGAAGGTAAGTTCGAGAGTGGCACTTTGGTTTTCCTCATACTCACGTTCCCCGCAAGTATCAGCATCTACCCATACCTGGATCTCTTTTCCTTGTGAAACCAATGTCCCATAACAACCTGCGGAACCCTCATACATCCAGAACGACATTTCGCCTGTAATGTTGGCTCGTTCACTTGGGTTTTCGGGCAAAGAAACCTGATTGGATTTGGCAGGTTGGTTAGATTCTGGCCCACCACTATCTGAACACCCCGTGATCAGAACCAAAACAGTGAATAGCGCAATAGTTCGACTCATCACTTCCTCTTTGTATAACGCTGAGGTAACCGGCGCCGGAGCGCAAGCGGAGGGAACCAAAAGCGCCACGCTTTTGGCGTCCGGTTGACCGACTGGTTAAGGGCCGGTTACCTGTTGTTTTGTATTGGCACCCAAGACCGAATGCCTACTCCCGATACTTTGCACCAGCACGACCCATGGCGCCAGGAACCAGAATACCGAATGGGCGGACGTTGCCCGATAAACTCGCCGGATGGCCCTGCGACCGGAACACCAGATTAGCCGCCAAAACCGTGGCCAGACTGAAGGCTGTTTTCAGCCTGCGGCCAGCCACTGAAGCCCGCGTCAAATACCAAACCAATGAACACCGGAGTGAGGCCTTTAACGCCAACAGCACGCGCGGCTGCGGAATGGAGGCGAAGCCGCAATGAGTAGCCGTCGCCGTGCCTGTGATTGTTATGTGATTTTCTTTGAAATGTACCTGACGTTCTCCAACCCCTCAAAATCATTATCCTGAGTCCAGAGCACGGCGGCGTACTTTTGAGCTGTAGCGAAGATGATGCTGTCAGCTAAGGGGAGCTTATGAAACACACCAAATTTGGCAGCATCCATAGCAAGCTCTGAATCTAGGGGGATTACTCTGCCTTGCTTCATGTGTGCAGTAACGATCAAAGCAGCTTCCTCACCACGATGGCGCTGCACCTGCGCAAGGCTGTGGCGTTCGATCAGCGCGTCCATATTGTGACGACGGAACTGCGGATAGAGCTTGCGGGACAGCTTGACGGTACAGAGCACTTTCGCTGTAAAAAGCCTGCCGAGCCGCCGGAACTCGGACTTGATAAACCCGTAATCAAACCGGGCATTATGGGCCACAAAAACCGTATTCTTGAGCAGCCCTTCCAGATCATCCGCAACATCTTCAAATCTGGGCGCGTCGGCAACCAGGTCATTGGATATACCGGTGAGCTGTTCAATGAACGGCGAAATCCGAGTATCGGGCTGCAGCAGCGTTTGCCACTGCCCGGTCACTTCACCGTCCCGCCAGAACCGGATACCGATCTCGGTGATGCGATCGTTGGATGAGTTGCCGCCCGTCGTCTCAATGTCGAGAAACGCAAATGTCTGCCCGCTTAAAAAATAATCCTTTATAGCCATCTGAAATATTACGTGGTTATCATATGTGTGGATGGTTTTTCGATATCGATTAATCGAGTAAAACAATGCCTTCAAATTCTTCAAAGCCTTCTATAGAAAGGTGTAGACCTTAGTCTAAAGATTGCCAAATTCATTTGAAATAACACAAAATTCTAACTACTTTTAAGTGGGTCCTAAAATAAAAACGTTTGGAGACGACAATAATGCTGAACAACAAGTTAAGAATGGCAATCCGGTCAACCGCAGCAGTAGCGATTTTAGGAGTTGCCACTCAGGCGAGCGCCGTGGAATTCGGATCAGGCGGCTATGAAGCGAACCTCTATGGTTTTGCTCGCATCTTAGCCGCTTACGATATTGACGAAGAGATCTCGAACGGCGGCCGAGCTGGTGATTTCTCAAAGATTACTCCCGGTGCAGATGGTCATTTCGGAATGGACGCCAATACAAGCCGCTTAGGTGTGTCGGTGATGACACCCGAAGACGTGAAAATGGTCGTTGAATTCGATTTTGACGGTAGTGGCGGACTCGACCCGCGCCTGCGCCATGCCTACGGTGAGTATAATGGCGTCAGGATTGGTCGGTACTGGTCTAACTATAATACTTGGGTAGGTAACACCGCGAATCTGGACTTCGATGGCGTTCCAGGCCTCGGTGGTACACAAGACCGCACCGAGCAAATCACCTACATGAGCGGCCCGCTCTCCTTTTCACTGGAGAATCCTCGTGACTATGGTGGAGTAGCAGGCAGCGGCGGTACTGCTATCACAAGCTCTCCTGCACTGACCGCAAAGTTTGAAGATTCACAGGGTGGAGTTTCTTACTCAGTAGGTGTCATGGCCAAGCAAACAGGTTACGACACAGGTACAAACGATGATTCAGCCATGGGTTATGCCGGGTTCCTGGCTGGTAAAATTGCCATCACCGACATGATCTCTATCCAGGGTGCGATCAACTTTGCAGATGGCGCCAATGCCTATGTATATCGTGCGGGCAGCAACTTTGGCGGGCCAGATGCTTACGTAGGCGCCAACGGCGATGTGGAGACGATAGAAGCATACGGTGGTGCACTGGGTGCTAGCTTTGGCCTGGGTGGTGGCCGCTCGGTAAACGTAGGTTACGGCATGGCGACCCAAGATCTGGACGACGCTGCAACCACCGCTGGGACTGGAATCGACGGCGGATCTACAGACACCAACACCGCGATGTACGTGAACTACATGTGGGCTCCGGTGAAGCACGTTTCAATGGGTGTTCAGTTCGAAAATCTTGAGACCGAAACCCAGGGCGGAGCTGACGGTGATGCGAATCGCCTGATGTACCTGGCGCAATACAGCTTCTAAGGGATTAGGAGTTAACTCAGGAAGGCCCCGGCACCATGTCGGGGCTTTTTTATGCCCTTCCGGTGCATTTTCCGGTCACACCTCACTGCTATTACCTTTGCTGCTTCACAGCCCTTCCGAATTTTCCCTTTACTTTTAAGCGTTTAGTTTAGAATTTAACCCTGGCACATCTGATGCTTGGTAATGCAACAGTTCTGGAGAGGCCTACCGCTATCGGTATTGCCTTGCAACGTTGCAACCACATGAGGTGAAACCATGAAAAAAGCTACTGATTCAAAGCTGTTGTTTGAGATCAGCAATTCCCAGGAAGAGAAAATGCTTCGGGACCTCCACGATTACTTTGACGGGATGTTCTTCGCGAACTGATCCACCCCTCGGGCCGGCGAATCGGTTTTTTCATTCGCCGGCCCGAAGACGGGTTCTCAGCCCCCGGCTCGTCATGACTCCGAGAACTTCCAGCAACGACCAGAAACCGCGGTTGTGCAGACGCGGAGACTTGCCCTTTCCCATTCTTCCCAACTGACGCGCGTACCAACTGACCTCCATCAGCGCCATATCATCAATGGCCTTAATACCTGTAGTTATAGGCCTGACTGCGCTTTCAAACGCCTCCCCTCGCATGATCCGGTTCGGGAAATCAGGCTCAATGGCCAGCGATCTCGCCACGCCGATCAGGTCTGTTGCGCCAGAGGCAACGGCGTCTGCCATGCCTTCGCCGGACCGGAAGCCGCCGGTGACCATGAGCGGTGTTTTCACCTGCTGACGGACCTTTTCGGCAAATTCCAGAAAATACGCTTCGCGGGATCGGGTGCTTTCTTTGACTGAGCCCGACCCTTTCGCCATCGCCGGGTTCTCGTAGTTACCGCCGGAGATTTCAACCAGATCGATACCCTCGTCAGACAGTGCCTTGATGACGTCCAGTGATTCTTCCTCGGTAAAACCGCCGCGCTGAAAATCTGCGGAATTGAGCTTGATCCCCACGCAGAAACCGGCGCTGGTGACCTTGCGAATCGCACGGTAAACCGCCAACACAAACCGCATACGGTTCTCCGGGCTTCCACCCCACTCATCTTCCCGCTGATTGTGGTGCGGCGACAGAAACTGGCTGATCAGATAGCCATGGGCACCATGAATCTGCACCCCATCAAACCCGGCTTTTTCAGCGACTGCCGCACTGATAGCAAAGCGACTAATGATAGTTTCGATCTCGTCACTGGTCAGAGCGCGAGGCGTTCCGAACATGCTTTTCAGCTCCTTCCGGAAAGGGATGGCGCTGGGTGAAACCGGCTCGGAATTCAGCATCTTCGGAATCTGCTTGCCCGGATGATTCAGTTGCATCCAGATTGCCCCGCCGTTTGCCTTACCCGCTTCGGCCCAGGCTTTAAGCAATGGCAGATCGCGCTCGTCGTCCACCACGACATTCTGCGGCTCTCCGATGTGCTGCCGGTCTACCATGACGTTGCCGGTAATCGAGAGACCCACACCGCCCTCGGCCCAGGTGCGATAGAGCGTGACAAGCTTTTCTGTCATTCGATTGTCGATAGTACCCAGCGTCTCGCTCATGGCGGACTTGGCAAACCGATTGGGAATAACCGCCCCATTTTTCAGGGTCAGCGGTTGGGAGAGAAGTTCAGCAGCGTTCATTGATCGGTCTCCGTAGCATTCGAGGTATTATCCGAGGGTGGTGGCCTGTCCGGTTATATCAAAAACGGAGGGCTGTCCGATTGATCCGGATCGAGTTCATTTCGGACGTCCGTGAGCAAACCGGTAACCCGACTCTGCAGAAAGTCGAAAAACTTTTCTTTGGCCAACGTTCGTTCGATCACATCGGCAGGTAGAAACCGATTCATCTCATCCTGGAACGGTTTACCCTTGATGATGTCGGGGAGCCTGCCGATCATGACATCCAGTTTCGCTTCATAACCTTCAATCTGGTAATCACGAATCTTGTTTGCCACCAGATCAGGGCGCACGACTGCCTTTTCCTGAGACAAGTACATCAGGTCCCAGATATCGCGATGGCGAACGTATTTTTGAGTGGCCGGCAGGGAGACCAGCTTGTCAGCCATAATCTCGCTTTTGTCTTCCGTCATGATCAGCAAGTCCTCATACCCATCGGGCAGGAAGTCGTAGGTGCGGATCAGCGGTTGCGGGATAGCCGTATAAGCCGGAATGTTGGCCACTTCCAGTTTAACGCGTTGTTTTGGGAGGTCTGGCCGTTCGGGCGATGTTGCGATAGCGATCTGCCACATATCCACGTTGCGTTCAGCGTATTCCGATTCTTTGCGCAGCGACTTGGGTTCTTTAACGCTGACTTCCAGTCCATAGCGATTGCCCAGGTAATCCAGAATGCACTCTTTCATCTGCGCGAGCTTGCGGGATGAGAAGTCAACGCCACCGGCGAAATCCAGATCCTCGCTGAAACGCTTGCCGCCATAGCACAGGCGAACGGCGGTATCGCCCTGAAACACCAGATCATTCAGCAGCCCCTCTTGGTCCAGCGCGAAAAAGAGGTCAAAGTGGATGATCTCTTTTTCAATTACGGGGCGCATATTGGCAAGGTCAGGGTCTTGCATCGCCAGAGAAACCAGCCGCTGAAAGCTTTCCTGATCGTATTTACGCACGGGCTTCCTCCGGATCGATCAAATGTGAGTTTCGGCCTACACGTTTAAGGTCTCGCATCGCTACCTCTTTGGTGGCGATTCGTAGCGGGTGTCCGCGATCCTGCGCGCCAGCGAGAATGTCGATGGCAGTTTAACAGTGACCAGCTTTGAATGACGCTTTAAAAAAGCTCTGGGGATATACCCCGGAGCTATTCCCCCGTTAAACGGATAGCAACGTGAGATATTGGAAGAAACGGTACTGAAACGAGGTCAAGATCACTTTCGAAAAACCAAAAAAAGGGGCTCCCAATACGGGGCCCCTAATAACCTGAGTTAACACTCGTGCCACTGACAACAGCAAAGTAATCGATGGCACAAATTATTTATACCAGATGAAACTGAATCTAAGCTGAATTAAATTGAAAATCGACATTACAGCTCGATAATTCCAGTTATTTCCGAAAATTATTCTTTTCAAGCCATCAAACATGAGCGAAAGACGTTTCCGACCTATGCTGAAGCTGAAAAAAAGAGTGCCTTAAAAGCTCTTAGACCAGCCCAGCCAAAACTTTGGGTCGTCTGAATTTGTCGAGCCAAGTGCGTCGCTGGCATCAATGTCGGCATATTCAAGATTGACGCTGAAGGTACCGAAGTCGCCTGCGTCTTTCGTTACATTGCCAGACACATGTCCGTAACTGGCCTCACCCACAGACGCTACTTTATCGTCCTTGAAATCGTAAAACCCTACGACCAGCCCAAAACTGTAGTCATCTTCAAGTGGAACATCCAGCGAAGCGTAATAGTATATATCTCCCTCTACAAACAAGCCGTTTCCACTCACGTCACTATTCGTGGTGTATGCCAGACCTGCCGATATCAGGCCATAGCTCAATTCACCATATACCTCACCAAAGTCAATATCATCAGGTGCGTCCGGATAGGCATAATATACATAGCCGAAATCATACCCTAACCCGAATTTCTCATGAGGGTATAAAAGAAAGCGGCTGAAAGTGCTATGATTTCAAGAGCCTAACCAATCCACCAAGCACTAACGGCCGCTTCCAAAATGGTACCTGAAAAACTGACCTTCTCGCCACTTTCTCGCCGTCAAATTGAAGCCGACTTCTCCGGTGGCCACATCACCTCCGATGCCGGATTGCTCCTGCTTCGCGAAGTCGATAAACAACACCAACTGACCCAACGCCTGGCGACTGTTCTCGACGATGCCCGTAATCCGGTACTGGTTCGCCACAAGCTTCAGACCATGATCCGGCAACGGGTCTTTGGCGTGGCCGCCGGGTACGAAGACCTGAACGATCATGAAACACTACGCGCTGACCAGGTACTTCAGACCGCGACCGGTGAAGAGGCCATTCTGGCGGGCAAATCGACCTTGTGTCGGATGGAGCAGCGCGTGGATCGGCAGGCAGTGGTCAAAGCCCATGAACTGCTGTGGCATCACTTCATCGAGCAGCACGAGGAACCGCCGAAGGAAATCGTGCTGGATTTTGACGGTACCGACGTCCCGGTGCACGGCGACCAGCCTGGCAAGTTCTTTAATGCCTACTACGACCACCACTGTTACTTCCCGTTGTACGTGTTCTGTGGTCGTCACCTGCTGGTGAGCTACCTGCGCACCAGCAACCGCAGTGACAGCCGCCACAGCTGGGCCATTCTGGCCCTGCTGGTGAAGTTCATCCGGCAGTACTGGCCCGATACCCGCATCGTGTTCCGGGGTGACAGCGGCTTCTATCGTCCCCGATTGCTGAGCTGGTGCGACCGGAACAATGTCGATTACCTGGTGGGCATCAGCAAGAACAGCCGACTGCTCAAGGAGGTAGACGTACCATCGATGCTGGTTCGCAAGGCTCACGCGGAACTGGGTGAAAAAGTCTCCGCCACCTACCGGTTCCAGTACCAGGCCCACACCTGGAAATACCCCCGCTGGGTGGTGGCACGCCTGGAAGAAGGCGAGCTGGGTGCCAACCCAAGGTTCATTATCAGTTCCCGTTACGACGACGGCTTTAAGCTCTACTACGAGCAATACTGCGCCCGGGGCGATATGGAGAACCGGATCAAGGATCAACAGTTGTGCCTGTTCGCGGACCGTACCTCCAGCACGCAGTGGTGGACCAATCAGTGGCGGTTGCTCCTGTCGGGCTTCGCCTACACGTTGTTCGAGCGATTACGGGCCCACCTGAAGAAGACGCCCTTCGAGCGCATGAGCGCCAGTAACCTGCGGCTGAAGCTGATCAAGGTTGGCGCGGTCATCATTCGCAACACCCGACGCATAAAAGTGTTGATGAGTGACGCCTATCCTTACAAAGACGAACTCTCTGACCTGGTGCGTCGACTGGTTCCGGGATAGATGCCCGGGCTCCCCCGGCCCGACGCAATGGGGGAAAGGGGGCAGTGTGTCCGGACGACAGGAATTGATCGATTATTAAGCAATCATGGCCGCAAATGAGCGGTGATGGTGGCAACCCGCCCAGCCTGCGAGACTTGCTGGGGGCCTATGAGAAATCCGGGCTAGGCCCTGAAGACTAGTGGCCTGCGACGGAAATACTATTATCACAAACTGAAATATCGCTGATATAAAACCACCGCATGCAAATGCATTTACCAAAAAACTTTTCCAAAATCTCCAAGTTTTTAAATCAGCAAAAATATTCATCTACAGCCCTAATTTTTGATATTTGTCTTCGGTGTAGTAATGCGGCCCTTTTTTGGATGAGCCATTGTAATTCGGGGCATAATTATCCAGAGCAAACTTAATGATTTTAGGCTGAAAAGATACCGACAAAGAATAGTAATCATCGTCTAATAGCGGCTTTGGAATAAAACTTTTATTGATCAACCTTCCACCATCCTTGTTGGCTATCACTATCGGAAGGTCAAACTCCTGAATCACATCGATTTCATGGGCTAAGAAGGAATAACCATCTCCGCCTTTTTTCTTCGCATCAGCACTACCTATTAGGACTACTTGTTTGGCGTTTTTAAGTCTCTCACGCAGTCTGCGTTTTATCGTTTCCCTAGTGCTGGTATCCCTAGCCGCGAACAGATCATGTGCATCGTAAAAGTTGAAGTCGATCTTATCATTTTCTCGCCATGCCTCCATTAACCGATATAGTCGAATGTCCTCGCTGGCGAATGCGACGTAGGTCTTATTTTTGTAACTCATGACTCTGAAATCTCCTATTTATAACGACAGGGGTCAGTTGCCGCCTGGAGCGGAGCGTAAGGCGGTCAACTGGACCATTTTGTTATGTCATTTTCTTGTAATCAGGTTATTTTACTGACGACTGTATCGATGGCGTCTAGAGCCTGTTTTCTATACTCCGGTTTGACCTGTACTCTACGACTACTCAGTGTGAGCTTGCCGGTAGGCATAGTAGAAAATGGACATCCTCTGGCAAAAGCCACAACTCCGGTGGTTCCAAAATCTCGCACATCCGCAGTCCCATTGGCTACGGAGGCAAACGTGAAATGCTCCGGATATGTTTTGAGCAGCTGGGAAATATCTGAGTCTATGCCTACTAGCACGGCATGGAACGCGGATGCCGTTCCCATGTATTGTGTTAAGCGATTTTTAAGAATTAGGTGTATTTTCGGAAGATGACGACCTGCATCAATCATCTTCTTTGCAAACGTATACTTTGAGTAGACCTCCGACGGCAATTTCAGCCCGTAAATCAAAGAAAACGCGTTCTGAATTGCCCTACGCGACGAGTCATCGGCCATAACAGGAAGCATCACACGATCAGACGCTGCAAGCGCAATTTGAGTGTACATCGAGAAACTAGGGTTAGTATCAATGAACACATAGTCATAACTAAGTTGACTGAGGAGTTCCCTCAACCAATCTATGACGCTTAGCCATGCGTTCACACCTGGAATGTCAGCGTTGGCAAGAGTATTCATTGCTATCGCTTGTAATTCCAAGAGGGGATCGCCGCAGACTAAATCGATGTTACCAGGGATTTCCGGATTCATTTTGCTGGGGTGCGAAACGTAATCTTCAGCTGAATAAATTGGGGGACTAAAGGGTGCCTTAAGCCTTAAGTCAAAGTAGCCTCCAATACTAGATCGGGGCGTTTTCCCTTGCTGGACTAATAAATTATTGCTCCCTGATCCTTCTTGCCCACCCAGTAATATCTCTGACATATTTGCTTGTGGGCACATGTCTATTACAAGTATTTTTTTGTCAGGGTTTTTCTGAGCGAACCGAGTTACTACCTGAAAAGCCAAGCTTGTTTTGCCTGTGCCGCCTTTATTATTCCAAATTGAGTATATCGTCATAGTGACCTCCAAAGTCTATTAGAGACACTATAACGGCTAATCTGGACATGTCAACGTCTAATTTGGACGCGCCTTGTGCTTGTAGTGGGAACATAACAGGTATTAGACGGAACGCTCAGATATTGAATAAACGCGCAGGCTCGTTCAACAATGTTATCCAGCGTGCCACGCTCCACCTAAACCATTGATATATAAAAGTATTAAGAAAAACTCGGCAGCCTAAGCAGGATTCGCACGCTTGCGCGTTTTGCCTGGACCAATAATACTGTATGCATAACCAGCTTACGAGGAGCACCACATGGATATGCACAGCAGGCCGCCGAAGCTGATGGACCGGGTAAAGGCCACCATGCGTGTAAAACGCTATAGTCCACGCACCGAGAAGACCTACTGTTACTGGATACGCTTCTTCATCCGATTCCACGGCGTGCGGCATCCCCTCAGTATGGGAGCCCCCGAGGTCAAGGTTTTCCTGGAATATCTGGCAATGGAGCGCCATGTGGCGGCGGCCACACAAAACCAGGCGCTGAACGCCCTTGTCTTCCTTTATCGCCATATTCTTGAGCAGCCTCTGGGTGATATCGGTGAATTTTCTCGCGCCAAACGCCCGCGCCGACTACCGGTAGTGCTTTCCCATGAACAAGTGACACAGGTGCTGAGCCATCTATCAGGCCCCATGCGTTTGATGGGCTCACTAATGTACGGCTCAGGGCTACGCCTTCTCGAAACCTGCCGTCTGCGTGTCCAGGATATCGACTTCGAGCGACAGATCGTGACGGTGAGAGCCGGCAAAGGAGCTAAGGATCGCACCACCTTGCTCCCAGCCATTTGCATCCCATGCTTGCAGCAGCAGATTTCCACGGCCCAACGCCAACTTGACTGCCGGCTTGCTCATGGCCGCGAGCCTGTGACACTACCTTATGCACTGGGTCGCAAGTATCCGAATGCAGGAACTTCTCTGGCTTGGCAGTGGCTCTTTCCTGCTTCTCGTCCTTGCTTCGACGACACCGGCAAGGTCGTTCTTCACCATATCCACCCTTCGGCGGTACAAAAAGCCGTAAAACACGCTATGCGGGCCGCTGCGCTGCCACGCCCCGGTTCTTGCCATACCCTGCGGCACAGCTTCGCCACTCAGCTGCTGAGCCAAGGTACGGATATTCGCACAGTGCAGGAACTACTCGGTCACAAGAGCTTGGAAACGACTCAAATCTATACCCATGTGCTGGGCAAGGGCTTTGCTGGAGTCCGTAGCCCTCTCGGATAAAACGCACTACGTTACATTAGCACTCCAATAATCACGCTTCCACAATCCTGCCACATTTCGTACATTGATTTTTTTAAAAGCATAAAAAAGCGCCTCCGCAGAGGCGCTGTTCCATCAGGGCGAACGCTCTATCAGGCAAATACTTGCGTCCATTCGCTACGCTTGGCGAGGAGGTCACGGGCGAGATCTTGAGCGCCTTCGAGGCTGTGGCTTGCCGCCCAGCCGCACTGCATTTCGTTGCAGGCGGGGACTTCGTCGGCGTTGATGACGTCGTTGAGGGTTTTTTCGACGATGTTGAGCACTTCATCGTAGTCGTCGTGGTTGATCATGGCGATGTAGAAGCCGGTTTGGCAGCCCATAGGGCTGATGTCCACAACCTGCTGGGTATGGTTGCGCGAGTGCTCGGCCATCATGTGCTCGAGCGAGTGCAGCGCGGGCATTTCCATGTGGCCCTTGTTGGGCTGGCAAATACGCAGGTCGTATTTGTGGATGTTGTCGCCGTTGGCGCCGGTCTTGATGTCGGCCAAGCGGATATACGGGGCTTTTACCTTGGTGTGGTCAAGGTTGAAGCTTTCGACGTTCATCTTTTGTTCGGCCATGTTGCCTC
>Ga0208135_101079_pt1 | contig 12186 bp, 13 predicted proteins | sample AntDeeMetag02WF5_FD_184757 | JGI IMG/M metagenome (GOLD analysis project Ga0208135, IMG submission 184757) | Saline lake microbial communities from Deep Lake, Antarctica - Antarctic Deep Lake Metagenome 02WF5 (SPAdes) (version 2) | ecosystem: Environmental > Aquatic > Non-marine Saline and...
GCCCGTCCAAAAGTTGTACTGTCCGGAGAGATCGTGAATCTCATCCTTGACTTTGTTGTTTCTCCACGAATGGCCACACTGCCGATCAATGTAAGCCGACCACTCTTCGATCATCCGGTTGACCTGTGCCGCCGTAGGAGTGGTGTCTTTTGTGAAGCCGTTGTTACTTTCTAAGCCTTGAAAGTATCTCTCTACATCCGTAGGCTTACAGTAGACGTTCTCCGTGTCGAATTCAATCTGCATTGTTTAGTTACTTATCACCCGTATTATCGTCTCCCTCTTCGCTATCCGCCCCCTCTTCGCTATCCGCCGATTCCTTCTCCGAAAGATCTGGTATTTCTCCCTCGTGGTTTAGCCGCGAGATGAAGTCACTCGGTTCCGAACCGTTCTCTTCCAGATATTCGTCTACCTTGTCAGTTTTCACTTCATCGGTAGTACGAGCAATCGCACGAATCACGACGATAGCGGAGTTGAGTTGATTGTTCAGTTGATAGATCCGACCTTTCTTCGTTCGGATCTCAATGATCAGGTACGCGAGGACGATCAGCCAACCGAATTCAGGGTAATCGAAAATTGCCTTGTATATCAACTCATACGGCATATTTATCCCCCCTTCATCGTCGGATTTTGAAATGTCATTAGACTATGTTAAAGCTCTAAAGATTACGTGCGTTCCTCGTAAGGGTACAGATCGCTTTGGAAACTGTACCGTGGCCCGTTCCATCCACTGGTTGACACGTAGGTGCTGACTTCAGCCCCACCTGTCGATGAGTACGATGTGATGTTTGCTCTGATCGAGTCGATGGGGAAATTGTGGTCACTGACGAATGCGACGTACACATTCCCATCTTCTTCGCTTTGAACGAAATCATCCACCGAGACCGAAACCGAGTTGGAAGTCGCTGGTGCGCCACTGTTCAGAGGGGCGTAGTGTTCTTGCGACATAGAGCCTTCTACCCGCACATCAAGCGTGTCACTACCGGGGTCAAGCCCAACAGCGACCACGTACAGTCCAACGGTCCCATGGCCACCCGTGCGAAGCTCTTCGCCGGGGCCTGTGGAGGTCGCGCCTTCGTGACTTCTCTCTGCGATAGGGCGACTCATGGCCGCCTACCGACCCATGACCATGACCTTCACAGTGGCGTCAACGCCAGTTGCTTCCGTAAGCTCCTGTACGCCCGCCCCACCAGCATCCGTGTCGGTCTGTTGGTATAGTCGGATAGTCTCTGCGTTGTAATCGTAGTCGGCAACAAGCCCACTACCATCTGCAACGTTAGCGTCCACGAACTGGTATCGGTGCATTCCTGCATCCGAGGGGCCGAAATCTTCCCCACCATTACTGTAGGTACTGATTTCAACGTCCGCGAACCGGACTTTCATTGCTCCTGCGAATTCTGTCCCGCCAATGTCTACGTTATCGATTGCCATATTTTACCTTTGTTCTGCAAGTTCCGCCATTTCTGCCACAACCGGTTCCAATGCCTCTTCCAGTTCTTCCTTCGGAGCGTTGCCTTTCACTTCGAGACCGAGAGCCGAGACCATCTTCTGCTTCTGACGGTACGATAGATCCATCAGGGCGTCCTTCGCACTGGAAGCAGGCCCGCTGATCTGTCGTAAAATTTCACCTTGAGCCGTCCACTCAACTTCGAAGATATCGTTACCTTCGAAGTATTCAGCATCTTGAAGACTCTCTACAGAGATCGGAGTCGGAGATCCGCCCATTGGATTGCGGAATCGATAGATCTCTCCTGAAGGACAACGCCTGTTGTCCGACCGCATGGTTCCCGCGTAAGTGACGTTTGCAACTTTCATAATAATGTTATTAGGGTTTAATGCCTAATAGGGGTATCCCTTATTTCAGGTCGCGGATCTTCGCTTGTGCGGACGGGTTGACACAGGTCAGTTCGCCAATGGTGACGTACATTCCCTCGTTGCCGAGACGGTTGAGCGAGAACGGATTCCCGTCAACTTCAGTACCCGTACTGTAGAACTGCGTTGGCAGTAGGGTTTTGATGTACATGGTCGAACTGTCGATCAGGTAGACCCGACCGATACCGTCCTTCTCAACATCCACGGACTCGAAGATCGGGATGTTTTTGTAGGACTGAACGGTGATTCCAACGTCTCCACCGGGGTTGGTCTGCACACCGTTGAGACCGACTTGAACGCGCTCTGCCTCAAGTCGCTCTTTCCCACCGACTTCATCCTCGATACGCTGGTAGGTATCGTGGTTGGTGAGGAAGAAGTAGTTGTCATCGGTGACAGGGTTCTTGCCGGACGACTCCTTGATCGAGCGGATAGCGTCGTCAAGGTGGTCAATGACGAACGTGCGGTTCGAACCGCCGTTGTGGATGACGTTCGATTCGAACTCGTTGTTGTCGCGCTGGAAGCCGTAGATATCGGCGTCATCAGGCGACGAAAGGATGTTTTTCGCCTCTTCCGCGTCGGAGATGACACGGTCGATGGATTCGAGATCCATGCCAGCAGGGGTATCAGCATCGTCAGAAAGCTGAACGTTCAGGTGCTTCGGGTGTTCACCCATACCGGTCTGGTGTTCCGTGCCAGTACCGTACCAGCGACGGAGGAATTCGAACGGGTTGTCGAGATCATCGTCGTCCGTGTCAGCGAGAAGCTGCTTCGCTTGCGACACGTCGAAGTTGTGAGCGATAGTCTTCGGCGTCTGTTCGAATTGATCGAATTCGGGGTGGTCGGTCTCCGGAAGCTCACTGTTCTCCGGAAGGCCACCGCTGCCCATGGCGTGACCATGCTCGTTGATGATACGCTCACCAGACTTCGTCCATGCTCGGTTCTCAAGGAGAGCGAACAGGTTTGGCTCGGAGTTAACGAGCGAGAAGACTTCGGACCCGTAGACAGCATTCCGAACACCACTGTCGGTGGTCAGAAGACCGTCGTCGGCTTTGCCGAGTTGCGACCCGCCCTCTGTCTTCGACGTGTACTCCGGCACGAAGCCGTAGTAGTAGTCGATCATGTCGTAGACAGTACGGATGTAACCGTCTGCCTTCTGAACCTTACCGGGGGCCGTACCGTCCGGACCACGGCCATGGGTTTTGTAGAAGCCGTTGCCAACGCCACCGCGCTCAAGCTGGCGTTTCTTCATGAACTTGCGTGCGGGCTTCGACTTCATGAGCCGCTGTTGTTTCGAGAGTTGTGCTTTCGTCAGTTCGTATGCGTCTGCGTTTGTTGCCATTATGTGTATTACTCTTTAGTAGAAGTGCGACAGAGCCGGGCTGTCGTTTCCAGTGTTTCCGCTCTCTTCGTCGTAGGACTTCTCGGTATTGCCAGATGGAGTATCCGCGCCACCGGCCTTCGAGAGACCCTTACCCGAAAGAACCCGTTCAACAGCGGTGTCGATATCAGCCGATTTCTCGGCCTTCATATCTTGCTCTTCAGGAGGCATATCTTCGCCACCTTCGTCAAGATACTCTCGAACGACTTCCCACACATCAGCGGGGAGACGCTCTTCGAGATCATCGTCGCTGTAGCCAGCCTTCTCTTCCTCTGGCTCTTCGAATTCCTCTTCTTCAGGAACAGGAACTTCCTCTTCCTCTTCGACGGGAACTTCCTCTTCGACGGGAACTTCCTCTTCGACGGGAACTTCCTCTTCCTCTTCTTTTTCGTCGGGAGCGGAAACCTGCCCCAACATATCCAGAATCTCGCCAGCATCGAGATCGGGGTAGTACTCCGATAGCTCTTCTGCGAGACTGGATTCGTCTTTCTCGGCTACTTCGTCGGGAACAGGAGCTTCCTCCTCTTCAGGCGGGAAGTCGTCATCCTCTCCCTCTTCCGGAAGTTCCTCTTCGTCTTCATCCTCTCCCTCTTCCGGAAGTTCCTCTTCGTCTTCAGGATCTTCCTTCTCGGAGGTAGCCATCTTCTCATCAACGATACCTTCAACATCTTCTTTCGTTGCGAGTTGCCCATCGGGGAGCTTGTCGTCCAAAATGGACTTAAACTTATGCTGAAGAGTCTTCATGCTGAAGTCCCCTTCAGGCTCGTCGCTTTCTTGTGGTTCTTCTGTCATAGATTTCGTGAGTGCTTTCTTTGCAATCGAAGCGACCGCGCTCACCGATGGGTCTCTTCCAATACCCGTATTGGAATCATCGACTGACTTAGCGGCTGTAGCAGAAGCAGTCTTCTTACCGGATTCTTTGATGTGTGCAAACTCGGCCTTCTGATTCATCCCGTCTTCACAAATTGTCACCGCAGAGAGATCCAGATCAACGATATCGTTATACGAAGTACCGTCGTTCTGAATCTTCTTGCGGGTGACAAGTGCTTCACCGGAGATCGAATAAGAGTCAAGTTCGCCAGCCTCGATTCGCTCACGTGTTTCTTGAGCTTGCCGAGTATCGCCAAAGATCTCACCTGCTACATACAGCGCGGGTTCCATACCGTCAAGTTCGAGAACTTCGGTTGGGAAATCTTTGCGTGTATAGGTTTTCCCATCCATCTCGATCTCAACTTCCTCTTCCGTATCGAATCGCTCAAGGATACGTCCTACAAGCTGATCCGAATGATCAAGCGAAAGTCTCGCTCTCTTCAACAGTTGAGGAAGAGCTTTTGAGAGAGCCTTAGCATGGATCTTGTCTCCTTCTTTGTCAACAACTTCAACAGACGCCGCGCCCCAAATGACAAAGTCGTTCCCTGCTTTGAAGACGACTGGCGACGACTGAACCGTTGCGCCGAAAGAAACTTTTTCGAAGCCACCCGATTTAACGAGCTTGTTACGTTCAGAGTCGGTGAACGGCCCACTGGTAGATGAAATCGCTTTTCGCACAACGTATCCATCTACGTCGTCGGATTCGTCTGCGTATGAAAAAACCCGTGCCCGATCTTCGTCAATGTCGTTCTTCTCCATCAACTGTTCAGTTGCCTTACTAAGATCGATGGACATTACTTGACACCTTTTCGAAGTTTTGTTGGATCATTGGTTTTTTCAAGTTCGCATCCGCAATCCGGACACTCATCTGGCTCCGAGGATTTCCCTCGAAGCAATGATTTGCGAACCCGAATCGTTCTTCCGCACTGTGGACAGGCCATATAATGGCTCTCACAGTACCATTTTATAGACCACATTAAAAAGGTTCCGTCAATACGGGTATTGTTTCACCTTCAAAATTGAAGTATTCAGCTCAAACCCGTTATTGCGTTACAGTCTTATAGAAAACTAAACCGCAGGCTCACAATTATGGTGAAAACAGAAAGGAGCGGTGAATTGAATTCGGACGTTCAACGAAGGACTGCAATGCGGTAGTACTTGCCAGCACCAGCACCGGGATTCTCGCAGACCGCGTAGGTGTCATTCGCATTTTCTTCACCCCACTCATAACACGCTCGCTCTCTCGCACGAATTTTGGCCAGTTGTGGGCTGCTTGCTTTCGATTTGTTCACATACAGGATCATCGAATCGTCGTTCTCTTTGATGATTTGAGTCATTATCGCGCTCCTGCGTCAACGTATGGCCATTCTCCGAGATCAGCGACAGTCGCCCATTCGGTGTCATCTTCGCGGCTACCTTCGACACAGACCAATTTGACTTCTTTGTTTCCCGGGACTTCACAGATCTCCCACGTCGAACCCATGGGTGCGTATTCGTATTGAGTGCCGACTTCAGGATTGTTGTTCATTTTTAACCAACCTCATATGTATATAGTGGTTATAAGCTTATAAGACTTCTGATACGGGTATTATCCGAACGTGAAAAGGAGGGTTACGTCAGTTCAACTTACGCCAGTCGTGCTTCCCGTGGTTGTACTATTATCGCGCTCCTGCGTCAACGTATGGCCATTCTCCGAGATCAGCGACAGTCGCCCATTCGGTGTCATCTTCGCGGCTACCTTCGACACAGACCAATTTGACTTCTTTGTTTCCCGGGACTTCACAGATCTCCCACGTCGAACCCATGGGTGCGTATTCGTATTGAGTGCCGACTTCAGGATTGTTGTTCATTTTTAACCAACCTCATATGTATATAGTGGTTATAAGCTTATAAGACTTCTGATACGGGTATTATCCGAACGTGAAAAGGAGGGTTACGTCAGTTCAACTTACGCCAGTCGTGCTTCTTCGTGGTCTGCCGAGTGGCGTTCGTTCCATTCGTCACGGGCTGCGATAGCCGCGTGACCTTCCGGGGTGACTTTGTAGAAGTTCGTTCGCTGGTCTTTCGAACCCTTCTCCATCAGCCCTTCCGAGATGAGGGAATCGAGGTTCGGGTAGAGGCGACCGTGGTTGATATCGCCTTCGTAGTACTGGCCCGCAAGTCGGGCAATCTGCTGGCCGCTCGGTCGTTCTTCGTTGGCTGCGATTCGAAGCAGGTCTCGCTGGAATCCGGTTAGGTCGTACATAGTTACTATCTCTTGTGAATCGGTCATCATCAGATGACCTATCACAAACTATTGTATTCGCTATAGGGTTGTAAACTTGTTGGATTAGGTTATTGAAAACAGTGAACTACCCCACCCTACTCGCTCACGACTGACGCCGTTCGCTCTTTGAGGGTGGGGCTTACCGCCTGCATTCAGCTAAACCTATTCGTTGAATTATACTATGGGAAGAATGTAAATTCCGACTATGGATTCAGGAAGCGGTATTCGGCCCGGACAAATGTATGGCGACAATTGTAGTGACAAAGGAAGCTGTCTACACGTCCCGGAGTCCCACCGTCATCGGCGTACTTTTTGGCCTTCTCCATGAGAATTTCCTTCAACACGCTCATTTTGACGTGGCCACCACGACTCTCGATTTCCTGTTTCGTCTCCGTGCATAGCTTCGTGGTATGGCTATCATCGGGGCCAGTCCAATACACGTCCGGATCTGCCTCATTCGCCTTGTATGCCATTTCTCTGGCTTTGTTGAGTACTGCACCGACTTCTGTCCGAACGATAGTCACCGACTGTTTGCGTTCCAGTCCTTCGAACTTATCGATCAACCGCTTCGAGATACTATCGATAGACCACCCATCGGATTCGGTGAGTGAGTCCGTGATGATCTTTTGAACTTCGAGACCGGCGAGATGGGGGATTCCGCTGTAATCGTAGTACATCACGCCCGACTGTGAAGCGGCTTGCTTGACGTAGGAGCGGACGAATTGAGGGACGTTATCACCGAGTCGCCACATGTTCGGTGCTTTTTCAATATCCTCAATATCCTTCCAGATCTGCTTTTCGACTGCTTCCATGAGCAGATCATCGACCTTCTCAAAATTCTCGGCTACCTTCTGCATCGTCCCTTCTCGGATTTCGGTAGGTGTCTGAAGATCTGCAACTTTGACGAATCCCTTTCGTCGTTCGTTCTCTGCGAGATCCTTCGAGACATGATCTGGATATGGATTCATCTCGAATAGTGAGTCCGATGGGTTCGATTTGTGGTAATCTGCTATTTCCTGTTTATTCTCGTTTGATGGATTGAAGACTTTGGTGTAGGTTTCGAGGATATCGGGATGCTTCTCGTAAAGCGTTTCAACAGTCTGTTTACTCCCGAAGGTCCGTTGTAGGGTTTCGTTTGTTGCAGCTAACAGTTCGTGTGCGTTGATTGCTGCATAGTTGTCCCGAATGGTGTATTCGTCGGCTTCTTCGCTATTCTCCTGAATGCGACTCCACCCGTCGTTAATCGCATCCATCAACTCCCGAACTTCGGTAGGCGGCTGTTTCCCTTCGACTTGTGTAAGGTGGAATCGTTCATCGTTGGGATTCGCCTCAATGAACGTATCTTTCTCGGAGTCGTACTGCATCATGCTCCGACGAATAGCTTCTCTGTCAACACTGTACCCGTATGCGTCGGCTACCATATGAGCATACTCGTGGTTGACGGTTCCTTGTCTCGCGCCCGTACCGAGATTGAGCGCGGGCCTCTCTTGTGACGTACCCGCCGTCAGTACAATGTGAGAGCGTCCGGGCATTGATTCTATTGCCTTAATGTGGTCCAATACCGTTTTGGACACTTCTTCGCTTACAGTTGAATCTGCGGCGTTCTGTAGGTAGCCACGAATCCATTCTTCCTTTCGCTCATTATCAGCACGGAACGGTAGCCAGTCGATGATCTCCTGTGTCGTTGACTCGGCGGGGTTCGGTCGATCTCCGATTGGATCTCCTACACCTTCGATAACACCCGTATCACGGATATCATGAACTTCGCCGTCATCAAGAGAGACGGATATCAGTGTGTAGTCGTCTCCAATGTAGATCGTATCGGAGAGTGTGGCTGTTCGATAGCCACCGAGATCTTCGTCGTTGATCAAGATCTTCTGCCCTGATTCGAGATCGTTGAAATCTTCAGGTGGATCATTCCACTCATCGGGGTCTATCGACTCTTCTTCTTCGGGTTCCGGTTCGGGTTCGGGGTCCGGTTCCTCTTCTTCAGGGCCTTCTCGAATCCCATCGATTGCGCTGGTATCGAATCCTTCGAACATCCCACCATCCGTCGTGTATCCGGGTTCGTCTCCGGTGAGATCTTCTTCGACAGTAACGAGCGGTTCATCCCCACTCATATACACGCTCGCATTGTACATCTCGCCGTCTACGAGGATCTGTTTACCGTCAAAATCACCGTATCCCATATCATCGGTTACAGTGCCCCACTCACTTTCACCATCATCGGAATCGTCGTCAGTTGATTCGTTGGAATCAGGTGTCCAATAAGTACCCCCACGTTCACCAGTTTGAGCTTCGTAACCCTCTGGTATTTCGTCAACCGAGTCAACGTATCGTCGTTCCTTTTCTACGTTATGTTTGGCAGCTTTTGATTCAGTGTGGACAGGAGAAGTCGAACCGCTATCATCGGAATCCCCGCCAGTGTCGTTACCAGCATCGGAATCGATGATAGGGGTATCTTGCTTTTGTCGCATGTTTCCGCCCGGTTGTGAGCCATTTTCCAGAGTCGGATCAAGGTCGTTGGTGGGTGCTTCCTCGCCCTTGTTGTAAGTGTTCCGAAAAATTGAACTGACACCTTCAAGAATGGATTCTTTTTCCGAAGAAGCGTCACTCGAATCGTTCATTATAACCTACTGAACCTGTCCAACAATAATTGCTTGCTCTTTTTTCTGCGCCGGACTCGGTTCTTCGTATACCGAGAACGTAGCAGGGCCAGTTGAGACAGCGATTTTTGTCCCCTGTGTCTCGGTGTCAGTTTTGTTCGAAACAGTTCCACGAACAGGACCACACCGTGGTACATCCAGAATGATCTGGTTGCCGACTTCGAGTTTGTCGATGCTGGTTTTGCCGAGTTGAGACAGGATCTCACTCGAAAGCGACCCTTCTTCCGAGATACAGCCGACGTATTTCTCGGAGTAATCATCGTTGTACGGAGTGATATCGTACTCGTTGGCCCCTGTATCGACTTTCACGTGAAGCGTCCCGGTCCATGCGTCTTCTTTGCCAGTGACTTCCCCAATCTTCCCACCGTGGAGTGGGGTATCGATCAGGACCACGTCGCCGGACTTGAGATCGTTGAAGCTCTTTTCTTGATCGAAGCGGTGTGAGAGATCGAAGTTCTTCAGTTCGAATGCCTTAGCCGTCTCGCCGTCTTCATCTTCGTCTTCTCGGTTCTCACGTGCCTCATGGAAGACGTTGCCAGTGCCATCCTCGTTCTCACTGTCGCCCTCGTTTTCGGCGTTCTCGCGGGCTTCGTGGTACACATCACCGGTCCCGCCTTCGTTGTTCTCACCACCCCCAACGGATTCTGGATAGTGTTCAGCGGCTTCATCAGCAACGTTTTGAGACCCACCCTCTTCGTCGTCCGACTTCGACAGATCGATAACCTGTGGTTTTTTATCAGTCATTGTTTATATGTCACCTTCTTCATCCCGTGTCTTTTCACTTTTGTCTTCTCCACTGATATTTCCGAGTGGGGATGCTACCAGTTGCGGGCCGTTGAAATGATCCAAAATGTACTCTTCGTCATCCAGATCGATACCTCTGAATATGTTATCGATGTACGGGGCTTCTGAATTCACCTCACCGTTTCGAATGACAGCGATTAGCTCGTACTCCATACCTTCCAGTTCGTATAGACCAATGATCATTCTCCACCCCCACGGAGGAATTCGATGTTCCCCTGTATCCGCTCGCGCTGTTCTTCGTATGGTATCTTGCTGAGTATCGATTCGATTTCTTCGTCGCTCATATTTTGTGCTTTCTGGTATACTCTCTGCTTGACAGTCGCCCCCAACTTCGCTTTATCAGTGTATCCTTCGGCGTCTTCGTCGGCTTCGATATCCATTTCTCGAAGCGTGTGGATCATCCCCTGAATGACTTTGTTCTCACCTCTACCAGTGAGATCTGTTGTGGAGTCATCGAAATCGAATACATGGGGTTTCCCCTCCGAATCGACAATCAAGTTGTCGCCGTGCATATCGGATTCGCCTATCAGTACCAGTGTACTCATGAGATCCAGTGCTTCCTCTCTGTCGATCTTTTCGATCAACTCATCGTCTGCTTTGTAGAGAGTCGTTCCTTCGACGCCGACACTGCCCATCCATTCACCCTCGTTGTAGTAGTGTTCAGGGACGTTCTCGCTGTTCAGTTCGGACAGTATGGTGTAAGCTGTCATGGCGTTTTCTGCATCTTCAACCGGGGATGTTTCATCCCGTGACCCACTGTTCCCGACTGCTCGGATAAACGCTTTACTACCATCGAACTGAGCGATTGCCATTGAATCAGCCGCTTTCCCGCCTCTGATACCCATATCTTCGAACGTTTTCAGTTCGTTTGCCAAACTCGGATTCAGGTAATCCGGTGCGTTATCATCGATCTCGAATGGGGTCTCCAATCGATTTTGCTCGGTTTCGTAGTACAGTCCGCCCTGTGGTCCCTCTTCAACCGAAACGCCATCAGGGGCTTCATCAGGGTTTTGTACGTACCGTCTCTTTTTGTGCAGGAGATCGAAGATCTGCTTTCCAACAGTATCCTCTGATTCCTCTTCATATCTCCAACGAGGGTCTGTGTCTTCGAGTTTGATTCGCTCTGTCATTGTTGGAACCTCCGTGCTTGCTCGCCAACTTCTTCGATGTTCCATGATCCGTCATCAAGCGTTTCCGGAGTATGGATATTATCGGGAGATATCGTCTCCACCGATTCCTTTTGAACCACCAGTTCGTTCTCGTTTGCATCTAAGAAGCCTGTGTGAGATGAAGCCCACACATCTTCAACAGGTATTTCCTGTTCAACGACAACTCCACCGGGGTTTTGAGCATACGATTTAGCGTAGGTCAGTTCAGTCGTGTAGGATTCGACCGCCCGGCGTTCCCATTCGATCTCTTCACCCGCTTCGGCGGCTTCGATCAGGGAGTGACCTGCATCCCCGTAGACACCACGGTAGACAGTGATACTATCGCCGTGGATCTCTCGAAGTGTATCCTCGGTGTGTTGCTTGTACGCTCTCACCGCGTCCATTTGAGCATCGGAAACCTCGGTCTCGGTGACTTGCTCTTCGTCTTTCAGGAGATTCGTGTTCCCGGTTTCCGCCATGACAGTTTTCCATAGCGGGGCCATATCCTCCGAGAAGAAATCAAGCGGCCACGTCTCCATGGCCTGTTTCGCCAGTTGACCGGTTTCTTCGTCAACCGATTCCATGAACTTCTGTTGGGCTTTGCCGGGGAAATCGAAGTCATCGTCCCAACTGTAGGTCATCTTGACTGGATTCTCGTAGCCATCGATCTGCTTTGAGACAGCTTGCTCAACATCTCCGAGTACCCGATTAATGTATCGCCCGCTTTTCTCATCGGCAATTCTGTCGCCCAACTCTGCGAGATCGACCCCTTCAACAATCCCACGGGAGATGACTTCTCCAACTTCATCCAGACTCCCCAATCCGATCTCCGAGATCAGGTCATCAGCAGAAGGCGACTCACGGCTGTCGTCGTCGCTCTCCGATGGTTTTTGGCTTTCTTCGTAGTAGTACCCTCCTTGTGGCCCCTCTTGCACAGTGGCCCATTCAGGAGCTTCAGACGGATCGTTGACGTAGTTGGGATTCTTCACTATCTTCCCAATGGAGATCTTCTGTGTTTCCGTCCTACTGTCGCCAGTACCCGTATCGTAGTAGAGACCACCCTGTGGGCCTTCCTCAACATCCACACCTTCGGGGGCTTCGTCGGAGGAGGTAACATAGCGGCGTCCCTTCTCGGTTCGCTCATCACGTGATTCGACAAGCCAATCTGCATCTGAACGGATATCT
>Ga0208135_101086_pt1 | contig 12122 bp, 9 predicted proteins | sample AntDeeMetag02WF5_FD_184757 | JGI IMG/M metagenome (GOLD analysis project Ga0208135, IMG submission 184757) | Saline lake microbial communities from Deep Lake, Antarctica - Antarctic Deep Lake Metagenome 02WF5 (SPAdes) (version 2) | ecosystem: Environmental > Aquatic > Non-marine Saline and...
ATCGTTTCCGCTCGACTTGCATGTGTTAAGCCTGCCGCCAGCGTTCAATCTGAGCCATGATCAAACTCTTCAGTTTACAATCATTGTGATTCTTACTCTCCCGCCGCTCGAAAGCGTTGGGAAAAAGCGAATCAAACTTGGCTCAAGGTTTCAAACGTTCTCAAAAAAACTCAACGACCGAAGTCGTTTCATCTTTGACGAGTCGCTTGCCTTGATAATAGGTGATTTGTCACCCACTCAGGCAAGCGCCCACATGAATTACCTGATCAACTTGTTAAAGAGCGTGTCGCGGGGTGAGTCATAAAAACTTACCCTGAACAACGTGTCGTTGTCGCCAGTGACTCAGCGGCTAACGTTGCTGCGAAGAAGGCGTATCCTACGCTTTCCGTGGTGTTTGTCAAGGGCGCTTTTAAAACCGGTTATCGAAAAATGAAACGTAAACCGAAGCGCTAACTGCCTGACAAACAAGAGCTTTTAAGGCTCTACCACCGCCGGTGACGTGATACGTCGTCGGCAGCGAGTGCGTACTCTACGGCTCAAGCTGGATATTGGCAAGGGCTTTTTCAACATAAGGGCAAATAATCGGGAAATCGTTTTAGTCCGCCCCGTGACGCACGATAACCACCAGCTCTTTAGGGCCGTGCACGCCGTACGCCAGCGTCTGTTCGATATCGGCAGTTTTGCTCGGCCCTGACACCAGCAGCGCGTTGGTCGGCATGGCGCGGGCCCAGCCATGGGCTTCTATCACGTCAAAGAACGTCTCGTCTATGGCTTCACTATCCAACACGGCGATATGGATGGAAGGCACCAGGCTGAGCCGCCGCGGCTCGTCGGGGGTGGGCCAGAGCCACAGGCTGCCGGTTTCCGCGATCGCGCCCCCCGTAGAGGTCAGGCCGGCATCGACCCGTTCAAACTGCTCGCGCTGCCAGCGTTCAATCTCGCGCGCCGGATCCACCAGCTCAACGCCGGCCTCCGCCAGACCGGCACGCGCCTCGCAGGCCACCGGATGCTCATGCCCCAGCGCCAGCCGCTTGATACCCTTGTCATGGAGAATAGCGGCCAGCGCCTGCGTCCAGCTTGAGCGCTGCGCGTGCACCACCTCGGCATGCACCGAGGTAATCAGCTGCTCGAAGCGCGCCAGGCGCTCGTCATGGTCCCAGCCGCGCCCGGTCATTACCGAAAAATCGCTCTCGGGTACGGGGATCGCCCCGTCGGTGCGCGTCCGCAGGTGATTGAGGATGATATCGCGTGCGCTCATTCCTGCCCCCTTTTAGCGTGATGACGCTTGACCAACGTATGTAGCGACGTTTTGGCCGGCTGCGGCAACGTGCGGTAGTCGGTCCACGGGGCGAGTTTCGCCGGCATTAGCGCGCGCAGCTTGCTCGCCATCGTCAGGCCGCTGCGCCACACGCCGGGGTGCGTAGCCGCCCACTGCCAGCTTTTCCACGCCGCCAGCTCTTTCTTGTTGCGTTTGACGCCAGCGCCCGGCACGTTGCCGCGCCCCTCGCCAACGGCTTCCTTGCGCAGCCTTACCAGCAGATCAGGAATGGGAATCTTGACCGGGCATACCTCGCCGCACGCGCCGCACAGGCTCGAGGCGCTGGGCAGATCCTGCGTTTCCTCCAGCCCTATCAGGTGCGGCATCAAAATACTGCCGATCGGGCCGGGATAGGTCGTGCCATAGGCATGCCCGCCAACGCGGGTATAGACCGGGCAGTGGTTCATGCAGGCGCCGCAGCGGATGCAGCGCAGCGTATCGAGTAGCTCGTCATCCTGATAAATGTTCGAGCGGCCGTTATCCACCAGCACCAGGTGCACTTCTTTGGGCCCATCAAACTCGCCCGCCTGGCGCGGCGCGTTGATCATATTGAAGTAGGTGGTGACGTGCTGGCCGGTTGCCGAGCGCGTTAAGAGGGAGTAAAGCGGCGGCACGTCGCGCAGGTGCTCAACCACTTTCTCGATGCCCGTTACCGCCACGTGCACCGGCGGCACGGTGGTGGTCATGCGCCCGTTGCCTTCGTTTTCGACCAGACACAGCGTACCGGTTTCCGCCACGGCAAAGTTGACCCCCGAAATGCCCACGTCAGCCGCCATAAAGCGTTCGCGCAGCTGGGCGCGGGCGGCGGCGGTCATGGTGTCGACGTTGCGCGTGCGTTCGGTGCCGGTTTTCTCGTGCAGAATGTCGGAGATTTCATCAGTATTCAGGTGAATCGCCGGCATGATGATGTGCGACGGCGTTTGCTCGTTGAGCTGCACCAGATACTCGCCCAAATCCGACTCCAGCGCCTCGATGCCGGCGGCCTCAAGGTGCGCGTTGAGGTGCATTTCCTCGGTCACCATCGACTTGCCCTTGATCACCGACTTGGCCTCGTGACGGGCGCAGATATCGCTGACAATCTCACAGGCCTCGTCGCCGTCTGTGGCCCAGTGCACCTTGATGCCGTTGGCCTCGCAGTTGGCTTCGAGCTGTTCAAGCAGATCGGGCAGCTTGGCCAACGCGCGCAGGCGGATATTGGCCCCCAGCTCGCGCAGCGTTTCCACGTCCCAGTCGCTGAACGCGTCACCGCGTTTATCCATCAGCCCGTCCATTGCCCGGCGAAAGTTGGCACGGATCTGCGGATTACCCAGCGCGTCGTGCGCCTGACGATGAAACTCGCGCGGGCTATAGGTTTGTACGCTCATGACGTTCTCCGCCATAGATAGCTGGCAATATGTTCGCCCTGCACGGCTTTCTGCCGGTGTTCGGCATTGCCGTTGATGTTCATTAAGCAACCGCAGTCAGAAGTGACAAAGTGTCGGGCACCGGTCGCTTCAATGGCGTCGACCTTGTCTTCTACCATGGCGCCGGACACCTCCGGATGCCGCACGGCAAAAGTGCCACCGAAACCGCAGCACTCGGTGGTACGCACCTGTTCAACCAGCTCCACCTGACCCAGCTGATTGAGCAGCGCGGGAGCGGTATCGCCCAGCCCCATTTCGCGCCGGGCACTGCACGACGTATGCATGGCGACCTGCTCGGGCTCGCCCAGATCGCTCAGTTTCACGTGGCAAACGTTGAGCAAAAACTCGGTCAGCTCGAAGGTACGCGCCGCGACGTCTTGCGCCGCATCAACCTGGGGCGTATCGGCCAGTAGCGTGGGGTAATGCACCCGCAGCATGCCGCCGCAGGAACCCGAGGGCACCACAACCGGCCAGGGCTCGGGGAACAGCGCCAGCTGCGCCAGGGCAACGCGACGCGCCTCGTCGTGATAGCCCGAGGTATAGGCCGGCTGCCCGCAGCAGGTCTGATCATCGGGGAAAATCACCTCGATACCTTCCCGCTCAAGCAGGCGAATGGCATCGAGCCCGGCGCCGGGATAAAAGACATCAATCAGGCAGGTGCCATAAAAGTAGACTTTCTGCGGCTTGGGCGGATAGTGCTTAATGGGCGTCATATGCACTCCTCGCCGACAGACAGTTACTCGGCGAATGAACAAACTCGGGATAAAAAGATAAGCGCAACATAATTGGTAAAACCAATTAACAATAAAGATATTCCAGATTAATAAGGCGCGCTATGACTGTCAATTGCAGCATTCTCTGAAGTTGCCTTAAAGCACTATACTTTGGTTTTAGTGATACGAAATCACATCATATTCGCCTTGTCGCGCCTTACGCGGCGATTTATTATTGGTCTTACCAATTAAATATTAATGTCATCTGTCTCCATGACGTCAGGAAACCGTGATGCCCTATTCTTCGCTTCGCCAGCCACGCCTCGCCGATGTGATTACCCAACGCCTTGAAGCCATGATCATTGAAGGTAGCCTGAAGCCCGGTCAACGCCTGCCGCCGGAGCGCGAACTGGCGGAACAATTCGGCGTGTCGCGCCCCTCCCTGCGCGAGGCGATTCAACGGCTTGCCGCCCGGGGACTGCTTTCCAGCCGTCAGGGTGGCGGCACCTTTGTCAACGACACGCTCAACAACGGCTACACCGACCCGCTGCTGGAGATGCTCTCGCGCCATCAGGAATTCGACCTCGATCTGCTGGAGTTTCGCGACGCCATGGAAGGGCTTTCGGCCTATTACGCGGCGCTACGTTCCACGCCCGCGGATAAAGCCGCGCTGCTGGAATGCTTTGAAGCGCTCGACGGCGGCTTTGACGGCAACGACCCGGTCAAGGAAGCCAAGCTCGACGCCGCCTTTCACCTGGCGATTGCCGAAGCCGCCCACAATGTTTTGCTGCTCCACACCATGCGCGGCATTTTTCACCTGCTTGAACAAAGCATTGTCGAAAACCTCGCCAACCTGTTCGCCAAACCCGGCTCGCGCGGCCAGTTAATGCAGCAGCACCGCACCCTGCTGGACGCCATTGTGGAAGGCCGCGCCGAAGATGCCCGGAGTCACGCGCATGAGCATCTGGCCTACGTCGAAGACGGCTTGCTGGAAATGGCCCGGGCGGAAACCCGCGCACAGCGTGCCCTGCGCCGCGCCCAAAGCACTCGCGCGCCAATATGAGGCGGCGGCGTCTCAGCCGGCGCTTGGCCATCGCGCTGCTACTGCTGGGGCTTATTTTATGCATCTGGCAAGCAGCGCGTCTGGCGCACGAGCAGGCGCTAGCCAACCTGCGCGACGACGCCCACAACGAACTGCGCCTGTCGGCGGCCAACCTCAAAGGCTACCTGCTGCGCTACGATTACCTGCCGCAGATGCTCGCCTCCCGCGAGAGCGTCCAGCGCTTTCTTACCGCGCCCGACACGCAAAACCCCATGCCGCTGAACCTGCAGCTCGACCGCTTTCGCTTTACCGCCGGCGTCTCCGACGTTTACCTGCTGGATCGCGACGGCACCACCGTGGCCGCTAGCAACTGGCATCGCAGCAACACCTTCATCGGCCAGAGTTACGCCTTTCGCCCGTACTATAAAGATGCCATCGCCGGCGGCGAGGGGCGTTTTTACGGGCTGGGTACACAGTCGTTGGCGCGCGGCTACTATTTTTCTGCGCCGGTATGGCTGGATCACACCGGCCCCGACGCCCGCCCGGAAGGCGTCGTCGTGGTCAAGATTTTGCTCGGCGAAGTAGAGCAAGGCTGGTCGGCGCAAAACGCCGAGTTTCTGGTCACGGATCGCGACAACGTTATTTTCATGGCCAGCCGCAAAAGGCTGCGCATGAATGCGCTGCAGCCGCTGACTCACGCCCAACGGCGGATGCTGAAAGACACCCGCCGCTACGCTCAGGAACCGCTGGATGCCTCGGGCATTCGCGTTGAACACAGCTACCGCGACAACGTCCGCGTAGTCAGCTTTGCCCGCGGCCCGCTCACCCAGGGGCGCTACCTGAACCTGACGCGCCCGCTACCCGAGTTCGGCTGGAACATGCATATTCTCAAGCCGCTGGACCCGGTGATTCAGGCGCAGTGGCTCGCCGCACTGCTGGCCGGCGGGCTTTACGGGGTGGTCGCACTGGGCGGCGGCATCGGCTGGCAGCGCCTGCGGCTGCGGCGCGAACGCGAAGCCTTTGCCGAGCGTGAACGCCGCACGCTTGCCCGGGTGCGCGACGAGCTGGAAGACAGCGTTGAACGCCGCACCCGGGACCTGACCGCCAGCAACCGGCAGCTGTCGGCTGAAATTGACGAGCGCCGCCGCGCCGAGACCAGCCTGCGGCAAACTCAGGACGAACTGATTCAGGCCGCCAAACTCGCCGTGCTCGGCCAGTTGGCGGCCGGCATCAACCACGAACTCAACCAGCCGCTGGCCGCCATTCGCGCCTACGGCGAAAATGCCCGACGCTTTATCGAGCTGTCGCGTCTGGAACAGGCCGATGCCAACCTCGAACAAATCATCGAGCTGACCCACCGCATGGCCGACATCAGCGCCCAGCTGCGGCAATTTTCGCGCAAGAGCAGCGAGCGCCACGAACGCATTACCGTCCAGTCCTGCGTGGCCTACGCCTTGCGTCTGTTTCAAAGCCGCCTGCACGACGGCCAGATACGCCTTGTCCAGCAGCTGCCGGAAACGCCGGTGTGGATCACCGGTGATCTGGTGCGCCTTGAACAGGTGATCGTAAATTTGATCAGCAACGCCCTGCAAGCCGTGCAAAATACCGCAGCGCCCACCCTCAGCATTACCCTGGAAACCCCGCGTGAACACGCTTGCCTGCGCGTGGCCGACAACGGCCCGGGCATCGCCGAGGCGAATTTATCCCACGTCTTCGAGCCGTTTTTCACCACCAAGGCGCCCGGCGCCGGCCTGGGGCTGGGACTTTCGATCTCGGCGCGTATTATGGAAGACTTGGGCGGCAAGCTGAGCGTGGCCAACCGCCCGGAAGGCGGCGCCGAATTCACTCTGGCGCTGCCCCTTTCACCGCCGCCTGACGTTGCCCTGGAGACACCCCCTCATGCATGAGCCGTCGAGCCTACCGGTTATCGTGATCGACGATGAGCGCCACCTGCGCATTACCGCCGCGCAAACCCTCGAACTTGCCGGCTACACGCCGCACTGTTTCGAGACCGCCGAACAGGCGCTGGAAGCGCTGCCGGCCGACTTCCCCGGCGTGGTGGTCAGCGATATTCGCATGCCTCACATGGACGGCATGACGCTGTTACGCACGCTGCAGCAGCAAGATCCCACCCTGCCGGTGATCCTGATTACCGGCCACGGCGATATTTCCACGGCGGTGGAAGCCATGCGCGCCGGCGCCTGGGATTTTCTGGAAAAACCGTTTGCCGGCGACCGGCTGCTCGACGTGGTGCGCCGCGGGGTGGAAAAACGCCAGCTGAGTCTGGAAAACCACCGATTGAAAGCCGAGCTTGAAGCTCAGCAGGCCGCGCTGGGGCCGCGTTTGGTAGGGCGTACCGCGGTGATTTCACGGCTGGCTGCCATGATCCAGCGCATCAGCCAGGTCGAAGCCGACGTGCTGCTGTTTGGCGAAACCGGCACCGGCAAGGACCTGGTAGCCCGGGCCATTCATGAGCGCAGCCAGCGGCGCCACGCCCCGTTTGTGGCCATCAACTGCGGCGCGGTGCCCGAAAGCATTATTGAATCGGAGCTGTTTGGCCACGAGAAAGGCGCGTTTACCGGTGCGGTTGCGCGGCGCATTGGCAAGTTTGAACACGCCGACGGCGGCACGGTGTTTCTCGACGAAATTGAATCCATGCCGCTGGCGCTACAGGTCAAGCTGCTGCGCGTCCTTCAGGAACGCGCGGTGGAGCGTTTGGGCGGCAACCAGCCGGTGACGCTGAATATCCGCGTGATTGCCGCCACCAAAACCGACCTGAAAGCCGCCGCCGAGCGCGGTACGTTTCGCGAGGATCTTTACTACCGGCTGGACGTCGTCACCCTGCCGCTACCGGCGCTGCGCGAACGACGCGAAGATATTCCGATGTTATTTCAACACTTCGCCGTTGTCGCCGCGACGCGCAGCGGCCTTGAAGCCCCGCCGCTTACCAGTCACGACACGGCAACGCTGCTGGCCCACGACTGGCCGGGCAACGTGCGCGAGCTGCGTAATCTGGCGGAGCGTTACGTGCTGCTCGGCGCCGCCTTCGACTACCGCCTGGGCGCCCTGCTGGAAGGCGCCAGCGATGACGCGACGGACGCCGGCCTGGCCCATCAGGTCGAGCTATTCGAGAAAAGCCTGATCAGCCAGGCGCTGGCCCGGCATCAGGGCCACGTCATTGCCGTCTGCCAACAGCTGGTCATGCCGCGCAAGACGCTTTACGACAAGCTTAAAAAGCACGGCCTGAAAGCCGACGACTACCGCCACAAGCCGGCGCCCTGAGACAGCAGCGACCCCAGCGCGTCCCACGGCGGCAGCCAGGGAATCAGCGTCACGGTGGCAATCAGCATCAGCAGGCTGGCCGCCGGCCGGCTCAGATCGGCCGGCTTGAGCGCGGTGCCAAACGAGCGCTTGAGCCGGCCGCCCGCCAGATCCACGCTGTAGATTTCATCCAGCAGCAGGTGAATCAAAAACCCCAGCAGCACGGCCATGCCATGACTCCAGGCCAGCCACGCCGGTTGTGCCAACCAGTGAAAGCTCAGTGCCGCCGCCGTCAGCGTGCACAGCGCGGCGGCCAGCAGCGAATGCCAGCCCCCACGATGAACGGTCAGCCGCGAGAACAGCGCGCCGCCCACATAGCGCACGCCAATATAGATGCCGACACACGCCAACAGCAGCACCGCGGGGCTAAGCCACGGCTGCAGCAGCACTGCGCCCATGACCAACGCGGGTACGGTCAGCAGGGTGAAAATCAGCCGGTTGGAGCGCGAATGATCCGCGTCGATATCGGGGAGAATGCCGCCAAACGCGGTGAGCGCGCAGACCACCAGCGCCTGCAGCGGCGGCCACCATTGTGCCTTGAAGCCAACATAGGCCAAAAGCGCCCCGCCGGCGGCGGCAACGGTAATATGCGTGCGGAAGTTAGCCATGCGGCGGCACCTTGAAAAAAGCTGTATAAATTACCAGACTTTTACGTACCACAACACGCTGGAGGGGAAATAAAACCGGCGCCCAGGCGCTTAGGCCGGCGTTTCAGCCAGAAAGGTATCTTTCAGGGCGACGTAGTTGCCCGCCGTATACGGCAAGAACGCCCGTTCGCTCTCCTTGAGCGGGCGCAGCGGCCTGGCAGGATTACCCGCGTAAACGTAGCCGCTTTGCAGATGTTTCCCCGGCGTCACCACCGCGCCAGCGGCAATGATGACCTCATCGTCCACCGTCGCGCCGTCCATCACAATCGCTCCCATGCCCACCAGAATGCGGTGACCCAGGGTCGCGCCGTGCAAAATCGCCTTGTGGCCGATGGTCACGTCATCGCCCACGGTCAAGGGAAACCCCTCGGGGTTGAAGTCGCTGGCGTGAGTAATGTGCAGCACGCTGCCGTCCTGCACGCTGACCCGCGCGCCCAGACGAATGCGGTGCATATCGCCGCGAATGACCGTCATCGGCCATACCGAGCAGTCGTCGCCCAGGGTAACGTCGCCGATCACCACGCTTGCCGGATCAACGTAAACCCGCGCGCCAAGGCGCGGCGTAATGCCCTGAAACGAGCGGATGGCAGCGGTCATAATCTCTCCCGTACTTAATTGAACAGCCAGAAAGCGCTTAAATAAAGGCGCTCAGCAACACCACAAAGGTCAGCGGTATGGCGACCCAGCGTACCACGCCTTGCCACAGCGCAAAGCCGCGATCACCGGCGCCCAGCGCCTTGTGCGCCGTTGCCCGGGGCATGACCCAGGCGGCAAATATCGCCGTCAGCACGCCGCCCAGGGGCAGGAAAATATCCGGTGGAACGCTGCTGACCAGTTCAAACACGTTGCGCCCCAGCAGCGGGCGAAAATCCTCGAGCGTCGAGAACGAAAACGCCGACAACAGCCCCAGCAGCCACACCCCCAAGCCCACCAGCGAGGTCGCCCGCACGCGGCCAAGCCCCATGTCCTGCAGGGTAGCCACCATCGGCTCGGCCAGATTGATCGCCGAAGTCCAGGTCGCCAGCAGCAGCAGCAGGAAAAATACGCCCAGCCAGAACGCGCCCCAGGGCAGCTCGGCAAAGGCGATGGGCAGCGTGACAAACATCAGCCCCGGGCCTTCGGCCGGGTCCATGCCCTGAGCAAACACCACCGAGAAAATCGCGATACCGGACAGCAGCGCCACGCTGATATCCAGCACCGCGACCGTCACCGCCGCCCTGGGCAGGCTTTGATCGTCGGGCATATAGGCGCCGTAGGCCATCAGCGCGCAGGCGCCCACCGCCAGGGTGAAAAACGCATGGCCCATGGCATGCACCACCACATCCAGCGTGATGGCCGAAAATGACGGCCAGAACAGCCATTTCAGCGCGGTGCCAAAACCTTCGGTGGTCGCGGCATAGGCTGCCAGCAAAATAAGCAGCAGATACAACAGCGGCATCAGCAGGTTATTCAACCGCTCAAGCCCCTTGGCCACGCCGGCGGCGACCACCGACATGGTCATCAGCAGAAACAGCGTATGGTTGAACACCTGCAGGCCGGGGTTGGCGAGAAACGTCTCGAACCCCGCGCCCACCTCGGCGGCCGTTGCCCCGTTGAACTGACCGTTCACCGAGGCCACCAGAAACTCGATCGACCAGCCCGAGACCACCGAATAAAACGATAGAATACAGAACACCGTCAGCGCACCAAACAGCCCCAGCCAGCGCCAGTGACGAGACGCCCCGGCCTCGGCGGCCAGTGCGCCCAGCGAGCCCATGGGTCCGCGCCGCCCGGCACGACCAATCAGAATTTCCGCCATCATCACGGGAATCCCCAGCAGCAGCACAAAGGCCACATACACGAGCAAAAACGCCGCGCCGCCGTTTTCCCCGGCAATGTACGGAAAGCGCCAGATATTACCCAGCCCCACGGCAGCCCCCGTGACGGCCAGAATAAAGGCTCGCTTCGACCCCCAGCGCTCCAGCGTTTCGCTCATCGCATGATCCCGTTCGGTGAATGATCCATAAGCCATCAGCAAATAGACAGATAGCGGCTGACGCAGCGGTAAAAAAGCCGCTCAGAAAGCCCGCAAGCCTAGCAGGCGCTTGCCCCAAGGCCAAACCCGGGCATTGAAACCGGGCCTCCCCGCCCGCATTTTGAAGGGTATCGCTTTACCCCATGCCGCCGTGCCGGCCAACCGAGGTATGTATGACCGCTAATCCCCTGCTTGAAACCCACACGCTGCCGCCGTTCGGCGAGATTCGCGCCGAACACGTCGAGCCGGCCGTTACCCGGCTGCTCGCTGAAAGCCGCGACGCCATCGAAGAGCTGGCCCGGCAGGCACAGACCACCGAACCCGGCTGGGACAACTTTGCCGCGCCGCTTGAGGCCATCAATGACCGACTGGAGCAGGTCTGGTCGCCGGTATCGCACCTCAACGGCACCATGAACACGCCCGAGCTGCGCGAAGCCTATCAGGCCTGCATCGCCGAACTCTCGGCGTTCAGCACCTGGATGGGTCAGCACGCCGGGCTGTTTCACGCCTGGCAGGCATTAAAAGACGGTTCCTCCTGGGCGACGCTTGACCCCGAACAGCGCCGCACCGTGGACAACACCCTGCGCGATTTCCGGCTGGCCGGCGTGGCGCTGCCCGAAGCGCAAAAAGTGCGCTACGGCGAGATTCAGGCGCGGCTTTCCGAGCTTTCCAACCAGTATTCCAACCAGCTGCTGGACGCCACCCAGGCGTGGCACAAGGACATCGTCAGCGCCGACGAACTGGCCGGCGTGCCGCAAAGCGCGCTGGATACGCTGAAGGCCACCGCCGAGGCCAAGGGCGTTGACGGCTATCGTATTACGCTGGACTTCCCCTGCTTTTTCCCGGTGATGAGCTACGCCGACAGCCGCGAGCTGCGCGAAGAGGTGTATACCGCCTTTGTCACCCGCGCCTCTGATCAGGGCCCCAATGCCGGCGAGTTCGATAACGCCCCGGTCATGGAAGAAATCCTCGCGCTGCGTCACGAGCTGGCGACGCTGTTGGGCTTTTCCACCTACGCCGACTTGTCGCTGACCACCAAAATGGCCGACTCCCCCGAGCAGGTGCTGGCGTTTCTGAATGATCTGGCAAACCGCGCCGTGCCTCAGGCACAGCTCGAGTTTTCCGAGCTTGAAGGCTTTGCCACCAACACCCTGGGGCTGGCCAACCTCAAGCCCTGGGACATCGCCTACGCCAGCGAAAAACTGCGCGAAGCGCGCCACGCCATTTCCGAAGAGCAGCTGCGGCCCTACTTTCCCGCGCCCCAGGTGATCGACGGTTTGTTCAAGGTAGTCGAGCGGCTCTACGGCCTGCGCTTTAGCGAAAACACCGACGTGCCGCGCTATCACGACGACGTTCGCTATTTCGAGATACTCGAAAACGACGCCCCCATCGCCGGCTTCTACCTTGACCTCTACGCTCGCGAAGGCAAGCGCGGCGGCGCCTGGATGGCGGACTGTCGCGTACGCCGCCAGACCGACAACGGCCTGCAGCTACCGGTGGCGTTTTTGACCTGCAACTTCACCCCGCCGGTGGGCGAGAACCCTGCGCTTCTGACCCACGACGAAGTCACCACGCTGTTCCACGAGTTTGGCCACGGCCTGCATCACATGCTGACCAAGCAGAACATTGCCGAGATTTCCGGCATCAACGGCGTGGCCTGGGAC